>Ga0209417_1000435_pt1 | contig 100827 bp, 97 predicted proteins | sample RifGroF2_FD_184002 | JGI IMG/M metagenome (GOLD analysis project Ga0209417, IMG submission 184002) | Groundwater microbial communities from Rifle, Colorado, USA - Groundwater F2 (SPAdes) (version 2) | ecosystem: Environmental > Aquatic > Deep subsurface > Groundwater | place: Rifle, Colorado... | reverse complement strand
GTACCGGCCGCTCCAGAAGGCGCCTTCGCGGCCTGTGCGCTTGTTGTAGCGCTGGGCCATGCGTCCCTGGAGATACTGCATCCCCTTTTCGATTTCGGTACCTTTTCCGGCATACACCAGCAGGTGCACATGGTTGGATGTGATCATGTAGTCCAGGAGGTCGACCTTGAAGCGGGAAAGCATTTCGCGCAGTTCTTTAAGATAGGTGTCGCGGGTGATGGAATGTTCAAGGAAGAACTGCCTGTCAAGACAGCGGTGTGTGATATGGTAGCATGAACGATCGAGCCAGTTGCGTTTACGTCGTGACATGGGTATCAGTCCTTGTTTATTGGACATAATAACGCCTTAGAAGCAATAGTCAAGCGAAGATGAATCGTTCTAAGAGCCATAATTGATATGTAAAATAGTAATAACAAGTTAATGGTTAATGAGATATGCTATATAAAAAGGGTCAGACCCTTTTTAGTTACAATATGGTAGCATGAACGATCGAGCCAGTTGCGTTTACGTCGTGACATGGGTATCACTCCTTGTTTATTGGACATAATAACGCCTTAGAAGCAATAGTCAAGCGAAGATGAATCGTTCTAAGAACCATAATTGATATGTAAAATAGTAATAACAAGTTAATGGTTAATGAGATATACTATATAAAAAGGGTCTGACCCTTTTTAGAAATGAAGTTATCTGAAATTCTTTAACTCCCTCATAATCTCTTTGGAGACGTTCCCAAGTGATTTGGTGTTTAGCCATACAATTTTCAACAGACCTGAAGACGGCAGAACATTTGGTTGCACCTATCAACTCTAATGCATCAATGGTTTTATGAAGATGGCGTCCTGTCTCATTTTCTATGAATCCCAGCATTCCATTCATGTCTATTTCAATATCGCAATCCATAAGTAAGACTGTTATATGCAGAGGATTCGCAAGATTCGGATAATCTTTTTCATAGCGGATTCGTGAGAGCGGTTCTTGATAGATTAGCCCCCCAAGTTCTTGAATTAAATCATCTGCATTCATGATTTCCTGCCCAACGATTAAGCTCAGGCACCCTGATTCAGGGTTGACTGGAGCGATTTGTTGGGATTCCCTGAATTATTTGACCGGTAACTTTTTTTTGATCTTCTGTAGGTCTTGTCAGTTTGAAAAGGTGAGACAGGTTATCCCGACGATTCTCCCCGTCTTGATTCTTATCAAGATCATGCCATTCATGAATAGCCTCATACTTATTAACAAGTTTCAGGATATGCATCATATTATTGCTGTCCTGAAATTTCAAAGTGCGATAATCTTCTGAGACGGAGACGGCGCTCATTTTTGTTTCCGGACAGCCGGATCGAATAATTTCATAAGGCTGTTTATCAATGAATGATATGGATATAACAATCCAAAATCCAGTATTGCCTTCCCAATGCCCGACCCATGTGTTAATCCCAAACGGCTGGACATTCCATTTTGAGTTATCCTTACTTTCACTTTCCCCCCGCATGCGTGATGTTGCTTCTGAAACAAGCTTGACATAATTCGGACTGTCCTCCTGATAGGAAGGATTATACAGGGAGTTCAGCCCTCTAAGAACCTTCATGACACGATCAAGCTGGCCGTCCTCGATCTGGGCGACCGTAGTATTGATCAGATCCTTTGTCGCACGGCCATAACACGCATTATCGTTAAACTGTATACTAGTTGCAGAGATGATATAGATGACAGCAGCGGCTGCAAAGCTGCACAGGATAGCAAGACCACCAAGGGGGATCCGAATACACTTGCCAAACTTAAATTCAGACACCAGCCAGAGAACGGGTATCACTAAGACAACGGCGATAATTAATGTAATTACAATATTCATTATTTAGATGTCCCAACGCCTATGGTCTCCCACCGCGATCCTCGCGGTTGGGAGCAGCAATCTTGTTAGCTCTCATATTGTTCAAATAATTTTCTACTTTCCATGATCGACTTCTCTATCTTGTCGATCACATCATAATATCTTATACGATTCTTTCTGATATATTTGGAAACTTTGGGAACTATATCCGGATGTTCATTAATAAGCTTTGCATCTAATATTATAGCTGCTTCAAGTCGTTTCTCATAACTTCCGAAATATTCATCAACCTTATCCCAATCTCCGAGTATATCCTTGGGAACTTTCTTGATTGAAGTTTCTACAATCTGGGCAAGGATTGGTTTACCAATTACTTTTAATGCCTCTGCGAATCCGTGATGATCGTGTTTAGTTCCCCAGAAATAGCTATATCCGTTTGTTTCAAAATAACCTGTATTTGCAATTACGGTATGGACAACCCATCGATCAAAAGGAACATTTTTGGCCTTTTCCAGAATTGCATCAAATCCATAAAGATCCTCAATTGCACCATGAACTGCATCGGTAAGTTCAAAGTCAGTAGCCTCTGCGAATATCGAATCAATTTTAGAGTTGTTATTCATATTGTTGAGCTAACGCTCTACTATCTGCCGACCTGCGAAAGCAGGTTGGCAGCATGGGAATAGTTAGCTTTTCCCATTTTTCCCTAACTCTCTTAGCCAATATGCGACAACCTCTTGAGCCTCTGTAACAGCTTCATGAGCTTTTTGGCCGCATTCATTGTAGGGAGACTCGTCCGCCATTTTTTTTGAAGTCTCACGAACCATGGATAAGAATTCTTGGTCTATTTTTCCTTCAAGGGCTTTGTTCAGTTGATTAAATGCTTGCTCAAGGGAGTTGGTTTCTGTAACCGAAAGGATAGAGCATCTTCTATTAATTTCAACGCCTGCCGAAACCCCAGCATATGCTTCAATGATTTCCTCCGTAGTGATTTCTTTTGATTTAGCAGATGAACTACCAAATCCGATGGCTGCTGCAATGTTTTTTAAAAAAGTCATAATTATTCTCCGTCCTTAAGCTAACGTTCCAGCACTCAGGAAGACGGCGGAGCCGGATTACCTGAAGGCGTTGGTTCGAGTTTCATTTTTTTAAATTTGATAAATATCATCCTGCAAGTTACAGTCAAGCTTATAGTCCATATCGGGAGAAGGGAGAGCATCCATTTATCATCCAAATCTTCCCACGTGAAATACATAATTATGCTAATGATGAGTGAAAATAGAATTAGGCAAATCCCAATAAATCGGCATATGTTTTGTCCTGTATCTATGTTGTCTAAATCCTTAATGCTTTTTTTTAGAATAGCAATTCCAATATAATACACAATTGCAAATTGTACTGCCATTGCCACTAGTATGTATATCAATAGGAGCATAGTCTTTTTATCTCGAACGCCCTGTGATGACCGAACCGGTGATTCACCGGTTCGGTCTATCTTTTAGTTATCCTACTCTTTTTCTTTAAATCCCTTGAATCCTGGTCTTGATTTTATAATCATTTCTTTCTTTAAAAAACATCTTGCCTCATCGCTAAATGATATTTTACCATCTTGCTTCGGTATTCTTTTAACTGTATTGAACAGAGAAGAACTGAACTTGTAATGAGCCTCTACAGTAAAATAATTTGCCTCGGCAGTCTCGCATAAAAACAGAGGTTCTATTCCATCGTCTACAATTTCTTTCGCCCCCTCCAATATGCTCTCGTTGAAAGCCTTGCCCAATTCGGACAAGCTCATTCTTTCGCCTTTATCATCAATGTAAACAATATCATCAATACGACCTTCTTTGAAGCTATAATATGTATCCATTCCATTTTTACGCTCGTTAAGAGCCATGCCTGTAAATGGAATGGAAGCTTCTCCTTGGTAGTAAAGATTGTCCAACTCTCGTAAATCAGACATTGTAATTATCGCACTATTACAGCCCGACAATAATCCAATGATCATCAACAATATGGTTTTTTTCATTTAGGATAACGTCTAAGCCCTCAGGAAGACGGCGGAGCCGGATTACCTGAAGGCGCCTTGTTAGGCTTCCTTTCTTTAAAATAACCTATAATTATCCCTGTCATAAACAGAAATATGCCGTTTATAAACGATCCTATAAAAAGAATATGATAAAAGGAAAGCTCTGAGAAGACAAAACCTAAGATGCGTAAAATATAGAATAAAATATACAAGAGGGGCATTGATTGATAAAACAGAAGCCATAAAAAAATATTATTCTCGCCAGAGTTAAATCTAAAAAAGAAACCTGCCAACAAAAGAAATACAATTAATGCATAAATTGCCAAAAGCAATAATCCTATTTTTTTACCTAATGAAATATGTTTCATAATGTGCCCAACGCTTCATGGTCTGGCGACGAGCGAAGCAAGGTTGCCAGCACTAAAACTAGTTAGAGTTTTTGTCTATTATTTCCCATTTTGAATCATCGGCTCCAAATGTCTTTGAAAAAAAGTCTTCTATTGTTTTAATTTCCTGTTCAGCTCCAATTTCGACACCTGCGCACACATGCCCATTGTTTTTGTATATACGACCATTGCTGTCAACTGCTAATATCGCATCACCGACATATATCTTGCTTGGCGAGGAAGAGGAGCCATAATTTAAGTATTTCCCAATGTAATGTTTTAATTTCCAGGAGAATGATGCCGTATATTCGTGATCATGAAATGAATGAGATTTCACATATATCCAACTGTTTTCATCAATCCTTATCAACCCTTCTCGATAGAAATAAATCCTGTAAAGATTACCTCCAGCTTGCTTCGTAAACATTTTCGCAGCTTGAAGTTCATTGGCGCTTGGTTTATATGCAGTTAGCTTTTCAGTATTGATATTGTACCATTCTTTTTCACTTAGCTCGCAGTGTTCTTTGGGTAATATTAAAATCGATACAAATGCTATAATTAAAAGCATGCTGATAATGATAAAAAGTATTTTACGTTTATGCTTCATACTTCCTAACGCTCTGGTATCTCCTACCCGCTTTGGCGGGTTAGGAGAATGCCCATCGTTAGAAATTTATTTATTTTTATATGATTCCAGTTTGAATTCTTTTTCATTATGAGGAATTCTGAATGAGACAAAAATCATTTTCCCAGATGGTAGCTTATAATAAGTATAATAATTGCTAAATGATGTACCTCCTCTATCTCCACCACCTTCCAAATAATAAAAAGTATTACGAAATTCCTTTTCAGTCATTCCAATTTTTACATTGTCATAAAAATGCTGGTCTGTTCTTGGGGCGCATCCTATTATCAGGAAGAGCAATATGTATAATAAAATATTTTTCATTTCTAACGCTCAACCATCAGCCACCCAGCTTATGCGGGGTTGGATGCATGGAAATTGTTGGCATTCATTTTCTGTGTTTGTCTTATATCCTATGCCGACTTAATAATTACGCATGCAATATCTCTAATTTGATGATGTAATATTACGCTAAGTATTGCTGCTGTAATTCCGGTAATGTCTAAAGCCGATAAGGACGGGCGTGTTCCATAGCGAATGCTGGTTGCAATTATACAGGTCGCTATGACAATAATGCATATGACACATGTTGCAATAATAAAGCCCCGATGAAAAGGCCAATCCACTCCTACAACAATTGTGTTATTTAGGTAAAACAACATGTAAATTTCTTGGAGTGTCATCATAAGCAAGCACATCATAAACATGGCTCGCGAAAGACCAAAAGCAAAATCATCTCCATTTTTGGGTTTTTGGATGAGAATTGCACATATACATATAGCAGTTGTGAAAAAGAGAATGGATACCAAAAGATTGAAATCCCCCGAGCGGAGAAGCAATAATTTAGGATCGAAAAAGATCCATGGATTCATCTTTCGTCACCATCTATTTATGATTTTATGCCAACGCCCGAGGATCTCCTATGGCTGGAGGCCGTTAGGAGAATCCATTCGTTGGGGAATATATCTTTCAATTGAACGTACAATAGCATCTATAATCAATCCGATTATTCCGAACAGTATAATTTGCCCAATGTACATAAAGAAAAAACACCAGGAACCATCATCAGGAGACATGAAAACACCAAAACACCATGCCGGTATTGCTGCAATACCAAGAAACAAGTCCACGGGTGTATCAACAATTCTTTTGTCTACAACACTGCCTTCAACAGGATTAATTCGGAAATGCAGTGCCATGGCAAGCGATACTATCCCAATCAGAATACATATTGAAATAGTCATCAAGCTACGAGTTCCTTTTTTCATATTTTTCTATCTTCCCTCCCAACGCCCCTCTATCATCCACCCCGCGGATGCGGGGTTGGATGAATGGAAATCGTTCGACTTCTATTTTTGTATTTCATAATATTTCGTTTTCGATGAATACTTCATTTTATATTTGCCGTCCCATCCAACTAGGAAATACGCATTCCCATCAGTAATATATTCAATTTCTTTTTCACCAGTTCCATACTTGCTCAAATATTCTTGATTGGTCGGCAATCTTTTATTTGTTTCGATGAAATTATTTATAAATTGAATTTTTGTATTTGTTTCTGATACGAAATCCTTGCTTGGGCCAGGAGTATTAAAAAAATACAGAACAATAGACATGGCAATGCCCATGAAGAATAAAGACACGTAAAATCTTCCATAAAATGTCATTGGCTTTTGAAATAATATATTCATGTCTTTGTCGAACGCTCTGGTATCTCCTACCCGCCTTGGCGGGTTAGGAGAATGCCAATGGTTCGGCTTTATTTTGGTATTGAATTTGGAAATCAATAGCCTCTCTGACCGAATCAGGATCGACGTCATATCCCTTTGCACGTGGACCTGCCCAATTGACACCGACCAAGTGGCCATCCTTTTTGAGACCTGGCAACCATCGGTCTCGAAATGCCTTCCATGAGATTTCGTACGGCTCAAATGATGAATAAGCAGGAACATTTGAGATAATTTTATTTACTCGACTCAAAGATGACCAAAAAGGCTGAACTCGTATTCCCTCGCTATTCTTTGGCGCAGGAAAGCCCCCAGCATCTCGGATAGTCCAAACTTTTAGTTCTTTGGCCACCTGACGATAGAATGCTGTTGCATTTGAGGCTGCGTTACTCATTTATTCTCTCATTTGAATACTATATTGTGCCGAACGCTCAACCATCAGCCACCCAGCTTATGCGGGGTTGGATGCATGGAAATTGTTGGCATTCATTTTCTGTGTTTGTCTTATATCCTATGCCGACTTAATAATTACGCATGCAATATCTCTAATTTGATGATGTAATATTACGCTAAGTATTGCTGCTGTAATTCCGGTAATGTCTAAAGCCGATAAGGACGGGCGTGTTCCATAGCGAATGCTGGTTGCAATTATACAGGTCGCTATGACAATAATGCATATGACACATGTTGCAATAATAAAGCCCCGATGAAAAGGCCAATCCACTCCTACAACAATTGTGTTATTTAGGTAAAACAACATGTAAATTTCTTGGAGTGTCATCATAAGCAAGCACATCATAAACATGGCTCGCGAAAGACCAAAAGCAAAATCATCTCCATTTTTGGGTTTTTGGATGAGAATTGCACATATACATATAGCAGTTGTGAAAAAGAGAATGGATACCAAAAGATTGAAATCCCCCGAGCGGAGAAGCAATAATTTAGGATCGAAAAAGATCCATGGATTCATCTTTCGTCACCATCTATTTATGATTTTATGCCAACGCCTATGATCTCCTACCCGCTTTGGCGGGTTAGGAGAATCTAAATGGTTAGAATTATCTTTCTCTCATTTCTTGAATTCTAATTCTGATTCCGGATCTAATATATCCTGTAAATCCTGTTATCCAGTCGGAAATAATTTTGAATTTCATTTCGCTTTCGACAGCCCCCATGCAAGATAATTTATTTTTCTGATTCTAACGCCTCTCTATCATCCACCCCGCGGATGCGGGGTTGGATGCATGGAAATCGTTCTGCTTTTTATTAATAACATTGCCATGAAAGTGCCCAGCTATCTTTTCCTTCTGATGTCGTTCCTCTTCCAAAGTATCCAACTCCCCCATCGCCCCATGACCAATTCCCCTTCTCGGTCGAATCAATTTGGAAAACATAGTCAGGATTGAAAGGATGCTTGTTCAAAGGTGCCCAAAATATCTCTGATTGTATTAGCGTGGGCCAACCGCCTATCTTGAAGCCAGAGTGATTTGCAAATAAATCAAAATAGTCATTTTCCAACTCTTCAGGACAACTATCGGCATCATCCCAACAAGGATAATCCTCCTCTAAAACCTCCGGTTTCATTTCAAAGCTTTTGATTGGAGAATCGATCTTGTCTCCTGAAATAGGAACAAGATCTTTAATGTTTCGATATGCCCTTAGGCACCATCCCTCACCATTCTCTTTATGGTTGGGAAGTTGTTCGGGGCCAATAAACACGGTAATAAATTCGATGTCATCCAAGCGTGGTGGACGAAACGGAAATTCTGTTATGTTCAGTTGGCATAAAGGCCACATACTCTTTCCGTTCACTTTTGGCCAAGGCTCTCCAGGAATACAGAAGTTTACTTTGCCAAAGCATGATGCTTTTGGACTTTGTGAAGGGCGAAAGCCACCAATCTGCATGCGAATGGCAGAGCGTTTAACTTTATCTCTGAATTGTTTTTCGATTTCTTTCATATTCTTTTGCAGAACGCTCAATGGTCTGGCGACGAGCGGAGCGAAGTTGCCAGAACCAATATGGTTGTGCTTTATATTTATTTTATCTAGGAACAAGTTCAAGAAAAATAATTCCTGAAACTTTAAGATTGCTTTTATTTATATAAAGTATGTCTTTAAATCCCGGTTGCATTCCATCCTTACCATTCTCAAAATTGCAAATTACTAAGATAGCAATGAAGTCTTTATCATTAAATTTTAAATCATTATTAGTATTTGCAATGATTTTTATTTCTAATTTGGAGATTTTAAGGTCTTTCCACAATTCTTTATGGATTTTAAGGTCTTTATCAAACTTCTCGATTGATATCGGTTCCATTTTGCATGTAGGTAGGACATCCGGAAGATTAAAAGGCAAATTTGAGTATTCACGAATTTTATCTGAGTCACCATGAATCAAAGCATCTACCCATATTGCGGCATTAATTATTGCTTTTGATTCAAGTTTAGATTCCTCTGCAGTTAAACTCAAGAAGGAATACACAAAGAACAAAATTATAATAATTGTCTTTTTCAATTCATCACCTGTTTTATGATTTCGTGCACAACGTCTCGGCCTCAGGAAGACGGCGGACCCGGATTACCTGAAGGCTTTTGGTTAGGATCTTTGATAATCTCTTTTCCGATAGACATTATTGCTATAAATTGTATTCCTGCTAGCACAGTAACAAAAAATAGTGGTATTGCAATACTTGACCTGTCAAATGGAATATATGCCGTCCCAACTGTTTTTCCGGTTTCATCTTGTATAAATCCCTTTTGTGGAGCGACACATACTAATAGCATTGATATAAAAGACAGGAATGTAAATACGAAGACAAGGAATGATACAGCCCTTAAATTTTTATATGTATTTATTTTCATTTGGTCATGTATCCTAACATAGTATTAGCATCAAGTCGGCGGCTAAACATCAAGTCATGGATGATGGCCTGAAACGGTGTCTGCCTAGCCTGTGAACCGCCCCGCTTTAAGGTAATGTAGTATCAAATCGTTGGAAATCAAGAGGGTGTGGCGGGAAGAAAGTCGATTTATTTAAGCTTACCCATCAACGAGTTCAGGTGATGGGCGGGGCTGGAATATTAAGACACGCTTCCGCCGTCGCTAAGAAGTTTACCTGCCTATGGCAGCGCCTTCGGCGACCAGGGCTACGGCGGACAAGCCAGGTCGGCATCAAGAGCCGGTCTGAAGACCAGCGCTCCGTAAAGATTGAATAACGCGCAAACATGCGCTACTACAAGCTAAATACTTCCCTCGGGTTGCTTCAGTTATCCCGCTGCAAGGGGGCATGGTTTCATCATCAGTTTAAGGTACTTGGAGCTGACGGCTTGACTTGATGACTAATTGTGATATGCTTAAGTCATGAAAACATCAAGTGGAAGTCGCGTCTTCTGGTATCCGGAATGGGGCACCGAGCTCAAAGACGATCCCCTGCTCGGACATAATGAGAAGACCCATTTCCAGTCAGCCATCATCAAATATCTTGCATATCTCAAGAAAAACTCCCAGAAGGCGTGTTTCGATTCGGCCAAGGAATATCTTGCCGGACTCACGGGCGCGGGGGCGGGCGGCGGAGCCATGGAAAGACTGGCCCTGCGCTGGTTCTTCTCCAATGCCAGGAAGCATGATGATGAGGCGGTGTCAGCCCAGAAGTTCCGCAGCGTCGACCAGCCTGCCGGGCTCATCGAACCTGAAAAGGCGGACAAGGGAAGCACTGACTGGGAAAGGAAGCTTGTCGAGAAGCTGAGAGTCGGTCAATACAGATGGCGGACGGAGCAGACATACCGTGACTGGATATGGCGGTTCTGCGACTGGTACGGAAAGGATCCGCTGCTTGCCGGAGATGAGGACGTGAAGAAGTTCCTGACATGGCTGGCCGTGAAGAGGGATGCTGCGGCCTCGACCCAGAGCCAGGCCTTGAACGCGCTGGTGTTTTTCTTCCGGAAAGTGCTTGAACGGGAGCCGGGGGATCTGGCTGGCTACAGTCCGGCGAGGAGAGGCGCCAAGTTTCCGGCGGTACTTACCAAGGAGGAATGCAGAAGGCTTTTCGCGGAGCTTGACGGGACTGCCGCGCTGATGGCGAAGCTGATGTACGGGGCCGGGTTGCGGGTAATGGAACTGATCAGGCTCAGGGTGCAGGACCTGGATTTTGCCAGGGGGATTGTGATTGTCCGGGAAGGCAAGGGTGGAAAGGACCGACCGACTGTCCTGCCGGAAGGTCTGCGGAAGGAACTGGCTGACCATATTACCAGGATCCGTTCCCTCTACGAGAGCGATCGTGCTGAAAATGTCGCAGGTGTCTGGCTGCCGCCTGCTGTTGAGCACAGGATACCGCATGCAGGGCTTGAGTGGGGCTGGCAATGGCTTTTCCCGTCGCGGCAGCTTTCAACCGATCCCCGGGCAGGGGTGACAAGGCGGCATCATGTACTGGACGGGGCATTCCAGGAACAGATCCGCAAGGCCGCGGCCAAGGCGGGATTTACAATACGTGTGACTCCTCACACATTGCGCCATTCCTTTGCGACACATCTGCTCGAATCCGGCAGCGACATACGGACGGTGCAGGAACTGCTCGGCCATTCAAATGTTGAAACCACGATGATCTACACTCATATCATGAACAAGCCGGGAGTGACCGTGAAGAGTCCGTTCGATGAGATGGGTGGGCCGTGACGGAGTGACGGCGTAAGGGCGTGACGGAGCGGGGAAGTAATCAGTGACCAGTGAAAAGTGGATGGGGGAGGCTGAGTTGGTGAACGGAAGATGGAAAGTTGCCGGCGAGACGCCAGCGCTCCGTGAGATTAAGAATTGCCCCGAGCGCTCAGGCCTCGGGGCGCTCCGTGATTACAGGCGAGACGCCTGTTCTACATTGTTAAGAATTGCCCCGGGCGCTCGGGACGCCGCGGACGGCTACGGAGAGGCGTCCCTACCTTTAGAAATAAAAACTGACGCATTATCTTCTTTTTCCGGTGGAAATAAAAAACCTTGTTTTTTCTGTTGAATATGAAGCCAGTGCCTGTATAGTATGACCCTTTTCGAAAAAATTTACGTTTATAACCATATAAGGAATATGCAGAAATGCTGGCCTGGGGCAAGAATATTTGTGTCTTTTCGGGAACCGCAAATCCCGGATTGTCCGCTGAGATAGCGAATGAAATGGGAAAACCTCTTGGCGATCTCGAGGTGAGCCGTTTTCCCGACGGGGAGATCTTTGTAAAGTACAAGGAGAACATACGAGGCGCGGATGTCTTCATAATCCAGCCGACATGCTCTCCGCCGAGCGAAACTCTCATGGAACTCCTGATTCTCATTGACGCCGCCAAACGTGCGTCGGCCGCCAGGATAACAGCAGTCATCCCATTCTACGGATTTGCCCGTCAGGACAGGAAAGATCAGCCGAGGGTTCCGATCACAGCAAAGCTGGTGGCAAATCTGATTACCGTCTCCGGCGCATCCAGAATACTCGCAGTAGATCTTCATTCCCAGCAGATCCAGGGATTCTTCGACATACCGGTTGATCATCTGAACGCAGCTCCTGTGCTTGTCCCATATCTCAGGGAACGCCTTGGCAAGGAAGGTGTCGTTGTAGCTCCTGATTCAGGAAGCGTAAAGATTGCACAGTCATATTCCGACATGCTAAATGCGGGACTCGCTGTCGTGGCAAAAAGGCGTATCGACGCCCTTTCAGTCGAGTCATCCCATCTCGTTGGAGATGTCGATGGAAGGATATGTCTTCTCTCCGACGATCTCTGCACAACTGCCGGGACTCTCACCGCAGCCGCAGCCCTGCTCAAGAAGGAAGGCGCAAAGAAAGTATATGCGGCCGTCACCCACTGCCTGCTTGGAGATGTCGGAAGATCAAGGCTCATGGCTAGTTCCATAGACGAACTCGTAGTCACAAACAGCATACCGGTTACCAACAACTGTAACGGCAAGATCAAGATATTCAGCATAGCCGGACTTCTCGCCGAAGGCATCAAAAGAATTCACGAGGGCGCTTCTGTGTCCTCACTTTTCAAAATAGAAAAATAAAATAAGGATACACATAAGATGAGCAAAGCGAAAAATGTATTGTCGGTCCTGGACAGGGCCGATTTCGGTTCAGGTGCCTCCAGGAAAATGCGCAGGGAAGGCAAGATCCCGGGAATATTGTACGGACGTGGGAAAAAAGCGACTCCGTTCGTCCTGGTAGAGAATGAATGGAAAAAGATCGTCCAGCATGGAAATGTCCACCTTGTCGAGCTTAAATCGGAAAAGGGGGAACCTGTCAACGCTCTTGTAAAGGACGTGCAGTTCGACTATCTCAGCGGCAAGACACTCCACATAGATTTTCTTGAAGTCAAGATGGACGAACTCATCACGACGTTGATCGACGTTCTGGGCCATGGCACTCCTATTGGAATCACCCAGGGCGGAGTTCTCGAACAGCTCATACATAAGCTTGAGGTCAAATGTCTTCCCAAGGACATTCCTGAAAATATCGAAGTTGAGATCAGCGGCATAGAGCTGGACAAGGCGATAGTTGTCAAGGATCTGAAGCTCCCTGCCGGCGTTACTGCTGTTCCGACTCCGGAAAGCATCGTGTTCCATGTCATCAGGCTGCGTATTGAGGAAGAACCTGTTGCTGCCGAGGCCGTTGAAGGTGCCGTTGTTGAAGGTGCCGAAGGCGCCGTCGAACCTGAAATTATCGGAGCCAAGGGCAAGAAGCTCGAGGAAGGTGAAGTCGAGGAAGGCGCCGCCGCTGCTCCTGGCAAGGAAAAAGCCGCCAAGGAACCTGCTGGCAAGGACAAGGAGAAAGAGAAGAAGAAGTAGTTTCTCTTTCACAATAAGATCTTATGGTATCCGGAGAAGAACAGCGCTTCCGTCTTATTGCAGGGCTTGGAAATCCCGGCGGTGAATATAGCCGGACCCGGCACAATGCAGGATTCATGGCTGCGGATGCAATAGAAAAGTCATTGTCAGGCAAGTTCGTTGAAAAGAAGATTAATGGTGGAATCCTGAAAGAGGGCAGGTGCAGAGGTGGCTATCTCTGGATAGCCAAGCCTATGACATTCATGAACCTCAGTGGCGAATGCATCTATTCATTCATGGTAAAGAAGGAATTGGAGGCGGGAAATCTGCTCCTGATCTACGACGACATGGATCTGCCTCTCGGCAGGATAAGGTTCTGCATGGGAGGAGGAAGTGCCGGACACAAGGGTGTCGAGTCAGTGATTGGAAGCCTTGGCTCTGCGGATTTCGCAAGGTTGAGGATAGGAATAGGGAGAAAGACGGACAATCCCGACAAGAAGGATTATGTTCTTTCCGAGTTTGACGAAAGGGAGTCTGAATTGTTCATAAAAGTGATTGATATGACGGCGGAAGCGGTTAAATTGTTGCTCCACCGTGGCATTGAGAAGACGATGAACGAGTACAACGGCCGCATGCTTGGCGATGAAGCCGGCGACGGTGGAGATGAAAAATAGGTAATTTTAACGGAGGTTCTTAATTTGAAAAAGTACGAATCAATTTTTATCCTTGATGAACGGCAGGTGGACGACCAGGGAAAGGCGTTCGCGGAGGAGATTTCTGAGCTCATCAAACGTATCGGTGGAAGCCTTGAAGAGACCGTCCCCATGGGCAGGAAGCAGTTCGCAAGGAAGATCGAGAAGAAGAAAAGCGGGATCTACTATGACTTTGTCTTTTCAGTGGACGAGGCGAAGGTGAAGGAAGTCAAGGACAAGTACCGTCTTGACAAGAGAGTCCTCCGCATGCAGACATTTGATTATGATGAACGGGTGAAGAAAATTCCGGCAAACACAAAGAAGCTTGTGTCCGGAGAGCCCTACGAACAGAACTGATTTCAAATAACCATAAATAAGAACCGGATCGGCACATGGCCAATTTAAACAAAGTTTTTCTGATGGGGAACCTGACGAGGGATCCAGAACTGAGATATACTCCGCAGGGATCGGCCATCTGCGAATTCGGAATTGCAATCAACAGGCAGTACACGACTTCAGACGGTCAGAAGAAGGAGGAAGTCACCTTTGTGGATGTTACTGCATGGGGAAGGCAGGCGGAGACATGCAACCGCTTCATCAAGAAGGGTTCCAGTGTTTTCGTGGAAGGCAGGCTGAAGCTGGATTCCTGGAAGGACAAGGAGACCGGGAAAAACAGATCACGTCTTTCTGTTGTTGTCGAAAGGATACAGTTCCTCAGCTACAGGCAGTCTGCCGATGCTTCCGGACAGCAACAGGAACCTGCACAGAGAACCCCGCAGCCGCAGTCATCCCAGCCCCAGCAGAACCAGAATCCTCCAAAGGCTCCCGAGGAGATTTTTGAAGTAGACACTGAACCGTCAGACGATATTCCATTTTAAAATAAAAAACAGGAGAAACATAATATGCCAGGAAGAACGACAAATACCACAAGACCGAGGATGAAGAGGAAAGCAAGGATCAACATCAAGAAGACATGCCGTCTTTGTGAGAACAACATTCCATATGTTGATTTCAAGGATGTTGAACTTCTCCGCAAATACCAGACTGAAAAGGGCAAGATTCTTTCAAGAAGAATTACTGGCAACTGCTGCGTGCATCAGAAGATGTTTGCCTCTGCAATCAAAAAGGCCAGGAATATGTCCTTGGTCATGTAACTATAACAATACGGTTCTTTCCGTATAATAAATCTTGGAGATCTGACATGAATGTGAAACTTATTCTGCTTGAAGATGTTGAAGACCTTGGAAACGCGGGCAGATACTTTTACGTCGCATCCGGGTTTGCCAGGAATTATTTGATCCCGAGGGGATATGCCGTAAAAGTATCTACCGCGGCGGTACGCCAGTTCGAATCGAGGAAGGGGAAAATCGAGGAGAACCGCAAAAAGGAACTTGAGAAGGCAAAGACAATTGCCACAAAAATCTCGGAACTGGAACTGACAATCCCCATGCAGGCCGGAGAAGACAACCAGCTTTTCGGCTCCGTCACTACTCATCTCATTTCCGAAGAGGCCGCCAAGCACGGAATCGAATTTGAAGCGAGGAGAGTCAAGCTTGAAAAGCCGATAAAGGAAATTGGAAACTACAGCGTAGAAATAAAACTTCATAACGAAATAACGGCCACTCTCAAAGTCTGGGTGGTTAAAGCCTGAAAATGGCACAAAATGGAAGAGATCAAAAAGGGTTTGAAAGAAAAAGGCCTGCTGTCCTCCGTGAGGACAGGCCCAAACCCCACGACCTGAACGCTGAAAAGGCGGTCCTCGGGGCGATGCTTATTGACTCTCCTGTGGCTACAGACACTGCCATTGAAAAAATAGGCATTTCTAAAGTCTTCTATTCGGACGCCCATCAGAAAATCTATGACACTATCATCGAACTTCGCCAGAAAAATGATGGCATAGACATCATTTCTGTTTCAAAGTCTCTTTCCGACAAAGGTTTCCTTGAGCAGATCGGTGGAGAAAACTACCTGATGGAGATGCAGAATCTCATCGCCACTACTGCAAATCTGGAAACCTGGTGCCAGATGGTCCACGACAGGGCTGTACTCAGAAGAATAATAGACGCCTGTTCAATCGCCACTGAAAAATGTTTTGATTCAGAAAAAGAGGTAAGCTATATCCTTGATGAAGTCGAGAGATCGGTACTTGAAGCAAGAACTCTCGGTGAAAGACAGAATATCTTTGAAATCAAGGATTTGATATTCAATCATGCCATACCTTACCTTGAAAAGCTTTCCAAGAAGGACGAGTCGGTTGCCGGGATTCCGACGGGCTTTCCCGACATTGACGACAAAATAACGGGAATGAAAGCGGGCGAGATGTTTGTAATAGCTGCAAGACCTTCTGTTGGAAAGACTTCTCTTGCTATCAGCATTGTCAGGAATGTCGCCTTAAATCTGACAAATCCCAAGTCTGTACTTATCTTCACAATGGAAATGACGGCTGAACAGATAGCAAGGAGAATTCTCTGTGCAGAAGCTGGCGTATCTGAAAAAAGCTTCCGTGACAAACAACAGGGCAAGGGAGAATGGAACAGGATAACTGGTGCTGCAACAAATCTCAACAAGGCAAAGATATTCATAGATCCAACCCCTGCTCTCAGAGTCATGGAAATGAGGGCAAGGGCTAGACGTGTTAAATCACAACAAAAGATAGATCTTATAGTGATAGACTACCTTCAGCTGATGAGGGCTGATGTCGACAGGAAGAATGACAATAGGCAGCAGGAGGTGTCTCTGATATCCGCAGGGATCAAATCTCTGGCGAAGGAACTCAATATTCCGGTACTCGTGCTTGCCCAGCTCAACCGCGCCACTGAAATGCAAAAGGGCGGACCTAAGCTAAGCAATCTCAGGGAATCAGGATCTATTGAGCAGGATGCCGACATTGTCGGATTCATACATAGGGATACGGAAAAACAAAAAGAGGCTTCGGAAGAAGAAAAAATCAAGGGCCTTGAATCTGAATTCATAATTGAGAAGAACAGGAATGGCGAACCTGGCAAAATGGTATTATCATTCTTTCCTCTTACCGCTTCATTCGGCAGCAGATCCCGATATGATGACGGTGATATTCCTCACAGGGAATAATATTTCATTCTGAACTTAAATGTCCTATCAAGAAACGACAGGTCTGACGTGAACTTGTTAAAAAATTTGTCCATCAAGAAACTCCTCGTACATGTTCTTGTTCTTATCATAGCTTCCTCCATATGGCTTCCTTCCATTCATTTTTTCTTCAAGGAGGATATCGGAAACTATCTGGACGATAAAGGAATATCTCCAAAGGCAAAGATGCTTGCCGGAAGACAACTGCAAATCTGGAGAGATCCTGAACTCAGGAAAATTGAGCTTCAGAAAATGCAGAATAGAAATCCTGAATGGGACTTCATGAGCCGGACATTTTTTGTACTGTCCCTGGCTAACATGGCGATCCGCGAACCTGGATTCAAGGACGAAGCATGCGAGATAATGGACTGCATAATAGACACCACCCTTGAAGCTGAAAGGCTCAACGGCATGTATCATTTTCTTATGGGATATGCAAATCATTCAGGACCATGGAAAATAGATCCTCCGAGAAGCATATTCATCGACGGTGAAATAGCACTTATGCTCGGAGCCAGAAGGCTGGTCATGGAAAAACCTGAATATGCGATCCTCCACAGGGAACGCATCTCTTTGATTCTTGAAAGGATGAGCAAAAGTCCTGTCATGAGTTCTGAAAGCTATCCAGATGAATGCTGGATTTTCTGCAACACGATAGCCCTTGCATCGATAAAGATGTCCGATGTACTGGATAAGACGGACAATTCCGGATTCCTGAAAAAATGGATTGATACAGCTAAAAGGTCTTTAACAGAGAGAAAGACAGGTCTCTTAATTTCAACCTTTACCGTTGATGGATCTCCTATCGAATGTGGTTTCGGCCCAGAAGGTACGAGCATATGGCTTACCTGCCATATGCTGCAAATCATAGATCAGGACTATGCGGAAGACCAGTACCTAAGGGCCCGTAAAGAACTGTCTGGGAATCTTCTTGGTTTCGGATATTCCCGCGAATGGCCAGTTTCCTGCAAGGGATATATGGACATAGATTCAGGACCGGTGGTTCCGATTCTTGGAACCTCTGTCAGCGCCAGCGGCCTAGCTTTCATTGCAGCTTCATCATTCCATGACAAGGAATATTTTTCTAGCCTCATCACTTCCCTGAATTGCGGGGGATTCCCTCTGGAAAAGGATGGAATGCTTTATTATCAGGCAGGCAATCCTGTAGGAGACTCAGTGCTTCTTTATGCGTTCGTGGAAGGGCCTCTTTGGGAAAGAATTGGAGGAAAGGGGATTCCACATGATTAAAGCCCACAAAAGGACTCTCTCGGTCAGGAGGTACATGGGATATGCAGTTTTTATTACTGTATTCTTCCTTCTGCTCCATGTCCTTGGATTCCGTGAATATACCTCGGCAATTTCAGGAATACTTCCAGGATACAAGGAGACAGTTTTCGGTCTCATCTATGTATTCATGTATTTTGCCTTTATTGGATTTGTCCCGATACTGCTGATCTCAGCGGTCATTTTGACTATATGGGAACGAGCATTATCAGGCAAAATAAATAGACCTTCCGATAATTAATGTTTTTTCCACATCTTCTTTGAAATTAGCATGATATATAATATCTTATGAGTTTTCAACTTTATTGGAATTCGGGGACTCCAAAAACATGTCGTTTACTGTCAAAACCTTATGCATAATAGGTGCATTCCTTATTTTTCCGTTCATACTGATGTCGGCAGATATAAACGATGTCAAATTTGAACAGAAGGGCTATGCGTATCCCGAGGAGATGCTCAAATACAATATGCAGAGCAAGAAGGGCGAAACCTTCGATCAGAAGATTCTTGATGATGACATTAAACGTCTTTTCTCCACTGGAAACTTCCTTGATGTCCTTGCTGAAACATCAGATACCGCTGATGGAAAAGTAAACATTGTCATGAAGATTGTCTCAAAGCCGAAAGTAAAGGCTGTCACCCTGAAAGGCAACAAGAAATATACTGACGAGGACTTGAAGGATAAGATAACCGTGAAGACCAATGAGGCATTGAACGACCAGGAACTCCAGAAAACTCTTTCAGGCATAAGAAAATACTACATTGAGAAAGGATATAATTCAGCGATAATCACTCATGCGACTGAAGATGCCGGAGAAGGCTTTATCAGCCTTGTCATCAACATATCTGAAAATCTCAGGCTGAAGGTCAATAATGTCTTATTCACTGGAAATACCGTCTATTCCACCTGGAAGCTGAAGAACAACATCGCCACCCAGCATTCATACTTGAGCTGGCTTTTGAACATGGGTCTATACGATAAAAACGAGGTGGAAATAGACAAGGAGAGGCTGAAGGATCTTTATTGGAACGAGGGATATCTTGATTTCAAAGTTATGGGTGTCGATGTCAAGGAGGATGCAAATCCCGAGTATGTGAACATAACATTCAATCTTGAAGAAGGTACTCCTTACAAGGTCTCCGAAGTCTCAGTTTCAGGCAACAAGCAGTTTACAAATGATGAGCTCATTCCTCTTATCACACTTAAAACAGATGACATCTATGACAATCGTGTGGAGAAGAAGGACATAGAAGCCATCGGTTCAATGTATTATCCTCTGGGATATGCTGATTTCCAGTGCAGACCTGTCAGGATGCCGGACTTCAATACTCACACCGTAAGCATTGACTACAGGATAATCGAAGGTGAGAAATTCACGGTCAGACATGTACAGATATCCGGAAACCACAATACAAAGGACAAGGTCATCCGCCGTGAACTTGCAATACAGGACGGGGATCCGGTGGACAACAACAGGATTGAAGCCAGCAAATCCCGTCTCATTGGAATGGATTACTTCGAAAAGGTCAATATCGTCTCAGTAAATACCGAGGAGCCGGGAAAGAAGGATGTGGACATAAATGTACAGGAAAAAGATACCGGCAAATTTTCCATAGGAGCCGGTTATTCGGACAGCGACAATGTTTCAGGAATCGTTGAACTGTCCCAGTCCAATTTCGACCTGCTGGATCCATGGAACTATTTTGTCGGCGGTGGCCAAAGGTTGAAACTACATGCAGAATACGGTGTGGATCTGAGCAATTTCTATCTGTCGTTCACCGAACCCTGGCTTTTTGACATCCCCCTGAGGCTTGACATGACCGGATTCTACCATACGAAAACTTATGAATACTGGGATGAAAGATACATGGGTGGTCAGTTCAGCCTCACAAAGAACTTCTCAATGCCATGGATCAATGTGAACGACGATTTCAACAGCGTCAAACTCGGATACACGATAGAACAGGTCAAGGTATACCACATGGATGATGATCTCTCAGATATCTTCCAGAAGGAAAAGGGAACTTCTATCGTCAGCAAATGGTCATTGACCCTCGCCCGTGACACCAGGAACAGCCTGACTAATCCAACCTCGGGATACTTGCTGAGCGCACTTGGTGAAATAAACTCCAAGGCATTCGGAGGAAGTGAAAATTATTACAAGGTAGAACTCGTGGGAAGCAATTACTACTCGTTCATAAATGATTGGTTTGTCCTGCATACAGGCATCAAGCTGGGCCAGGTAGACACATTCAGTGGCGGAAATCTTGCTCCAATATATGAGCGTTATTTCCTCGGCGGCGGTGACACTGTGAGAGGTTTTTCCTACCGCAAGATTTCTCCTGTGGACAGCGATAACAAGGCCTATGGGGGTGAATCAATGGTACTTGGCAGCGTCGAAGTAACCCATCCTATTTACGAGTTCATACGCGGTGCGGTCTTCTGCGACATAGGACAGGTCAAGGAGAACGCATGGAATTTCAGCATGGACGATTTCAACATAGGCGCAGGTTATGGATTACGCATAAAACTTCCCTATTTCAACGCACCCGTAAAGCTTGATCTCGCCTATCCTATCCTGAACAACCAGGACGGTGAAAGCAGCAAGCTTCGCTTCCATTTCAATCTCGGATTCACCTGGAGTCCGTAAATCCATCGTCATTTGTCAAGAAAGTATAGCCCCATTTTCCTTCAGTGTGGACACAAGTTTCACTGTATCAAGCCCATATGCGCTTTCGCCTGACCTGACAGCCTGTATGGCGGCAGTTCCTGCAGCCTGTCCCATCATTGCTGCAGCCGGCATCACCCTTATGGATCCATGTACTTGTTCATCGCTTGAATTGCATCTTCCTGCGACCCATAGATTAATCCATCCCTTTGGGACAAGTATTCTGTAGGGAATTCCAAAGCATTCTCCTTTGCCAAGCCTGCCGCTCTTCCATGCTTCATTACAGAATCGTTTATATTCCTTCACGGAATCGTTTTTAACATGTATATCTACGAACTTGTTAAATATCCCGATTTGGTCCGGAAACTGTCTCCTTGCAAGATAATCTTTGATATTTAACTCATATTCTCCAACTATGCGTCTCGACTCCCTTACTCCCATCAGGGTCGCTGTAGTAAGGTGTTCCATTTTTTCGAAACCAGGAACATATTTCCTGTAGAATGACATATATTCCTGGGCAAGCTGTCTTCCTTTAACCATTCCTGCGCTCAAGCTCTTGTTGTTCAAGGCATCCATTCCAAAGACATGTCCTCCATTCAACATTGCCGAATGGACTCCTGTCCGGAACATTCCTGGCAGATGTCTGTCCTTGTGTGAGAAATGGTCTTCTAAAATGGCCTTTTCAATCATCTTCTTCTGGTTTTTCTCCTTGTCCAAATAGTATTTGTCCCAATCGATGCAGGAACATAATGAACACAGAGTTGGAGGCATTGGGTCGTGTTCTCCACCATGCCCCGCCTCCCTGCACCTTGCACCGCATATTTTTGCGAAAACCGCATCTCCTGTAGCATCTATGAAGGTCTTCGCCGGAATATAGCTGTAACCTTCGATATTGTGGATTAGAGCCCCCTTGACGGACTTATCTGAACTATCTGAGTCAGCGTCTATCACCTTGGTGAAAAATCTGACTTCCACACCTGCATCGGCCACAAATTCATCAAGAATCAATTTAAATCCTTCAGCGCTGTATGGTGTCCAACAATGATATTTCTTCCTCCAGTATTCAGGCGTCACCTGAGGAGCTAGAAATCCACGCTTGTACATGGTCTCAACAATCTCCTGCATAATCCCCCCTACAAGAGCCCTTTCTCCATTTGCCATTGGATCAAAGGCCGTTACAAGACCAGATGTACCCATTCCTCCAAGACATCCAGTCCCCTCCACCAGAAGAACCCTTGCACCAAGACGTGCCGCGCATATCGCGGCTGCCGATCCTGCCGGACCTCCTCCGGCCACAAATACATCATATTCTGATTCCTTTTTCACTTTTCTTGTCATTACATACGTCTTCATGTTTCCTCCTGAATATTGATTCTTTTTATTGCATGCTTTCCTCTTAAATGTTAGATTATAGCAGTTAAAAGCTGGCATAGCTCGTATTAATACGCTGATTATCTGGATAATTACGCTATAAACAGGTTATAATAATGAAAGAAATATTTTCAACCAATACTACTGACAAACTAATAGACCTGCTGGAAAGCGCTTCAAGGCTTTCAGCCCTTCATGTATGCTTCCATGACAGGATGAATATTATAAAACTTCCACAGAACCTTAGAACACATGCCCATCCCTCATGTCAGAAAATAAAGAGGACATATGATGGCACGTGTCTCCAATTCGACTGGTTCCAGACACATGGGGATCTCGCAAATATGCCTCAGGGAAGAATTCATGAATGCCCTTTCGGATTCACTGAGATTGCTGTTCCGGTTTTTGTAAATGGAATGTTTGAAGGAGTCGTATTTGCCGGACCGTGTCTAAGGAAAATTGGAAATATTCCCAATGAACCGGAACTTAAAGTTGTACCTGATCCTCAATGGTTGAACGATCGTCTGTCAATGATGCAGGCCTTTTCAGAAAAAATATCATCACTGCTTGAAGGACGCTGGGAAACAGAATCCGGTGGCCGTCGAGCCGCAATATTGTCATTTATCAATAAGAATTCTGGACGAATCTTTCAGATTGAGGATCTTGCCGGACATCTTTGTCTTTCAGCTTCACGCACAGGCCATTTGGTAAAGGAAATCTTTGGAATTCCATTTCCTAAACTTGTCCAGTCATATAAGATGAGAAAGGCAGCCCGGATGCTTATCTCAGATGATCTTCCAATAGGAGAGATTGCACGCCGTCTTGGATATGAAGATCAAAATTACTTCACTAGGATTTTTACTGCTTACTACGGTGAAAGTCCTCGGATATGCCGGAAAAAAGGCGGTCTAAAGGCATGATTAAATGAAAAGGGTGGCGCTTGAGTTGTCAGATTCCTGAAGAAATGTTGCAACTCCTCCAACCTCTATACCATCAAGGAGTTCCTCTTTTTCAATACCCATTATATCCATGGACATTGAACAGACGACAAGCCTAGCCCCGTTCTTTCTGGCTATATCCATAAGAGTCGGCAAATCATCGACATTTTTATTCTTCATAACCATTTTCATCATTGAGGTGCCCATTCCCATCATGTTCATTTTTGAAAGCTTAAGCTTAGTAGCACCCCGGGGCATCATCATTCCGAACATCTTATCCATTAGGCTCTTACCTGATGACTGTGAAGAATTCTTACGCAACGCATTTATTCCCCAGAATGTAAAGAACATGGTGACTTCACTACCCATCGCAATTGCACCATTGGCAATGACAAATGCTGCAAGAACCTTATCAAGATCTCCTGAAAATACCACTATTGTCTTTTTGGTTTTCTGAGGATCCTGCATTTGTGGATTTCGCAGTTCCGTCAGATTTCCCTTCCTTATTTTAGCCTCAATTCTAGGTATATTTCCAGAAATGCCGATTAATTGATGACCGTTTTGCACACACCATGATTTCACATCATTGACAAAACCCGGATCACTTGCAAGTATTGTCAAATCATCTCCAGGAGACATTTTTTCAATCTCAGTCTTCATTTTCATTATCGGTCCTGGACATTGAAGTCCGCAAGTATCGAGAATGATCTCGCGTTTGGAAACATTTTCTGTTGAAGGTGTAAATTTCTCCGCTTTAACAGGTTCTATTGAATAAGGCACAAATGGAACTTTCCTTTCAGAAGAGCAGATTCCTGGTCCGTGACGACAACAGAAGGTCATTATGCCTCCGGAAAGAGTCTTCAAGTCCTTTTTCTCCCCAAAACCCTTTTGTTTCATGATCCTGTAGGCCAGATAGCTGGTAAAACCGACCTTGCAGTAAAGGTATATATTCTTGTCCTTTGGAAGTTTATCATATTCTTTCCTGAGTTTACCAAGAGGTATGTTTATGGCACCTGGAACATGCCATATATTGAACATATCTTCAGGTCTTACATCAATTATCATACCCCCGTTTGTCTTATCAGGAAAATCTTCAGGGAACCAGCAGTCAACATCACCTCTTAAATAATTGGCCGCCACAAAACCAGCCATATTCACAGCATCCTTTGCAGAACCATATGGAGGGGCGTATGAGAGCTCAAGATTTTCAAGATCATAAACTGTCATACCGGAACTTATGGCTGTCGCAAATATGTCAATACGCTTGTCAACGCCCTCAAAACCTACTGCCTGGGCACCCAGAATTTTTCCGTCAGAAGGTGAAAACATCATCTTAAGATGAATAGGAGTAGCACCCGGATAATATCCGGCATGATTTGACGGATGCAGATAAATCTTCTTATATGGAATATTATATTTTTTAAGCGTCCTTTCAGAGGCTCCTGTACAGGCTCCAGCCATTTGAAAGACCTTAAGAATCGCTGTTCCTAAAGTTGATTTATATGAACTTTTCCTCCCAAAAATATTATCGGCTGCAATTCGTCCCTGCCGGTTTGCAGGTCCGGCAAGAGGAATCATAGATGGCTGTCCAGTAACAACATCTTTTACTTCTACAGCATCTCCCGCTGCATAGATGTCAGGATCTGATGTCTGCATTCTTTCATTCACAACAATTCCACCTCTTTCATTGAGTTTAAGCCCGGCCTTCTGGGCAAGTGTTGAATCAGACCTAACTCCAATTGAGAGGATAACCATTTCAGCTTCAATAACTTTTGAATTCTGCAATTCTATTGAAACAGCGTTGGGTATTTCCCTGAAAGCGGCAACGGCGGATCCAAGATGAAGTTTGACTCCATTGGCGACAAGATGATTCTGAAGATCCTTCGCCATCTCAAAATCAAATGGAGGCAGAATTTGGTCAAGCATTTCAACAACATGTACCTTGATCTCTCTCATGATGAGATTTTCCGCCATTTCAATTCCTATATATCCACCCCCTACAATAATTGCAGTTTTAACCTTACTTCCATCTATTTCAGCCTTGATACTGTCCATATCATCAACATTCCTCAGGACAAATATCCGCGGATTGTCTATTCCGGGAAGATTAGGCCTTACAGGAACTGCCCCCGGACAGAGGATGAGCTTATCGTAGTTTTCATCATATTTGATGCCTTTAACCGTGTTTTTAATGGTTATTTTCTTAGCTGCAGGATCTATATTTATGACTTCCTGGTTTATCCTGACATCAATATTGAGAATTTTTTTAAGAGATTCCGGTGTCTGAAGAAGAAGTGATTCCCTGTCTTTGATCTCTCCTCCAATATGATAAGGAAGCCCGCAGTTTGCAAAGGAGACATGGTTCCCCTTCTCAAAAACTATGATATCCGAATCTTCGCTTAGCCTTCTGGCCCTCGCTGCAGCTGACATTCCGCCGGCAACTCCACCTATCACAAGAATTTTCATAACAGATTTTTCTCCCTGAAGCTGAAATATCCCGTTTTCCCGGCAATTATATGATCAAGTACTTTGACATCAACAGGTTTGACTGCATCCCTTACAGCGGAAGTGAGCCTGATATCATCGTTGGAAGGATTACATACTCCACTGGGATGATTGTGGACAAGTATAACCGAACTGGCATTCTTTTCAATAACTTCCCTGACAATCTTTCTCGGATAGACTATTGCGGAATCAACGGTGCCTTCATCAAGCACGGTAAAATCTATTACATGGTTTTTCGGATTAAGAAGTATCACCATGAACACTTCATCCTTAAGATGGGAAAGTTTGATCCTGGCAAAATCATAGACTGAACCTGGTTCTGCGATCACATCTCTTGAATAGATCTTATCTTCGAAATATTTAGCCGCCATTTCCCTGCAGAGGGATATGAGAATAGCCGAATTTTCGGAAATTCCCTCAACTTCACAGAGCTCCTTCATGTCCGCATTTAAGACTCCCGAAAGTGAATTGAACTTGGAAACAAGGGCCTTTGCCTGTTCTTTCACATCCCTGCGAGGGATTGAATATGTCAGAAGAAGCTCAAGCAGTTCATATTCTCTGAAACTCTCACTGCCATAATTAGAAAATCTCTCTCTAAGTCTTTCCCTATGTCCATGGTAATGAGGATGTTCTTCCATGATTTCATGTGATTTGCTCATAGTTTATCCTTATTATTTTCACTTCTATCCAGAGGAATTTTAATAATATCTGGAAGTTTTCCAAACCTGATCAGACATAGACAGGAATTTTTGAAGATATTCCATATTCAACAGTCTTTATTTTTTTCCAGCCGTCATCGGTGAGATAAACGAGGGATCCCATCTCATCTTGTGCAAATTTTCCAGAGGCAAAATCCTTTACCGCAGGAGGAAAGACAGTCCAGTCTCCGTTTATTTTTAAGTTTTCCTGGTTCTTTTTCGCCAAATCTACAAGAATATCCTTGTATCCTCCCGGAGGCTTTTGGATAGATCTGTTCTTATACGCTAATTCCAATTCTTCAATACTCTTACCCTGAAGATCAATCTTGACAGGTGTGGATATGCCAAGTATCGGACCGCTGTCCATTTCCCCTCCCTTACCAGTATAAGTCTGGGCGATTATCACACTTGATCTCAGGAAAGAACATCCCCTCATTATTGCTGTTTCGACAGGAATCGTATGGAGTCCCACATAAATCCTCCTGCCCCCGTCTTCGACGGTAAGATCTCCCGGATGAACGTTCAGGCATGGAAAGTCCGAAGTTATATTCGTAAGAGGTACAAATCCAGCGAGAATTCCGAAATCAACTTTGAAGGGACCAATGATCTTTCTCATTTCCTGGGTCCATTCCTCCCTGATCCTTCTCCCATTTTCAGTTGCAAGTGAAACTTTAGTCTCACCCCTTTGGCGATAAAATTCGAGTATATCTAGTTCGACAAGAGGTATTCTGTAATTCCGTGCAATTTCGGCAGCTCGGCTCTTGAGGGATGCATCAGTGAAGATAAGAGCCGCCTTCCAGGGGGCAATCTCTTCATCTCTAATGCTATCGAGAAGCTTTTCAGCATTACTGCCGCTACCGCTCATGAAGATGGCTGCGGAAGGCTTTTTTGAGCCTATATTGAGAAAGTTCTTAATCACTTGACCCCGTTCTTGCGCTTCTTACGCACAATTTCATTAAAATATTCAACTCATAAAATTTTACGGTTTGAATTTTCAAATTACAAGTATAATATTAACTAATCAGTCATTTTCTTATAAATCAATATAATCAAGGGAGGAATATATAAATGAAAACTGCAGTCAAATTGATGTCTGGATTAGCAATTGTATTTTCGATGATAGCCGTGGCAAATGCCGGGTTCTGGGACTGGTCAAGACCCTATCAGGGGCCTTCAAAGGATGTGGGTACTCTGGTAATTTCAGGAAATTATCTGAAGGCGCGTGTCCTTGCTGAACTTATCCAATACCAAACAAACCAGCCGATCCTCCTCATTACAAGCGAAGGAGGCAAGCTTTTCTTCATGCCTGCAAGCGGACCGTGTCTTGAAGTCCAGGATGCTGATTTCACAAACTTTGTGAAGTTTACCAATCCGAAACAGATACTCATTCTCGGAGATACCTCTTTTGTACCGGAATCATATGCAAAGAGAATTGATTCAAAGCAGACTATCATCAGGGTCGACAACAAGAACTGGCATCAGGTAGCTGTGACTGTTGGAAAGATACTTGACAAGACCTATCTTGCATCTGAATTCAAGAAACTAAGCGATGAAATAGACAGTGGCAGGCTTTACACGTCGAAGAAAGGCCAGACCCCTACTTCATCCGGAAATCCTGTTCCCAATCCTCTTGATTCAGTTGTAAAACCTGAGGCCTCGAAGGAACCCGTTCTTATCAAGGCTACTGATGTTGTCCCGAAATAAAAGTGCTTAACTTTTATCACGTTGCCAGGAATGCTTTTAGAGAGTCGCTTAGGGAGCCTATCTTCTTCCTGCTGCTCTGTACGGCTTCTATCCTTATCGGACTGTTTCCCACCCTCTCCCTGTTTGTCTTCAGGGAGCAGATAAAACTTGTCATGGACAGTTCCATGGCAACAACCATGGTTTTCGGTCTTATAGCTGCTGTACTTTGTGCGAGCCATACCGTTTCACGGGAAATGAGGAATGGAACAGTTCTCCTTCTGCTATCAAAACCTGTCCCGAGAAAAAACTTCATCCTCGCAAAAATAGCTGGAACAATTGGGGCCCTTACGGTTTTTGTTTTCATATGCAATATTTCATCCCTGATCTCCTTGCGTGTAGCATGCGATCAGTTCAGGCTTGATTTTACAACAATGTATATTTATTATGGGCTGATAGCCGTTTCATGTATCTTTGGGGCTGTCAGAAATTACATTCTAAGAAGATCTTTTGCATCTTCGGCAGTTTTTGGAATGCTGGTGTCAATAACTATTTTCGCCATAATTCTCATGTTCATCCCGCCAAGCGGAGAATCCGTTCCTGAATATAGGGATGTCCTTCCAGCATTTGTCCTGCTGTTTTTTTCAGTTTGGATGATGGGCGTTATAACCGTCACTCTATCAACAAGGCTTGATGTGATTGCAAACCTGACAGTCTGTTCCATTCTTTTCTTCTCGGGTCTTGTATCTGATTATTTTTTTGGAAAAGCCGCCGAGGAATCTGTTCTTAGCGCTTCTTCATTTCTATATGCCTTAATTCCAAACTGGCAGTTCTTCTGGCTTGCAGACGCCCTTGCAAGCAAGCGTCATATTCCCATGGAATACATACTATGGTCTGGAGTCTATTGCATCCTTTATATGTCGTTCTGCAGCTTTATCGCAGTAATCCTCTTCAGGGACAGGGAAGTTGCCGGAACTATCACTTGATATGATTTCCAAATTCAATCATCAAGCTGCACATCTTCTATGTCTATTTCAGTTGAAACTGACTGCCCAAGCATTTCCACGTTGATTGTAATCATGGTCTTTGCTTTTCTCTTTTCAACTATTCCGCTCATCCCCCTAAGAGGACCTGATTTTACCGATATCCTGCTGCCGGTCACAAGTTCCGGCCTGACAATTATTTCCGATTCCAAGGCAAGTTTCTCAAACATCTGAATGCCGAGAAGTTCCTTTATCAGATCCCTTTCACTTTTCTCATTCATCTGCAACCTATACACAATCCTGTTTGAAAGAAGAACCTTCTGGTACAGTTCATGATTAAGCAGGCAGAAAACATATCCAGAAAACATAGGAATATAGAATTCAACTGTTCTCCTCTGGTACCTTTTGACATTTTTTCTCAGAGGAAGATAATATTTCATCGAATTTGAGGAGCAGTATTCAACAAATTTCTTTTCCTGGCGTGGCTTGGTGCGGACAGGAGTCCATAGAAAACCTGGAATGTTTTCTATTATCAGACCATTGTTCTCCTGCAGGAGATTCTTGAAAAAATCATCTTTCATGGAAATTACCCGGACGGAATGAAATTAATGTCCTTAATTGAATTTTTGCCGTAAATCCCGGAGATTTTGTCTATGATGAACTTTTTACCGCTGTTCCTCAACTCCATCATCCACGCGCTGTTTTCAACGCAAACATAGAGGATGCCGTTCCTGAGGGACCTTGGTAAGGCTATGCAGGAGATATCTTTGCCAACTATCCCTTCCCATTCATCCCTAATCCTGGTAAATATTTCGTTTTCCGCACTGTCTGAACTCGACATTACTCCTTTAATTGCATCCTGAATTGAAACAGCGTCTGGAAGATGTGATGCTACTTCGGAAAATCCTTCCTCTTCCCCATACCATTCCTCAAGAATAGATGGCAAAGGATCTTTTTTTCTCCATCCCCTGTCGGATATTGAAATTAATTTTTTCTTGCGGGCCATCTATTGACACATGCCTACAATGAAGAGAGGAAATAGCATCACCGTCGAATAGCATAACTTGAATGGGGCAATCACACCCTTTCCTACATTTTCACATCCATTCCCAAAAAGACCGAATGGGGCTCCAAGAGTGGCCTCTAAGAATCCTACCGGAAGCATGAAAATAGCAACCATGTCATAGAAAATGTCAGGAATTCCAGTAGCCGCCTTGCAAAACCCCTTGAGTGCAAATGCTCCAGCCATTTCAGCGACTGGAATAGCATATGGGGCTAGAACGGAGATTGTAATGGGATCCATAGCCTTCGCCTTTGGAACAGCTATACCTGAAAAAACAGCCATAACAACAAGAATTATAAGAAATTTTCTCATTTGTCACTATTTCCCGATTAACCCGTTACCATAGACCTGAAAATGATTTTTTGCCAGCATTTTCAGGACTTATCAGGCTTTTTATGCCTTATCTGCTTCCCTTTCTTCAAAAGAATATATTCAACTGAATCAACAAGGGCCTCCCATGAGGCTTCAATCATATTTTCACTTACTCCTACGGTACCCCATGTTTCATTGCTGTCGCCAGATTCAATCAAAACCCTGGTTTTAGCAGCAGTCCCATCCTTACTGTCCAATATTCTGACTTTGAAATCTTTCAGGTGCACATCCCCGATTTCAGGGAAAAATCTCAAAAGCGCCTTTCTCAAGGCAAGATCCAGGGCATTTATAGGACCATCTCCTTCGGCAGCAGTAAGTTCCTGCTGGCCAAGGACTTCAAGTTTCACTGTAGCCTCAGAAAAACATGGCTCGTCTTTTCCTCTTTTCTCGACTATAACACGGAATCCGTTGAGTTTGAAGAAAGGAGTATATGATTTAAGTACCTTCTTTGCAAGAAGATGGAATGAAGCATCAGCAGCCTCAAATTCATATCCTTCGTTCTCCATTCTCTTCAGTGTTTGAAGTATTTCCTTGACTTCATTTCCCTTTTCATCAACATTGATATTGTGTTCTGCTATTTTCATCATAATGTTGCTTCTGCCGGAAAGATCAGAAACAAGCACTCTTCTTTTATTACCTATTGACTCGGGATGTACATGTTCGAATGTCGCAGGATTTTTGCTAACCGCATTGACATGCATTCCACCTTTGTGGGCAAATGCGCTTTCTCCAACGTATGGTAATCGCTTATTTGGATTAAGATTGGCCAAATCGTCGACAAAATGACTGATCTCCCTTAAGTGCTTAAGCTGTGTCTTTTCTATTGCTGAAACTCCCATCTTCAACTCCAATGCCGGTATTATGGAACATATGTTGGCATTTCCACAACGTTCCCCAAATCCATTGATTGTTCCTTGGACATGCCTTGCTCCACTTTCAACCGCCACAATAGAATTTGCAACCGCCATATCACCGTCATTATGGCAATGTATTCCCAATGTAATATGTTCAGGAATAACACTTTTCACTTTCCGGCATATTTCCGATATTTCTGATGGAATAGTTCCGCCATTTGTGTCACAAAGGACTATTGAAGATGCGCCATTTTTACACGCTGCCAAAAGCACATCAAGTGCATATTTTGAATTATCCTTATATCCGTCAAAAAAATGTTCCGCATCAAAAATAACTTCCTTATGATGTCCTTTGATATAGGCACAAGAATCGGAAACTATTTGAATATTCAAATCAGGCTTTATCTTGAGTACTTCATTCACATGAAGAAGCCAGCTTTTTCCAAATATGGTGACAACAGGCGTATTTGCCTCAAGCAACTTCCTTATATTGTCATCGTCTTCAACATTGACGCTTGCCCTTCTTGTACTTCCGAATGCGGCAATTTTGGCATTTTTCAACTTTTTCCCTTTTACTTCCTCAAAAAAAGCCATATCCTTTGGATTCGAACCTGGCCAACCTCCTTCAATATAGCTTACACCAAGGATATCCAGTCTTTCCGCTATTCGGATCTTGTCGTAGACTGAAAATGATACTCCTTCAGCCTGAGTTCCATCCCTGAGCGTAGTGTCATATATGCTCACTTTAAATCTGTAGTCTTTGTTCGTCATTGATATTATTTCCAGTTGTTTCAATTTTTAGGAAAGATAAATATACCTTTAAAGAGAATTTTTATCAAGTTTCCTGTCTCATAGCCCCTTTTTCTTTGCTTCGATCCACAACTTCTCCATTTCATCAAGAGAACTGGATTCGGGATTTTTATTTATTTTTGCAAGCTTTTTCTCTATATACCTGAATCTCCTCTCGAATTTTTGTATGGTCCTTGTCATAATATCCTCAGCCGACTCAGTGTTTCTGTACCGAGCCAGGTTCACCACTGAAAAAAGAAGGTCCCCTATCTCTTCATTTATTTCAGCATCATCACCTTTCCTGACCGCGTTCTTGAGTTCAGATATCTCCTCCTCTATCTTCTCTATTATCTGCCGGGAATTGTTCCAGTCAAATCCAACCTTGGCGGCTTTTCTCTGTATTTCATGCGCCCTTAGAAGGGATGGAAGATGCCTTGGAACTCCATCTAAAAGGGATTTCCTTTTCTTCTTTTCATCCTTCTTAATCTCATCCCACATTTTTATGACAGCCTCGGAATTCCCAACCTTTTTGCCTGCAAAGACATGTGGATGTCTCCTGATCATCTTTCTGGTGATCTTTTCAGCGACATCTTCAAAATCGAAATCCCTGTTTTCAGAAGCTATTTGTGAATGGAAGACAATATGCATTAGAAGATCGCCCAGTTCCTCGCATATTCCTTCCTTGTCATTATCATCGATGGCATCCATCAATTCGGCGCTTTCCTCAACAAGATACTTCTTCAGTGTTTTGTGCGTCTGCTCACGATCCCAGGGGCATCCCTTGTCCGAACGAAGTTTTTTCATTACGGAGACTAGATCTCCAACTGGATTTGTGTTTTTAAAAGGTTTTGCCATGGAAGGAACCGTTTTCTCGAAAGGATGATTACAGGAGGATTCAGCCTTGTTTCTTTTTTGTAATGGCTTCGCGAATACCGTCCGGAATATCGTTGAAATGGGTGTAGATGGTGCGTTTGCCGTCGACAAACACCGTATATATGCTCTTCATTTCGTCTATCTTTTCACTGCTTTCTATCTGTTTCCGGAGTTCTTCATCCATCTCGTTCAGTGAATCGTAGATGAAATATTTCCCCTCGCTTTTGATTATGTAGTGCTGCCGGGGATGAGTAACGGCTATTGGCAGCGTCTTGACTGACTTCGATACTTCCTCCTCCAGAAATATAACTCCCTCTGTGGAGACTTTCTCTTCTGTCTTCTTCTTGCCAAAAAATATATCCAGGAAACCCATGGTGATCCTCCGGTAATTCAAAGGTCAATTATATAACAAAATTGGCTCCAATGCAATAAAATTCTTCTGAAAAGTTGAAGTAAAGTGTTTAGCCTCACAACAGTAATGAAGAAAAAGTGGTGGCAAGGGTCGGAATTGAACCGACGACACAAGGATTTTCAGTCCTCTGCTCTACCGACTGAGCTACCTCGCCACTTTTTGCAAGGAGCACTAATAGACAACCACTTTCATATTTTTCAACACGGTATACGGAAAATCCCATATCCTCCCATTTTACAGGAAGATCGGGGATGATTCCTCAGAGATTTAATTACGTGCTTTATTACTTAACGAAGCTTTCAAACAAGTCTTTTGCATCGGCAAGTTCCTTCATAGGATTCCCGAAAGGCATGAATTCCATGCCCCAGTATCCATCATATCCGGCCGCCATAGTCTTCTTCACAATGTTCCCGTAGTTGATGGCTCCGTTCTTCTTGGGCCTGTCCCTCTTTGGAATGTCGGCAACATGCAAATGCCCTGTGTATGGGATGTTGAATGGAAGGATTTCAGCAGAATTCTCACTCATCATCTCCATATGGTAGATATCATAGAGGACTTTCAAATATGGAGATCCTATCGCCCTGGCAATACTGAATCCATATCGAGAATTGTCCGCCTGGTAATCCTCGTGGTTGAAGATGTTAAATACTTCGAACAGCAGTGTGACTTTCCTCTTTTCTGCATCTGGTACTACCTGTTCAATGGCATTCTTGCAATTCTTAATCCCTTCGCAGTCAGGTTGCCCCATTCTGTTGCCACTAAAGATTATAACCGCTTTAATCCCGGCTTCAGCCGCAGACTCTATGCTGTCCCTGATACAGGGTATCAGCCTGCCATGATTTTCCTTACGGTTGAGTCCATGGGGGATGCAATCAGGAAAAATGCTCTCATTTAATATTTCAAAACCTGCAGATTTCGCATCCTTCAATCTTTCCCTTGGTACCATTTCCAGCCCGGTAAAACCCATTTTCCTTAGTTTTTCATAATATTCCCGGGGTTCAAGTCCGGCTTTTCCAAAAAACGCCCAATCAGCCACGCTTAATTTTAATTTCATGTTTTCTCCAATAAGATTTTTTATGAACATTTCTGACAATTCCGCCCAAATTGACATTCATAATGGACAGGGAATACCCTTGATAATATAATTCCAAAATAATGAATTATCTCCAATCGAACAGAATTCCCATGGTCTCTCCACGTTTTTCATTCGCTATTCGGTATGCTTCCACACACTGTTCTGGTCTAAACTTATGGGTGTTCAGTCCCTCAAGACCAAATCTTCCTGATCTAACCATCTCAAAAAAAAGATTTGAAATCAATCTGAAATCCCAATCTGGCGTCTCATGGCAATCATGTGCTGCCACAATATGAAGTCCCTTTGACATCACATCAGAACTCAAATGCTGGCTTGCCGGACTCCCTGTATCTCCAAGTATGACCACCTTGCCAAACTTGCGGGCAGTCTTAAGGGCATCGCTGAACACCTGATGATGTCCGGTGCTGTCTATGACTGTTGCCGGACCTTCCCCATTGCAAATTTCATTGATTTCATTTATTGCATTTCCTAGGGATTTGACAATGCCATGGGTAGCCCCTCCTCTTTTTGCCATTTCAATCCTCATCAGAACAGAATCTATGGCTATGATAGGATATGATCCTGCCGCAACGCACCACCTTATGGCCATCTGTCCAATTGGCCCAGCACCGACTACCACTACCGATTTCCCAAGGGAAAGATCTGCAACTTTAGCACCCATTGCACTAATCTTTGCCAGCTTAAACCACGGAACCTCTTCATCGGAAATCTGCTTTGGGACCGGAATACATTCACCTTCAGGCAGAATGTGCCCTGATGCATGCCCTTTTCTTACTGCCACACGGTCTCCCTTTTTGATGTTCTTGACTCCTTCACCTGTCTTTTCAACTATTGCACAAGACGTATATCCAGGATAGAACGGGTATTTTACCCAGTTGTCCCAATGTGTGCCCTGATCGAAATTTCTGTTGAATACGATGTTCTCGGTGCCTGTACTCATCAGGCTTGTAAGAGTTCTTACCTTAACTTCTCCTGCCCCGGGATCAAGAAGATCGAATTTTTCCATTCCAACTTGGCATTTGCCAGTAAAAACAAGTCTTCTTTCCATTTTCAATTCCTTCCTTAACTAATTTTCATTATCGGCTTTATAAGTCATATACTACACAGTAACTTTTTAACTTGCAATTCCCAATTTCGGCTATATATTCCATCAAACGGTCAAAGCAGGAGCAGAATATGAGATCACCAGTTGAATATGTCCTTATATACCCCCACAAATTGAAGGCAGGTTATTATTGCCCCATGCATTTCCATGATCGATTTGAAATTGTATTCCATCCTTCCGGAAAAGGGACAAGCAGATTGAAAAGCGGAAAGATCATAGAGTTCGGTCCTGGTGACGCCGTAATATACGGCAAGGGCGAGTATCATGACCAAAGAATGGAATCCGATGGCATTGATAACTGCATCCAATTCTATGTTCATGATAATGATCTCATGGAAAAGATAAATCAATGTGATGTCATCAGGAACATCCGTTCCAGATCAATACTCAGGGATCTAGAGGAAATGTCCCATTGGCAGGATGAGGATTCACAGGATGCAAGGAACTTCAGGATATCCTCTCTGATCCTTTCACTTCTCTGGGAATTAGAAAATAACAAGGGGGGATGGCCGGAACCGGGATACCACTTTGCAGTTGAAGCCAGAAAAATATTATCCTCGGAAATCAGCCTGCCCCCGTCGGTGAAAGAAATTGCCAGGAGGATAGGAATAAGTGGAGAATATCTAAGACATCTTTTCAAGAAGCAGTTCAAGATTGGCATAAAGGAATTTTCCTTGGAGAAACGTCTTGAAAGGGCAAGGGAACTGTTGTTGCATTCCCCTATGAGGCTTAAAGAAATCTCAGAATCCTGTGGATTTGCCAACGAACGGGCATTCTGTACATCATTCAAGGCACGTACTGGAACAACTCCTGGAAATTTCAGGAAAAGATGATCATATGAATTCCTTATGGTTTTAGGTAAAATAACGACTGGAATAAAACACTTTTGCATGCTATTAAATACAAAATGAATTACTATGCTATGGATACTCCTTTGTGTTTGCTATCCTTTTGAGCACAATTAAAACAGTACAGGATTCTTTTGCCTTTATTTCATTTATGTAATTTATAACTCTTTAATTGCAAATGTATTAAAAGTTAGAAATGGAAGATTGTGAACAGTAATAATGACAGAATAATTGATGTTTCAATTATCATCCCTTTAAAGAATGAAGGCGACAATGTCCAATTTCTTGCCACGGAAATATCAAGGGTAATGAAGGATTTTGGATGGAGCTGGGAATGCCTATGGATCGACGATGATTCAACGGACAACACTCGTGATGAACTGATAAGACTATGCAAGGATTGCAAGACCCACTCATATGTTTTTCATCTCCATAATTATGGCCAATCCGCCGCCCTGGTCACAGGATTCCGCCATGCAAAAGGTAAAATATTCGTAACTCTTGACGGCGATGGTCAGAATGATCCTGCTGATATGCCAACTCTTATCAGTACGCTTATTGACAAAAATGCGGATATGGTCAATGGATGGAGAACCAAGAGGAAAGACAGTCTCATCCGCAGGATTAGTTCAAGGATTGCAAACCGATTTAGAAACATCCTGACAGGGGAAAACGTCCGTGATGTCGGCTGTTCGCTGAGGGCGTTTCGCCGGGAGTGCGTTGATGAAATTGTATTGTTCAAAGGGATGCACCGCTTCTTCCCGACCATGCTGAAGATGTCGGGCCATTATAAGATAATAGAGATTCCCGTCAATCATCGTCCGCGACATTCTGGAAAAACCAAATACGGAATTAATAATCGGCTTTGGGTTGGGATACTCGATATATTGGCGGTCTGCTGGATGCGTAAAAGGCTTGTGTTCCCAAAAGTGGTGGACAAAGAAAACGGGAAAGATCATGTTTAATCAATTATTTTCTGCTGTTTCCATGCCAGCCCTTCAATCAAACTACTGGGATACAATCTGGCTATGCTTCGGTTTCCTGGCACAGTTTATGTTTGCGGCAAGATTCATAGTACAATGGATCGCCAGTGAAAGACATGGAAAGAGCACAATCCCTATCATGTTCTGGTATTTAAGCCTTATTGGAGGAGGCATGCTCCTGACGTATGCCATTTATCGAAAAGATCCGGTATTCATCATCGGACAAGCAACAGGTTTTATGATTTATGCCAGAAATCTCTATCTGATTAAAAGAGAGAAGGAAAATGTCATACAAGTTCAGTGATTCCCCCCCTTTACACAATTTTTTCTTGACTTCCATAGTGATTTTTATCTGGACGATGATCTATCTGCCCGAATTGGGGATGCTTGAATTTCAAGGGACAGAGAACAAACGGGCGGAACCAGCGATGAGAATGCTTGAAACTGGTGATTTCATCATCCCTACTCTATCCGGAGATACATACTTGTCAAAACCGCCTTTAATATACTGGCTTATCTCATTGTCTTATTTCACAACTGGAAATCATTCTGAATGGGCGTCAAGATTTCCTTCTACTCTAGCCATTCTGGCATTTGTCCTGATTATAATGTCTTCAAAAAAGTCGTTTATTCCCATAGACGGCCGTTTTTTCATATCAGTCATTTTCCTGACAACCTTTGGAATAGCCTCAAAGGGAAGGGAATGTGAAATCGAAGCGCTCTATACAGCAATTAACGGGATATCTTTCTGGCTTTGGATAAATTACGAGGATGCTCTCCCTGCTTCCTGGAAGACAGGCCTGCTGATTGGCATATTTCTCGGATTGGGCCTTTTGTCAAAAGGTCCCCTTATATTGCTTTTCTTCTATCTTCCGGTCGTCATCTATCTTTTCAAAACAAAAAGAAATCGTGAATTATGGAGTCCCGGCTATATCGTCCTTATTATAAGTGCAGTTGTTATATTCATGTTTTGGGCTGTCCAGGTTTATCAAAAGATACCGGTCAGCGCTGACATGGAAGTGTCTGTTGGATGGTTCGATCAAATGATAAGCCGTTTAAATATTTCCGAATTTCGTCTCGGCAGATGGGCAGGGGAAATAGGAGCGTCCATTCTGAACGCATTACCATGGATAATACTGCTCCCGTTCATGCTTTTTAACAGGACAACGGCGAATCTTGAAAATCTTTCCAAGTTCAGAGCTTGCCTGGTCGGTATCTTAGTGTCATTTATCATTGTCAGCCTGATGCCAGATGTCCGTTCGAGATATTCCCTTCCATTGGCAGCGAATTTCTGCATTTTAAGCGGCTGGTTCCTGATTAATCAGCCTGAAGAAGGCCTGTTCTTTAAAATATTAAGAAAGTGCAATATGGTTTTAGCCTTTTTTATGGTCTTCGCCATTCTTCTTTCCGTTGCTATAATTCATTCTGGACTAGTATTCAAAATCATATCCTTATTTGACATGAATTATTCCCAATCAATTGCTCCGCCGGGAATGAAATTCTTAATCATCATGACATTTGCCGCAGCTGGAGTCATTTTTTTCTATCTTCTTTCAGCCAAATGGGTTGCCCCACGTACTAAGCACATATTAATGAGCGGTTCCATAGTTGGATTATTTTTTGTTTCCCTTGCCATTTATATTCCCCCCTTTTTGAAGCCTTTTGAAAATAAACGTGAATTTGGACGTATTGTCAACGAGTCTGTCCCTCCAAATGCCATCATATATCAATATTGCCCCGAAGAAGGAGTTGGGTATCAGCCTTTCAGTATCTATATAAGAAAACCGGTAAAGCATATTGAAACCGAAGACGAAGTCTTTTCTTCCCCTGCGGATTCCTATATACTTATGAGGGAGAACTTCTATGTAAGATTATTACCTTTTAAGAAATTCACTGAAAGGCAGCCAATAATTATTAAGACTCTTGTTTTCAAGAAAAATACTTATCACTTGATTAAGTTGAAATAATATTCATTCTTGAATGGAAGTTGAAGGATTAGGATGATTATTGTATGACATTCCCAGGAGAATAATCTACTTTTCAAGATATTTGCCTATTTTCATGGCAAGTTCCCGGCCAGCGGCGATTGCCCTGACAACGAGGGAGGCTCCGGCAACAGAATCACCGGCGGCAAAAACACCTTTTATATTTGTCATACCGTTTTCATCTACGGCGATAGTACCATTCTTGGCAAGCTTTATGCCTATGTCTGAAATCATTCCTTTTTTCTCGACGCCGCTGAATCCCATTGCGATGAGTGAGAGATCCGCAGGAATATAAAATTCTGACTTTGGAATTTCCTTAAAAGCCTTTGGACGTCCCATAAGATCAGTCTCCCATTCAACTTTTATGCAGTTAAGACGCTTAAGCTTGTTTCCTTCACCCTCGAAAGACTTGGTCATTATGTTCCACATCCTCTCACAGCCTTCCTTGTGACTGCTGGAAGCTCTGATTACATACGGCCATTCGGGCCAAGGTGTTGATTTGGAACGTGTTTCAGGAGGTTTAGGCATGATTTCGATCTGAACAACGGACAACGCACCTTGACGGATGGAAGTTCCTACGCAGTCGGAGCCCGTGTCACCTCCACCTATTACAACGACCTTCTTCCCCTTTGCTGTAATTTCCTTGCAGGAATAGCTTTCCCTGCCAATACGCTTATTCTGCTGGGTAAGAAAGTCCATCGCCATATGAACACCATCTAATTCGCGGCCGGGAACCTTTAAATCACGTGGTTCCCTGGCTCCACAAGTAAGACAAACAGCATCAAAACGACTCAAAAGGTAGTTTGCGGATATGTCCCTTCCTATTGTAACTCCAGTTTCAAAAACGACACCCTCTTCAGACATAAGATCAATTCTTCTTCTTATGATTTTCTTGTCCAACTTGAAATCAGGAATACCATATCTGAGTATGCCACCTATCTTTTGGTATTGTTCATATACAGTGACACTATGTCCCATATGGTTTAACTGATCAGCAACAGCAAGACCGGCCGGTCCGGAACCAACTACAGCTATCTTTTTATCACTTCTTTTTTCAGGAATATATGGTTTTATATATCCTTCATTATATCCTTTTTCTATCAAACTAATTTCAATTTGACGGATTAATACCGGCTCACTGTTTAGCCCCACTGTACAGGCTGCTTCACAAAGTGCCGGACATATTCTGCCAGTAAATTCCGGAAAATTGTTGGTTGAATAAAGCAGTTCAAGAGCCTCTTTCCAGTGACCATGGTAAACAAGGTCATTCCATTCAGGTATAAGATTGCCAAGAGGACATCCGCAACCGTGACAAAAGGGAATGCCACAGTCCATGCAACGTGCTGCTTGTTCCCGTAGTTCTTCGTCTTTAAGCCTTTTCTCGACTTCGTTATAATCGAGAATACGCTCCTCCTCGGGCCTATACCCGGGTTCTTTTCTCGGTATTTCTATGAAACCTCTCGGTTTACCCATGGGATTTACTCCGGAAATTTATTCCTGCTTCACAATTCTATGGATTTCTTCATCTTCCTTCATCATCTGTCCCAGAACTTTCCTATATTCCATCGGAAAGACTTTTACAAACAAAGGCAGAGAATTTTCCCAGTCGTTTAAAATCTGTTCAGCCTTTCTGCTGCCGGTAATCTTATAATGGTTTTCTATCATCTTCTTAAGCTCATAAATATCTTCAGAAAGCACAACTTGCTCAAGATCTACCATGTCAAGATTGCAGAACTCATCGAAAGTGTTATCCTTGTCAAAAACATAGGCAAGTCCACCGCTCATTCCAGCTGCAAAATTCACGCCAACTTCCCCTAGGACTACTACACGTCCGCCTGTCATATATTCACAGCAATGGTCTCCAGCTCCTTCAATGACAGCACATGCTCCACTATTTCTAATCGCAAAACGTTCTCCTACCTGCCCGTTGATATAGACCTCTCCGCTTGTGGCTCCATAGAGAAGCACATTGCCTGCAATTGTATTTTCTGACGGATCGTAGGTTATTTTTTCAGGCGGTTTTACAATTATCCTTCCACCTGACAACCCTTTGCCTAGATAGTCATTGGATTCCCCTATGAGAGTAAATGTTACACCGTGGGAGAGGAAGGCTCCGAAACTCTGTCCAGCACAACCTTTAAATGTCAGATTAATTGTTTCATCAGGAAGTCCAGCATTCCCATATCGTTTTGCAATCTCATGGGAAATCATTGTCCCAACAGTCCTATCAACATTGCAAATCGGAAGATCAAGCTCAATTGGCTTTCTGGTTTCAATAGCCTTTTTGACCTTTTCTATGATCTTCAGGTCGTAAGCCTTTTCGAGATCATGATCCTGTCTTGCAAGACAGCGAACGGGCATTTTACTGTCATATTGTCTTGCAAATATCGCAGAGAAATCAAGATTTCTTGTCTTCCAGAAATCAATCGCCTCGTTCATTTCAAGCAAATCGCTCCTGCCTATGATATCATCAAATTTCCTATACCCAAGTTCCGCAAGATATTCACGTATCTCCTCTGCTATCATCATGAAGAAATTTATTACATGCTCAGGCTTTCCAGTATAGCGTTTGCGAAGTTCGGGATCCTGGGTGGCTATTCCAACCGGACATGTGTTCATATGACATTTACGCATCATGACGCATCCGCAGACGACAAGAGCACCAGTGGCAAATCCAAATTCCTCTGCTCCAAGCATGGCCCCTATGACAACATCCCGTCCTGTTTTCATCTGACCATCAGCTTGTACTCTTATCTTGTCCCTAAGATGATTAAGGACAAGGGTTTGCTGAGTTTCAGCAAGCCCGAGCTCCCATGGAAGTCCGGCATGTTTGATTGAAGAAAGAGGAGAAGCTCCGGTACCTCCGTCATGACCGCTGATTAATACCATGTCAGCATGAGCCTTGGCAACACCTGCCGCTATTGTCCCCACTCCCACTTCTGACACTAGTTTCACAGAAATCCTGGCTGAAGGATTGGCGTTTTTAAGGTCATATATGAGCTGCTTGAGATCTTCAATCGAATAAATATCATGATGAGGAGGAGGAGAGATTAGCGTAACACCTGGTGTCGAATGTCTGACCCTTGCTATCACTTTGTTGACTTTGTGCCCGGGAAGCTGTCCTCCTTCACCTGGTTTTGCACCTTGTGCAATCTTGATCTGAAGTTCCTTTGCATTTGAAAGATATTCAATTGTAACACCAAATCTTCCGCTGGCAACCTGTTTAATAGCACTGCACAGGCTGTCTCCGTTTGGCAGCAGTTTATATCTGGCCGGATCTTCCCCCCCCTCCCCGCTGTTACTCATCCCGCCGAGCCTGTTCATGGCAATTGCAAGGGTTTCATGGGCATCCTTGCTGATAGATCCGAAAGACATCGCTCCAGTGACAAATCTTTTCACGATTTCTGAAGCTGGTTCTACCTCGCTGACCGATATTGTTTTACCTTTTTTGAATTTAAAAAGACCCCTAAGAGTGCAAAGATGTTTTTCCTGATTGTTTATAAGGGCTGCATATTTCTTATAGAGTTGATAATCATTTGCTTTCGTAGCTTGCTGAAGTTTTGTGATAGTATCTGGAGTCCAGAGATGCTTTTCCTCACCTTGCCTGAACTGATATTGTCCTCCGGCATCAAGGATTCTCATGGAACCATGAGCTGTATGATAAGCTTTTTCATACCTTGAGTTCGCTTCTTTGGCAATGGCATCAAGACCAATCCCGCTTATTCTTGAAGATGTCGCAGTAAAATATTTGTCTATGACAATCCTATTGAGGCCGACAGCCTCAAATATCTGGGCTCCTCTATAACTTCTAAGTGTTGAAATTCCCATTTTGGACATGACCTTGAGGAGTCCCGTGCAGATGGAATTAATATAATTCTCCATCGCTGTCGTCACATCAACTTTTTCAACATGTCCCCTGTATACCATGTTAGCTACTACTTCCAGGGCAAGATACGGATTTACTGCAGTTGCTCCATAGCCTAGCAGAAGGGCGAAATGCATTATCTCCCTCGCCTCGCCGGTTTCAATCACAATGCTTGTGTTAGTGCGAAGTCCACAGCGGATAAGATGATGATTTACGGCGGATACGGCAAGGAGGGACGGTATGGGGCATTTGTCCTTTGGAAGATCCTTGTCGCTAAGGACAATCAAAGCCTTCCCCTTTTTGACGAATTCCTGTGTCTCAGTACAGAGACTGTCAATAGCCTTTTCAAGATCATCTTCGTTCCCACCGGCTGGAAATGATATCTTGAGTGTAACCGATTGAAATGAAGGCTGATGTGAAACCCTCAGACGCTCAAGATCCTCGTTTGTGAGAATTGGATTTTTAAGTTTCACAAGATTAGCATGTTGCGGAGTTTCCTTCAAGATATTTCCGCAGTTCCCGAGGAACGTTGTAAGGCTCATCACAAGCTCCTCACGGATTGAATCAATGGGAGGATTTGTAACTTGGGCAAATAGCTGCTTGAAATAGGCGAAAAGAAGCTGTGGTTTCTCCGACAGAACGGCAAGAGCCGCGTCATTCCCCATGGATCCAATTGGTTCGTGCCCGGTTTCAGCCATTTCCTTCAGGATTATATTTACATCTTCCCGGGTGTATCCAAAAAGCATCTCACGTTCAAGAATCGTATTTTCGTCTACTTTGACAGGGACAATTGAATCGAAAAGTCCCTGCAGGAGTATTTTATTCTCCTCAACCCAGCGGCGGTATGGTTGTTGTCTTGCTACATGGGCTTTGATTTCAGAATCAAACATCACCCTTTTCTTTTCGAGGTCGACAAAGATCATCTGTCCTGGACGTAGGCGACCTTTTTTCCGGATCTTGCTTATAGGAAATTCCAGCACACCGGTTTCTGAGGCTAAAACAATGAAATTATCAGTTGTAATGGTATATCTTGCTGGACGCAGCCCATTTCTGTCAAGCATGGCTCCAATTGATTTTCCATTTGAAAAAGTGACTGCAGCAGGACCATCCCAAGGTTCCATCAATCCGGCATGGAATTCATAGAATCCCTTGAGATCGTGACTCAGCCTGTATTTTTCCCCCCACGCCTGTGGTATCAGCATCATCATGGAATGCGGCAGAGATCTTCCGCAGGAATAGAAGAGTTCAAGAGCGTTGTCGAGGCAAGCCGAATCGCTCTGGTTTTCCTGGATGACAGGAATCAGTTTTTTAATGCCCTCTCCGAAAAGGTCAGACTCAAAATTGTTCTCCCTTGCCCTCATCTGGTTGATATTTCCGCGCAATGTATTTATTTCCCCGTTGTGGGCCAGATAGCGGAATGGCTGCGCAAGAGGCCATGTAGGGAATGTATTTGTACTATATCGCTGGTGGATAAGGGCAAGTGCGCTTTTGAAATCCTTGTCTGTAAGATCCGGATAATATTTTGGAAGCTGAGTTCCTATGAGAAGCCCCTTATAGACAATCGTCCTGCAGGACATGCTTGATATATAGAATGACTCACCGGAACCTGTAATTTCCGAATCAATTTTCCCCGCAAGACGGCGTATTATATAAAGCTTCCTTTCAAATTCATCTATATCAAGACCTTCTTTTTCCCTTCCTATAAATACCTGTTTGACAATGGGTTGAGTATCCCTGGCAAGCTTTCCCAGGGAACTGTCGTCAGTAGGCACGTTTCTCCAGCCAAGAACCTCAAATCCTTCCGACTCTATGCTTTTATTTATTGCAGCAATGCATTTTTTTGAAACTTTCTGGTCGACTGGCAGAAAGATCATTCCAACACCATACTGGCCTTCAGAAGGAAGATCTACGCCCTGGGAACGCATGACCTTTCTGAAGAATTCATCTGGTACCTGGGTAAGGATTCCTGCTCCGTCCCCTGTATTCGCATCACCTCCCACCGCCCCGCGATGCAGCAACTTGACAAGAACTTCAATACCCTGCTCTATAATCTTGTGGGTGAAAGAACCATCTATGTTCGCTACAAAACCTACTCCGCAGGAATCATGCTCGTTGGCAAAATCATAGAGTCCCTTTTTCTCAGGATAAAAAGTATTTATGTTGCTTTTCAGAGGCATTGGATAATCCATATAGAAAATTATAAAAAGGTATTTTACCGAAGTCCGATAGATTACATGAAAGAGCGATATAATCAAGTATTCTACATCAATAAATTACATCAATAATCATGATTGTTCCCCCCATTGAATAATTGCCTTTTACAAGGTAATTTTCAAACTTAATTCTATTACACAATCTATTTGGAGATATTGAATGCATAAGCCCGCCTTGAAATTCAGTTCAGGCCTTCCTTCCCTTGACAATACCCTACAAGGCATTCTTGAAGGCGACAACGTTGTCTGGCAGGCCGATTCCATTGATGATTATATTTCTTTTGTCCTTCCTTTCTGCAGGATCTCAATCGCGGAAGGCAAAGACCTGGTCTACTTGAGATTCGCCCAGCATAAGCGTCTCCTGCCCAAGGAAATGAAAGCCACCTGCTATGAACTTGATCCTCGCCATGGATTTGAACAGTTCATATTGGAAATTTTCAGGATCATAGAAAAACATGGCGTTGGTGCATGCTATGTCTTTGATTGTCTTTCAGATCTTGCAGTCGACTGGTACAGCGACCGGATGCTGGGGAATTTCTTCATGCTGACATGTCCGTATCTGTTTGATCTGAAAACAGTTGCATATTTCCTATTACTAAGGAACCATCAGACGCCTGTAGCCATTGAAGCAATACATAAGACAGCACAAGTAGTCCTTGATGTATTCAGGAACGACAATAAGCTTTATATCCTCCCCATAAAGGTATGGCACCGCTATTCCCCTACTTTGTATATGCTTCACGGAATGGAAGGAGAATCCTTCAAACCTGTCAATAAAAGCTTCATAGTCTCTCATATTTTGACAAAGGTCCCCCAGCCTTGGCTTGATGCAAATATAGACCGTCAGGATGTCTGGACAAACACCCTGATCCAGGCAAGGAAAATACAGAAGAAAATCGAACATAGCCGGGAAATGCCGGCTGAAGTGGAATCCTTCAAGAAGCAGCTTATAAAAATGATAATCACCAGGGATGAGTCATTGTCTGAACTCTGCAAGGAATATTTCAACATTTCAGATCTAATCTCAATTTCCAAGCGTATGATAGGTACGGGACTTATAGGAGGCAAATCCGTTGGAATGCTGCTCGCACAGTCAATTCTCATGAAAACCAGTAGAAAATGGGAGAAAAGGCTCGAACCCCATGATTCATTCTTCATTGGTTCGGATCTTTTCTACACGTATGTAATTGAAAACGATTGCTGGTGGCAGAGAAGACAGATCCAGTTAAATCCATCTGACCACATGTTTGAAAAAGCCGAGGAAATACAGTCCAAGCTGCTTAAGGGCAGATTTCCCTCGAATATCATCGACCAGTTCAGGGAAATTCTAAATTATTTTGGACAGTCCCCTATAATTGTCCGTTCAAGCAGTCTTCTCGAAGACGCCTATGGGAACGCTTTTTCAGGCAAATATGAGAGTATTTTTTGTGCAAACCACGGCACTCCCGAACAAAGACTCAAGGATTTCATCGATGCCGTAAGGAAAGTCTACGCGAGCACCATGAGCAAAGATGCTCTTTCCTACAGGCTCCACAGGGGGCTCCTCAATAAGGATGAACAGATGGCCCTTCTTATCCAAAGAGTTTCGGGAGAATATTATGGTGACTATTATTTTCCCCAGATCGCAGGGGTAGGATATTCCTTCAACCCATTTGTCTGGAACAGCAAAATAGACCCTTCTGAAGGAGTATTGAGACTTGTGTTCGGTCTTGGTACCAGGGCTGTCGAACAGCATGGAAACGACTATACGAGGATTGTTTCGATAAACGCCCCCCTTCTCCGTCCTGAAGCCACATTCGAAGAAGTAAGAAAACACACTCAGAAAATTGTGGATGTGCTTGATCTGAAAGACAATGTCCATACATCAATAAACTTCGAAGATCTTGCAAAATCCGCATCCATCCTTCCAATGAAAATCTTTGCGTCTAACGATACGGAGACAGAAGAGAGGGCAAAATCCATGAACCTTAAGAATGTCTTCACATGGATTCTGACTTTTGACAAACTTCTTTCCAGTACAAAGTTCATTGATGATATGAGTAAGATAATGAAGACCCTTGAAAATGCATATCGGCATCCTGTCGACATTGAATTCACCGGTAACTTCGTGGATGACAACAATTACAGGATCAATGTCGTCCAATGCAGACCATTCCAGTTCACCAGGGAGGTCCGGGAAATACAGAGCCCGAAAAATGTCAAGAAGGAGAATATTGTAATCAAGACATGCGGCCCGATAATCGGACAGAGCGTATCAAAGAAGATAGACAGGATCATATATATTCTACCTTCAAAATACGGCCTGATGTCAATGCAGGACCGTTATTCTGTAGCCCGTATAATAGGAGACATAACAAACCTGGAAAATTCAAAAGGGGAGAAGCTGAGCATTCTTCTCATAGGTCCCGGAAGGTGGGGGACAAAGATGCCGTCATTAGGAATACCGGTTTCATTCGCACAGATAAAAAACGCCTCGGTCCTCTGTGAGATTGTAACAATGCATGAGGGACTCACCCCTGATATCTCCCTTGGAACCCATTTCTTCAACGATCTTGTTGAAATGGAAATCCTATATATGGCGATATATCCGAAGAACAAGGACTATGTCCTTAATGAAAATCTCATCATGTCAACTCCAAATAAGCTTGCATCATTGCTTCCGGGCTCAAAGAGATGGACCGATTCCATCTACGTCTCCGATACAGCTGATATGAAAAAAGGATATTCGGTCTTCATGCACGTTAACGCCTTGATACAGAAGGGGATTGTTTTGTGTTCAAAATAGGGGAGCCCCCCTTATTTCATCATTGAAAGAAGGAAGATATAATATATTGGGGCGTTAAGTATCAAGCTGTCAACCAGATCAAGCATTCCCCCAATACCGGGAATAACTACTCCGGAATCTTTGACCCCTGCAATTCTTTTCAAGGATGATTCAGCAAGATCACCAATAAATCCACATATGAAAAGGACTGTTCCAATAATTACGGCAGTAGATATCCCCGCCTTATATGGAGCTGGGAGTATTTTGGCAAGATATATTGCTACGGCAATACTAAAAACAAGCCCCCCAATAGTACCTTCCCAGGATTTCTTCGGGCTTATGGAAGGTACTATCTTATGGTTTCCTTTTGGCATAAGCTTAGAACTGGTGACACCCACCAGATAAGCTCCAATATCCCCTGACTTGGTAACTGCAAGAAGATAAAGTAAAAGTTTCCTGCCTGCGGGATCTTTGGCACCATCGTCTATGAGATAGATGATGACCATGAAACTCAACGGCAAAGTGATAAGGAAAAAAGCTGATGTGGAGTTAAGCGCCTTGTCCAGGGTATCTTCCCTGTTCCTTGAAAAGAGAAGGGATATCCAGCAAAGAATGGCAAAAACAATCATTATTTTAATTTCAAAAACCAAGAGGCTTGGCACACGAGAATTCATGATAACAAGCAAAAGAACCGTCAAAGCGCTGAAAAGGGACGTGAAAAATATATATGATCTTCTTCCAGACTTGGATATGACATCCAAAAATTCCAATACGGCGAAGAACGCAAAAATCATGGCGGTGACGGTAAAGATGATCTTGCCGGTTAATCCTTGCACATAGATACCGGAGAGAATAAGGAGAGTCAGGACAATTGCACTTGGCAGCCTGAGAATAAACATTATCTTCCTCCATATCGTCTTTTACGGGAACAGAATTCCTCTACCATTTTCCTGAACTCATCTTTGGAAAAATCCGGCCATAGGGTGTCTGTTATCAAAATTTCCGAATATGATATCTGCCAAAGCAGGAAATTGCTTATCCTGAACTCACCACTTGTCCTTATTAATAAATCTGGATCAGGAACGTCAGGAGCATACAGATACCCTCTGAAGAGCTCCTCGTCAATTTCCCCGGTCTTTATCTTCCCGTCAAGCACATCAACAGCAATCTTTCTGGCTGCATCCGCTATTTCAGCCCTTCCTCCATAGCTTAATGCAAGAATAAGATTTCCTTGGCTGTTCCCTGAGGTCTTTTCAATTGCATCCATGAGAATTTTCCTGGTCTTGGAAGGAACCATTTCGAGCCTGCCAATCGCCCTGAACCTTATTCCTTCCCTGTGTATCTTATCAAGGTTTTCCCTTATGAACGTCTCGAGAAGCAACATGAGTCCATCGACTTCATATTTTGACCTTTTCCAGTTTTCAGTGCTGAAAGCGTAGAGAGTCAGATATTCTATGCCTAGATCTTTTGAGGCCTTGATGATTTCCTGGGCTGTTTCGGCTCCCTTCCTATGTCCTTCCAGGACCGTTAAACCTTCCTTTTCAGCCCATCTCTTGTTCCCATCCATTATTATTGCCACATGCCTGGGCTTTTTTCGGGGATTATTTTCACGACCCATAAAATTCCCCCTCCAGCATGGCGCATAGGGCGTGGTATATTGGAAGATGATACTCCTGTATCTTATAGGTTTCATTGGCTGGAGCTTTTATACAAAGGTCTGCTTTTTTTGCACATTCCCCTCCCAAGGCGCCCGTAAGGAGAATACTTGTAATTCCTTTTATCCTGGCAACTTTGATTGCGTTGAGGACATTGTCAGCATTTCCTGAAGTTGAAATTGCAATTAGGACGTCTCCTTTTCTGCCGAGTACGTGGAGTTGCTGGGCAAATACCATGCTTGGAGATGAATCATTGGCAAATGCGGTTGCAAATGAAGGATGACCATTGAGAGAGATGGCCCTTATTCCATCCTCAAGTCCGTCACATATCATTCTTCCTTCTTTTTCTCCGAATACCTTGATTGCTGTCTTTCTGACTTTTCCAGAGGCTTTTCTCCTGATAAGAAAACTTTTTAACAGCTCACCTGCGATGTGCTCTGAGTCGGATGCACTTCCTCCATTACCACATATAAAAATAATGCCGTCTTTTGAAACTGTCCTTTTAAGGATTGAAAAAGCATCAGTTATGCTATAACCTATTTTTTTCAGTTCCGGATATCTTTTATAGAGATCGGATATATCGTATGCCATTTTGTGCTCCGAAATTTAATTTGTTTATTAATAACGTGTGGACAATTGTTAAAATTCCTGTTTAATTTACATTAATTCAATTAATAAACACAAGTTGTTAATATATAATTTTTAAGAATTTTCACCCTATTTCCGATTTTATTAACAAAATTAACAGGATATAATAAGAATCTTATATAAGTTCTACAATATATTAAATATAAGAAATTACTTTTAATGGAAAGGAAGTTTATTAATGAAAATTAGCATCTCAAGAGAAAAATTTCTTGACGCCCTGCAAAAAGTTGTAAGCATAATCGGCTCAAGATCGACTCTTCCTGTCCTTGCAAACGTTCTCATAGAGGCAGGAAAGGATAAGATTATTCTGACGACTACTGATTTGGAGATAAGAATTACTACCGAAATTGAATGTAAGGTGGAGGAAACTGGAAAGACTACTCTGCCAGCGAAGAAACTCCTGTCTGTCATAAAGGAGCTTCCCGGAGGAGATCTTGACCTCAAAGGTGATGAGAACCACCATATTTCAATTCAATGTGGAAAATCACTCTTCAAACTTCTTGGACTTGCACCTGATGATTTTCCACAACCTGTCTCTATAATCCCTGTTAGGACTATCAGATTGACTCAGTTGGAACTTGCAAGAATTTTCGGTCAGATATCATATGCCGTCAGCATAGATGACTCTAGAAAAGTGTTGAATGGGATACTGTTAAGCATAAAGGAAAATACATTTACAGTTGTTGCAACCGATGGAAAGAGGCTTGCACTGGTTGAAAAAGTAATGGAAAAATATGAGGGTGAAGAAGGAGATTCCATAGTTCCTTCAAGAAGTGCCAATGAAATAGCAAGGATAATCCAGAAGGAGGGGGAAGTTATAATTGAAATTGGTGAGAACCAGGCTTCCTTCAAGGCTGGAAATACGGTCATGACTACAAAACTTGTAGAGGGGAATTATCCCAACTACAGGCAGGTAATACCTACTTCTTTCAGTAAAAAAGTACAAATACCGTCTGCCGAGTTCTCCTCGGCCCTGCGACGTGTGTCACTCGTCGTTTCCGAAAGCAGTTCCTTTGTAAAAATGACTTTCAACAAGACTTCTCTTCTTCTTCATGCATCAAGTTCTGAATTTGGGGAAAGCAAGGAATCAATAGACATTGAATATGGAGGTCCGGAACTCAATATATCCTTCAATCCCATATTCCTGTCGGACCCTTTCAGGAACATTGATGCTGACAAGGTGACCCTCCAGATGAACGATGGATATAGTCCGGTTGCGATTTCAGGAGGAGAAGGATTCCTCTATGTGATCATGCCGGTCCGCAGCAAATAAGGGTACGTCATGGGGAAAATCTCATGATAAGGGGGATTTACCTAAGAAATTTCCGTAATTACGGAGAACTCCATCTCAAGACTCTGGGGAAGATAAATATCTTCATAGGCAGAAATGGACATGGAAAGACAAACCTTCTCGAGGGGCTTTTTTTCCTGAGCCTCCTAAGATCCTTCAGAACCAGCCAGATAGACGATCTCAGGAAGATAGGAACCGGAGGATTCTATCTTGGTTCGGAGATAATATCAGAATCAGGAATATCAAAATATATTGAAGCGGAGTATTACGACAGGAGAAATCTTAAGATAGACAAGAATCCTGTCAGCCGCGCAAGCGAGTTCATCCATAACTTCAGAACCGTTGTTTTCTCGCCCCATGACATATTGATTGTGTCCGGAAGTTCCTCTATCAGAAGGAAATTCCTTGACATGCATATTTCTTCAGTCATTCCTGAATACATGCCTTTGCTTCAGGAATACTTGGTCGCCCTGCAGAAGCGAAACGCATATCTGAGGATGGGACAAGGAAGGGACACATCAAAGGAAGTAAGGGCATTTGAACCAATTTTGGCGGATAAAGGTTCTTCCATAGTAAAGTTCAGATCTGAATCCCTTTTCAAAATTTCAGGGCATATTTCCATGCTCATACATGAAATTACAGGAACAAGGAGGAATTTTTCACTTAAATATTCCATACAGAAGGGGACGGGGAACAGGGAAGAATATCTTTCAAGGTTTGATCAGGAGAGGAGCAGGGATTTTTCAAGGCAATACTCGACATTTGGCCCACACCTTGATGATTTTGAATTCATTTATGATGATAAATCCCTTAAAAGCCATGGCTCGACAGGACAGTGCAGGCTTGCTTCACTTTGTCTCAAACTCGCTTCAATGAGGATTATGGGTGAATTTGGAATGAATGGTTCTGAAATAGTGGCCCTTGTCGATGATGTCACAGGTGAACTTGACATTGGTACGAAGAAAGCATTCTACAGTGTTTTAAAGAATGCAAATCAGGTGTTCTTCACTTTTACAGAAAAACCTTTCATGGATGATTTTCTAAAGGGTTCTAAAATCTTTGAAGTGGCAGATGGGCAAGTAGTTGAAATCAAAGGGGACGTCTAATTATTTGGGATTCCAGCGGTTTAATCCGTTGAATATGAATTCCCGGTAATAGTTAGATTTTTAGGAAGGATTGGAAAGATATAATAAAAAGCCTTTCATTCAATGAATTTTTCGGGAAATGAATTATCTTATGCTGATTTTACAGCTGAAATTGGACAGGATGAGGTGTTTTGATGGACAAACGGGTCATAATGATAATGGTTGATGGATTCGGAATACCCGAAAAGGGATGGAGAAATTCCATATATTCTGAATTCTGTGGCTCCAGGTTTGTAGGGCTTCTTTCGGATTTTTCCATTCCTGTCAGAACAGATATGGGGATCGAAGGCATACCACAGAGCGCCACCGGGCAGACAGCTTTATTCACAGGATTCAACGCTGCAAAGATCATGGGAATGCACATGCAAGGATTTCCTGGCCCTAAGCTCAGGGAGATCATATGCAGGAGGAACCTGTTTTCAAACCTTATGGAAAAAGGGAAGAAGGTGGCGTTTGCGAACGCATATGTCCAATATACCCTTGAAGAACTTGCCAGCATGCGTCTTAAATCGGTTACAACTACCATGGTGGAGTCTTCCATAGGGTGGGTGAGAAATATTGAGGATCTCCTTTCTGGAAAGGCCGTATACCACGATCTGACAAGAAAGACCATCAAGAGTAACATCTCTATCCAGGAGATATCTCCGAAACAGGCTGCAAGGGATCTTTTGAGCATATCGAATGAACATGATTTTACTCTTTTTGAATATTTCCTAACGGACAGGGCTGGACACAAGCCCAATTCCGGAGTTTTGAAAGAAGTTCTTGGAGATTTGAGCGTATTCGTATGTGAACTTGTTGATTCTGCTACCGAAAACACTCTAATTATTCTAACTGGAGATCATGGAAACTGTGAGGATATTTCAACGAAAAGACACACAAAAAATCCGGTCCCTCTCTTTGTCTACGGCCATCCCCTTCCCCGTGACAATGAAATAGCATCAATAGAGGAAATTTATTATTTCATACTTGAGGATATTTTTAAAATACCAAAATCCAGCTCAGGAGTTGTTTGATGGCTAAAGTAATCCCCTTCAACGGATTGATACCAAGTCCGGACAAAGTTTCAAAAGTCGCAGCAGTTCCCTATGATGTAGTGAATTCCGAAGAGGCTGCAAAACTTGCAGAGGGAAATCCACTAAGTTTCCTTAGGGTTTCCAAACCTGAAATTGAATTGGATAAGGGACTAGACCATTACGATGATAAGGTTTATATCAAGGCTGTTGAGAATTTTAGAAGATTATGTAAAACTGCTCCTCTCCTGCTCGATAAGCAAAAGCATCTTTATATATATTCCCTTAAAATGGGAGAGCATGTCCAAACTGGTATAGTTGCTGCTGTTTCTGTCGAAGATTATGATGGAAATATAATAAAGAAGCATGAAAAAACACGAAAAGACAAGGAAGATGACCGGACGAAACACATATATTTGACGAGATCTCATTCTGGTCCGGTATTCCTTACTTATAAAGATGTTGCAAATATTGACGGGATAGTGACGAGTGCCATGACGGTGGGTCCATTATTTAATTTTACGGCTTCGGATGGAATTTCTCATAAACTTTGGAGATTGTCTGATGAACAAAGCGGAAAATTATCGGAATTATTTGATAAAATTCCATTTCTTTATATTGCTGATGGACACCACAGGGCGGCATCAGCAGCCAGGGTAGGAGCAAGGTGCAAGAATGAAAATCCGAATCATACTGGAAAAGAGGATTATAATTATTTCCTTGCAGTTATTTTTCCATCTTCTCAGCTGAGAATTCTTCCATATAACCGTGTGGCTAAAGACCTGAATGGATTGTCTTCGGATGAATTCATGAAAAAGGTTTCTGCGAAATTCGCGGTTTCACCATCAAAATCCCCCTCCCCTGACAAACAGGGTGAATTCTGCATGCTTCTTGAAGGTAATTGGTATAATCTCAAGCCCCTTTTCGACACATCCAAGTTCAATGTCATAGACTGCCTCGATGTGAGTGTGCTTCAGAATTATATACTGAATCCGATTCTTGGGATAGAAGATCCGAGAACCAGCAAAAGGATTGATTTTGTAGGTGGAATAAGAGGGACCGGAGAACTTGAGAAACTGTTGAAGGAAGACAAGGCAAAAGTTGCATTCTCCATGTACCCGACAACTGTCAAACAGATGATGGACATAGCAGATGCAGGTGAAATAATGCCCCCTAAATCCACATGGTTTGAGCCAAAACTCCGAGACGGACTTGTCTGCCATAATTTTTAAGGATATATAAAATGATAAGTGTGATAGCCTCAATAAAAGTCAAGTCCGGGCATGTACCTGAATTCATAGCTATTTTCAAGGCGAATGTGGAGGAAGTCAGGAGAGAAAAAGGATGTATTGAGTATATGCCGGCAATTGATATTGATTCGGGAATACCTGTACAGAGTAAAGACAGTAGTATTGTCACCATAATCGAAAAGTGGGAAAGTCTTGACGCTCTTAAAGCCCATCTTAAGGCACCCCATATGGGCGCATACAGGGAAAAGGTCAAGGACATGGTGGAATCAGTTTCTCTCAAAGTTCTCCAGGAAGCATAATTAACTTTTCATTTGAAGCTATAAAATATTGCTCCAGCTTGAGATTTCGGTTCCTCATGATATATTTAGAGAAGATAAGCACTTTATTATGAAGTGAATATAAATATTAGACATGACAGCGTTGATCTTGCCAATAAAACCGATGTCTGCCGATGCCTACAAAGAAAACAGAAAAGGGAATATGGGTTTTACTAATTTCAAACTGGATCCGCGCTTGATGAGATCAATTCAGGAAGCCAATTATACGATTCCTACTGCTATTCAGAAGCAGGCAATTCCGATATGCATGGAAGGTTCAGACGTCATAGGGACCGCCGCTACTGGCACTGGAAAAACCGCTGCTTTTGTGTTGCCAATACTAAATCATCTGCTGAATACTCCAGCACACGGAAAACATACGAGAGTGCTGATAGTTGCTCCAACCAGGGAACTCGCAGAGCAAAATCGAGAAGTGATAAAGACTTTTGCCCGTCATACCAATATCCGTTCAGCAGTAGTTTATGGAGGAGTAGGATTCCATTCACAAAAACAGGCGTTGACTGATGGAACTGAAATTATCGTATGCTGCCCTGGACGCATACTAGATCATATGGGGCAGGGGAATGCCAACCTGAAGAAAATTGAAATCGCTGTCCTTGATGAGGCTGACAGGATGCTCGACATGGGATTTCTCCCTGACATAAAGAGAATATTGGCTGCCCTTCCACATGAACGCCAGACAATGCTGTTTTCTGCAACATTCGCACCAGAACTGCTTGATTTGATAAATCACAACCTTCGCAATCCTAAACGTATAAGTGTCAGCACTGAAGCTCCTGCGGAAACTGTAGACCATTGTTTCTATCCAGTGCCGGAGAGTCAGAAAACAGATCTTTTGCTCGCTTTGCTGAAGAAAATCAATGACCATAAGTCAATATTGATTTTCACCCGAACAAAACGCAGGGCGGACCGTGTCATGGAACACCTTACAAAAGCCGGATATGTAACAGGCATATTGCATGCTGACAGGTCTCAGAACGAGCGTAAAAGGGAGCTTGACGGATTCCGTTCAGGAAGACTTAAGATAATGGTGGCTACCGACATAGCTGCAAGAGGGCTTGACATTGAAACTATCTCCCATGTAATCAATTACGATATTCCTGATACGGCAATAAACTATATACATCGTATCGGAAGGACTGGGCGTGCTGAGCGGTCCGGTGATGCGATAACATTCATTTCTGCAGATGACGAATCGGAAGTCCGCGATATAGAGCGCCGCCTGGGCACAGCGGTTGAAAAAAAGCGTCTTGAAGGTTTTGAATACAGCAAATATGACATACCGTCAGGACGAAAATTCGCCCAAGGGGCAGGGGGATCCAGCCCACGAGTCCATAAAGGACCAATGTGCGGATCCTGGGGCGGAAAAAGACGCGGCGGTGGTGGACGTCGCCGTAGATAATTTTACTCAGACCTTACCTTGATAGCATGTTCATAAAAGTAAAAGATAAGAATCAGATTGAAACAGTTGAAAAGCTCGCCAAAGACATCTGGATAGAGCATTATACTCCTATCATCGGCAAATCCCAAATCTCCTACATGCTGGACAAGTTCCAGTCGGCCGCCGCCATTTCCTCCCAGATAGACAAGGATATGGAATATTTCTTGATTCTTGATGAAGGCAAGGAAATTGGTTATATGGCAGTAGAACAGAGGAAAGATGAACTTTTCTTGAGCAAAATCTACATCATGGCATCCATGCGCGGCAGAGGACTCGGGAAAAAAGCCGTGGATTTCACTGTGAAAATCGCAAGGAAAAGGAAACTTGGCAAGATTATCCTTACCGTGAACAAGAATAACCTGAGTTCGGTAAAAGCCTATGAGAAAATGGGTTTTGTCAAAAGAGGAACCGTTATACAGGATATTGGCAACGGTTTCGTCATGGATGACTATAGAATGGAGAAAGTTATCTGAATTTCATGGTAAAATAAAAGGCAGGCTTTTCGGCCTGCCTTTTATCGTTTTTACATGAATTTTACTTTAAAATAGCCTTCAGGTCGGCTTCTGGAGTTGTCACCGGCATGATGTTAAAGTTCTGTACCAGGACGTTCAGAACTGCAGGTGTTACGAAGGCCGGCAGGCTCGGTCCAAGCCTGATGTTCTTGATTCCAAGGCTGAGGAGGGTCAGCAGGATCACTACCGCTTTCTGCTCATACCAGGACAGAATCATCGAAAGGGGCAGATCGTTCACTTCGCAGTTGAACGCCTTCGACAGGGCTATCGCGATTTGTATCGCTGAATAGGCGTCGTTGCACTGTCCGACATCGAGAAGTCTGGGAATTCCACCGATGGCGCCGAAATCAAGCTTGTTGAAGCGGTATTTTCCGCATGCAAGCGTGAGTATGACGCAGTTCTGTGGAACTTTTTGGGCGAAATCGGTGTAATAATTTCTTCCGGGCTTGGCTCCATCGCATCCGCCTATGAGGAAGAAATGCTTCACAGCACCGGACTTCACCGCATCAATTACGGCGCCGGCAACATTCATTACGGCGTTGTGTCCGAATCCGACCATGATGGTCTTTTCAGGTTCGTCCGCCTTGAATCCTTCAGCATCGAGGGCAGCCTTGATCACCGGACCGAAATCCTTGTTCGTAACATGAGTGACCCCGGGGAACGCCACAAGACCTGTCGTAAATATCCTTTTGATGTATCCTTCTGCAGGTTTCTGTATGCAGTTGGTTGTCATGAGGATGGAGCCAGGAAACGCATCAAATTCCTTCTTCTGATCCTGCCAAGCACCGCCGTAGTTCCCTACAAGGTGCTTATATTTCTTGAGCTCTGGATATCCATGGCATGGAAGCATTTCGCCATGGGTATAGATGTTTATCCCCTTGCCTTCAGTCTGCTTGAGAAGGGCATCGAGATCCTTCATCATGTCCGGAAACAAGTATAGCCTTGCCCTTGACCGGAGTGATTCTCACCTTCGTAGGTACCGGATGTCCGTAGGTCCCGGTATTTGCCTGGTCGAGAAGTTCCATCACCCTGAGATTGACCTTGCCGCATTCCAGGTTCATTCCCGTAAGCGCCCCGATGTCGGTCGGATTGTCGGCCAGAGCAGACAGGCTTTCTGGAAAAATTTCGGTGATAAATGAATTTCTACCTATCAGGGAGGGAATTTATGACTGCACGGATGTTGACATTGGGCCATCCATAGTAAAGGCATTGGAGCGTTTTCCAGCGAGCACGACTAAGGTTGTAATCTCTAATGAAATTGAGACCGATATCAGTAAAATCCCCGAAGAACTGGAAAACTTTACAGATAGAGGCGGAAAATTTATTTTTCTCGGAACCGTCTTTGAAGACTCCATTCTAATGGACATGGCGCAAAGAGGGGATGCAGTTATCATCGCACAGATTTCCGGTTGGCGAATGGATCCTTCTTCGAAGATAGCCGCGGATGAGAATCCGGCTGTGAAGGTTTTTAAAAACAATTTTGAACTGATAAAAAAATAAAGTCGCTTATAGCGGCGTGCCTTATAGTGGTCGTTGCAATTTGTAATATTGATAATTAACATGTAACGAATAAACTACATTTAATATGACATAATATGCTTGTAATCAATAAGATAAATTGCAACGACCGCATAAGCCCACTATCTTACCCTCATCATGAAATCAAAATTCCTATTAGCAGGAGACATCGTGTATTGTTTCAACACTTCGCCCTTAATCTTGCGCTGTGCCAATTGGATCCAATGTGAAACTCCGCAAAACAGGAGTTGACATTTTATCATAATATACTATTCTATTGAATAATTGAATAAGAGTGTCAATGAACGATAGACAATTCAAAAGCGCAATATTCGAGCATTTGTCCCGCATCGGCAAGGCAGTCTCCAGTCCAAAGCGGCTGGAGCTTCTGGACGTGCTGGCCCAGGGGCCGCGCACCGTTGAGGTACTGGCCGATGAAACTGCTCTGACCGTTGCAAATACATCCCGGCATCTGCGTGCTCTGCATGCAGCGCGTCTGGTTGATACTGAAAAACGCGGACTTTTTGTCACATACCGGATTTCTGATGAAAAAGTAAATGTATTCCTCCGCAACATGCGTCTGCTGGCGGAGAACCGCCTTTCCGATATCGAAAGGGTGACGAAGGAGTTTTTTTCAAACCGCCCCGGCATGGATAAGGTTGGCTCCGAGATCCTGTTGCAACGTGTCCGGGACGGATTGGTGACTGTTCTAGATGTTCGGCCTGCTGAAGAATTCAGGGCGGGACACATTCCTGGAGCCGTTTCCGTGCCCTTGACAGAGCTCAGGAAGAGATTAAAAACTCTTCCCCGTAACCAGGAGATTGTCGCATATTGCAGGGGGCCTTACTGTGTTCTTGCCATTAAGGCAGTCGAACTATTGCGTAAGGAAGGATACCGTGCACTCCGTCTTGAATCCAGTGTGCTTGATTGGCGGATTCGCGGGTTCAAGGTCGCATATGGAGATGAAGAAGGAGAATGATATGATACCTATTATTGAACATAAACGGCATGACATGCCTTCTATTTTCACTCCGGCCAGCCTTCTGAGGGAAGCGCAGCGTCAAAAGTCCATGTCTTCCGGCAGCATACCTGAATTCTGCGTCCTTGATCCGGACGGGGATCTTTCCCGCCGCCTCAAAAGCTCAGGCGCAAAGTGCAATCAGAACTGGGCCTGCTATCACACGGAACTCTTCAACCTTGAATTGCAGGATATGACTGTCGGAGTCCTCGGTTGCGCCGTCGGGGCATCATTTGCAGTGCTTGTAGCTGAGGAGATGTTTGCATCTGGCTGCCGTATCCTGATGAGCGTAACTTCCTCAGGACAGGTCGTCCCATCCTGCAGACCGCCTTGTTTTGTTCTCATTGATAGGGCGCTCCGCGATGAGGGGACGAGCTATCACTATATGCCTCCCTCCCCGTATTCAATGATTCGCGGCGAGGTTTTGAATATTGCAAAGCTCATAATGACAGATTCTACTTCCATTGTGCAGGGCGGCGTGTGGACTACAGATGCTCCCTTCCGCGAGACGGAGGAGGCTTTTTCATTCGCTCGTGATCAAAATCTTCTGGCAGTCGAAATGGAAGCGGCAGCTCTCTATGCCTATGCGGAGGCGACTGCCAATCCAGTTATTTGTTTTGCGCGCATCACCAACCAGATGGGAACGATTGAGAATGATTTTGAAAAAGGAAAGGATAACGGCAATGAGGACTTCATTGATCTAATATCCAAAGTTGCACATGCGTGGAGGGATGGAAGATGAAAGTCCGGGAAAGCGATATGCCGGAAGAGGGATTGTGGAAATCATTCTTCAGTCCCGATGTCATTCTCAAAAAGCTTGGACTGACCGGTAAAATGCATGATGCCGTAGATTTCGGATGTGGCTACGGGACGTTTACCATACCGGCTGCGAAGCGGATCCAAGGAACACTCCACGGATTTGATGTGGAACCAGACATGATTGAAGCGAGCCAGCGGTTTGTCGAACTGCAGGATCTTGGAAATGTGCGGCTGTATCTGCGCGATTTCATGGCGGATGGCACTGGACTGCCTGATGCATCCGTAGATTACGCAATGCTCTTCAACATTCTTCATGCAGAAGATCCAGTCGGTCTTCTTTCTGAGGCGTTCAGGATACTGCATGATGGTGGTACCGCCGGCATTATGCATTGGAACTATGATCCCGAAACACCAAGAGGTCCGCCGATGAACATCCGCCCCAGGCCGGAACAATGCGCGCACTGGGCTGAATCAGCAGGATTCATCATTTCAAGGAGGCATATCAAACTGCCACCTTATCACTACGGAATCGTAGCAAGGAAAGGGAAAAGACAATGAAGATGGGAATTGTGATTTACTCGACAGATTCAGAGACAGTCTGGAACGGCTTCCGGTTTGGTGTTTTTTCACTGAAACAGGGGGACCAGGCCAAAGTATTTCTATTGGCAAAGGGAGTAGAGTGCGAAAAATTGGACACAGAACAGTTCAAGGTCACTGAGCAGATGCAGGCTTTTGTGGACAATGGCGGCAAGATTCTTGCATGCGGCACATGCTTGAAATTGCGCCATTCTGAAGGAACAGAACTTTGCCCTCTTTCAACGATGAAAGATCTCTACGCAATCGTAAAGGAGTCGGACAAGGTAGTTTCATTCTGAAAAATGTTATTCCGAATGCAGGCGAGTACACAGTACGGTACTATGGATGGTATTCGAACAAGAGCCGGGGCATGAGGGCTAAACAAGTGACTGTGAAGAACATTAAGGCGGTTGTGGGTGAGGAAAAGAGGTGAAGCCAACCTGAATGTCTTGATTCATCTGAGATTCCAGACTACCTTGCCGCCATCATGAAATCAAAATTCCTATCAGCAAGCGCAGGAGACATACCGCAGACTGGGCATGGACGAAACACACTACAGGATGTTCGAAGAGATCTTCTGCAATATTTCCCCTTAACATCGGGTGCGATATTCGTGCTACGCAATCTTTGACAGATAATCTCGTGCGGAAGTCCTTCCGCCGAGAGTATCTAGTCCATCCTTATCTTCAGATTATCGCCATCGATCTTGGTTTCATAGATTTTCAGGCTACCTACGTCTTCTGAATTTGATTTGCCGGTTTTAATGTCGAATGAATAGTTGTGTATCGGGCAATGCAGCCTTCCACCCCCGTAAATACTGTCAACAATTGGTCCTTTTTCATGGGGGCAGAGAGGATCGGTTACAATCCATTTCCCGTCACGGGTATGGAACACGGCAAACTCACCCTTCGAAGTTTTGACAAGCCGTGATTCGCCAGGAGAAAGATCGTTCAGCACGGAAACCGTGAACCAATCATCCTTTGAGGCTGCATTCTCATCTGTCTCCTCCTCATTCAGCAGTTCGCGATGCTTTTTCCATGGATTTCGTATGCTTGCAAGCGCAAGCGCAAAATTGTCTTCCAGTTTCTTCAATTTATCAGGTGTGTCATAGAGGATTGCGTCGGCAATTTTCTCAGTACCAATCCTTTCGACAAAATGGGAAGTCCTTTCCAGATATTTTCCATGGAGACGGTAATATTCATAGAAGCGGTCGGCTATCTTCATCACTTCCTCATGGATCTTTACACGGGCTATTTTCTTTGCTACCATGACTTGTGCGCCGCCATTTCCCCCTATTGAAATATCCCAACCCCCTTCGACGGCAACTACCCCGAAATCCTTTATCGTTGCTTCAGCGCAGTTGCGGGGGCAGCCGGATATGCCCATCTTGAACTTGGCAGGACCTGTCATTCCGTGATAACGGTCGCACATTTTCCTACCGAGAGTCATGGAGTCGCCTAATCCAAATCTGCAGAATTCAGTTCCGACACATGATTTTGCGGCACGGAATGTTTTTGCGTATGCATAACCGCATTCGCAGTCCAGTTTCTTCCAAATATCGTCAAGATCCTCTTTTTTTACCGAATACAGGCCTATCCTGTCGGCACCTGTAATCTTCACAGTGAGAGCGTATTCCTTTGCGACTTTCGCAATCCTTGACAGGGAGTCAGGATCTGCAACGCCGCCATGTATTCGCGGTATGATGCTGAATGTCCCGTCCTTCTGGATATTTCCGTGATAGCGGTCGTTTGCGGACTTGGAATCATATTCAATGTCATAAACGCCTTTCCATATGAAGTTTAGAAGATAATCCAAACCCATGCGTGTTTTGGGGTCGTCAACGGACTTACCTTCCAGGGAACTCAGGATGGAGGAAACGGAACGATATCCGTTTGTCAAAATATATTCATTCAATTCTTCACGGGTAAAAAACACTCCAGGAACATAGTATTTGTCAGCTGGATCTTCTTTCAGTTCTCCTGTTTCCGATATAAGAAGAGCCCTGAGCTTGTTCTTGCAGTTTCCGCATCCTGTACCTGCACGTGTCGCACCCATTACCTTGGAAACCGTGTCTGAACCGTTCTTTATTGATTTCCGTATTTTTCCGGCGTTGACACCGTTACAGTCGCAGATTGGCGCATCATCGGGCCAAGAGCTAGCATCCATGATTGTTTCGGCTGAAGATGCTCCGGGAAACAGAATATCAGCCCTCCTGGAAGGAATATTTAGCTTTGCGGTATATGATAGGGATATGCCGTCGGCGTTGAGATCTTCGCCAATAAGGTTTGCGCCGATGATTTTATTGTCACGGATGATAAGTTTCTTGTAGATAAGGGAATTCTTGTCTTCAAAAATGGAGACTTCATCCCCTATGTGTTCATTGAACTTGCCCATTGTTATGACAGGGAAATCGCTTTTGAGCCTAGTTGGAGGTATTTCCGAGCCCGCATAGAAAACATCATCTCCAAGGAGGATTGAGGCCAGGAAACGAGACTGGTCCCATACGGGAGCGACAAGTCCGTAAATGCGTCCGCGATGTTCGCAGCATTCTCCTATCGCATAAATGTCATTGTCGGATGTTTTCAACATGTCATCAACCATTATGCCGCAGTTGAAGAACACGGCATCTACAGGGATCTCAATGCCGTTTTTCAATACGGCCTTTTTTACGCCAGTTTCGTCGCCAACCAGCTCGGCAACGGGATTTTCCAAGAAAAACTGGAGACCTTTCTCCTCCATCTTCCTCTGCAAGTAGGACGCGGCATCCTTGCAAAGCTGGAATTCCATAATCGAATCGACGAGATGGGCTATCATGATATGCTTTCCCATCTTCTTCAGGCCAAGGGCAAGTTCAAGGCCAAGCAGACCTCCGCCGACAACAAGCACTTCCGTCCTGTCCTTAAGATAAAGTTTCGCCTTTTCAACGTCATCCATGGTGCGGATGGTCATTACTCCTGGAAGATCGGTCCCGTCAACTTTCGGGATGAATGGATTTGAACCGGTTGCGATAACGAGCTTGTCATAAGGGATTAAGGAATTGTTTTCAAGCGATATTATCTTATTCTCACGGTCAATGGACACGACCTTCGCGCCAAGTATTGCGTTTACATGGTTGTCCTTGAAATATTCAGGGCTCTGGATGAAGACGTCGTCCACCGAATCGGAATAAAGCATATTGACAAGCTTGATCCTGTTATAATTGCCATGTTCCTCATCACCGATGACGGTGATGTCGAAACTATCACGGTCACGGTTTATAAGTTCCTCAATGAATTTTCCGGAGGCCATCCCGCATCCGATTACGACAAGATTTTGTTTTTTATTCATGTAATTCCTTTCCTATCAGAACCAGTATTCAGGATATTGTCTGTCTGCAGAAATCTTATTGACAGCCAAAGCCACAAGGAGAAGAATAACGGCTCCGGCAGCAACTGGAAACAAAACGTAAAGAAATCCAAGCTTATTGATCCCTGCGCCCCCGGTAACGGCTATAAGTGCCGTGGCGCCGCCGGGAGGATGAAGAGTCTTGGTGACAAGCATTGCAATTATCGCAAGCGACACGGCCATGGCGGATGCAATCCATATGGTTGAACTGAATATCTGATAGCAGGCAACCCCGACAAGAGCTGAAACTATATGGCCCCCAATAAGATTTCGCGGCTGAGCTAAAGGGCTTTTAACGGCTGCATAGACAAGAACTGCAGATGCCCCAAATGAACCTATAAGCAATGTGAACCCGATAGGTTCAAAGAAATATGATGAAAGGAAGGCGCAAATTCCGATACCTGCAATTGATCCAAATCCGGAAAGAGCAATCTCTCTTGCACTCACTCTGGGAGGGCTTTTAGGTATGTTTGCCCCGTGCGATATCCTGAGCTTTTTATGAAGATGCGTGAAAACGATTTTAAAGATATTCTCAAGATCGGTTTCACTGATGTCAATATATGTCCCCATTTCCCTTAAAGCATCTCTAAGCTCTTCATCGGAAATCGTCAGAATTTTTTGATCCTTATTCTTATTTTCCAATTTTCCACTTCCATTTTCATTGAACATCTAGCATGATCTGAAGAATTAATCGGGATGAGGTGTCAAATATTCAGATCCGATTGCCGGATGGCCGGTTGAAGGAAAATTGAAGGTTTAATATTCAAAATAATGTATATTTTAAACATTCATCCAATAATCCATTCATCCAGCCATCCAGCGTGGATTTTTCAGTTACTTCTTCAATATCGCCTTGAGATCGGCTTCCGGCGTCGTTACCGGCATGATGTTGAAGTTCTTCACCAGCACGTCCAGCACCGCAGGCGTCACGAAGGCAGGCAGGCTGGGTCCGAGCCTGATATCCTTGATCCCCAGGCTGAGAAGCGTCAGGAGAATCACTACCGCCTTCTGCTCGTACCATGACAGGATCATGGAGAGGGGCAGCTCGTTCACCCCGCATTTGAATGCACCGGCAAGAGCTATCGCGATCTGGATCGCGGAATATGCATCATTGCACTGTCCAACATCGAGAAGCCTCGGAATTCCGCCGATGGCACCGAACTCAAGCTTGTTGAAACGGTATTTGCCGCAGGCAAGTGTCAGGATTACGCAGTCTTTCGGAACCTGGATCGCAAGATCAGTGTAATAATTTCTTCCCGGCTTTGCGCCGTCGCAGCCTCCGATGAGAAAGAAATGCTTCACCGCGCCTGATTTGACGGCATCAATGACGGCTCCGGCTACGCCCATGACGGCATTGTGTCCGAATCCGACCATGATGGTCTTCACAGGCTCATCTGCCTTGAATCCCTCAGCATCAAGGGCAGCCTTGATGACAGGACCGAAGTCCTTGTTCGTCACATGCGTGACTCCAGGGAATGCTACGAGTCCTGTAGTGAATATCCTCTTGATGTAGGTTTCAGCAGGCTTCTGTATGCAGTTGGTGGTCATAAGGATCGAGCCTGGGAATTCATTGAACTCCTTCTTCTGGTCCTGCCATGCACCACCATAGTTTCCGACAAGATGCTTGTATTTCTTGAGTTCGGGATATCCGTGGCAGGGAAGCATTTCACCATGGGTATAGATGTTAATCCCCTTGCCTTCCGTCTGTTTGAGAAGGGCGTCGAGATCCTTCAGATCATGTCCGGAAACAAGTATCGCCTTGCCTTTGACAGGAGTGATCCTGACATTTGTAGGCACAGGATGTCCATAAGTTCCGGTATTGGCCTGGTCGAGGAGTTCCATCACCCTGAGATTGACCTTGCCGCATTCCAGATTCATTCCCGTAAGCGCCCCGATGTCGGTCGGATTGTCGGCCAGATAGCTGAGAGCCTTGTGGAAGAAGGCATATACTGCAGGATCTTCCTTTCCGAGGATCTGGGCATGATCTGCATATGCCGCCATGCCCTTCAGCCCCAGAATGAGAAGATACTGGAGTCCTGTGACATCATTGCCGTTCTTCTTCTGGTTCTCCTGAACGCCTACCGTAGCCGCCTGCTTGACCATTTCATCCTGTGAAGTGGCAAAATTGAAGGAGGCAGGACCGTTTATAGTCTCAGGGGATTTCCCCTGCGCCTTGCAGGCATTCTCATAGAGTTTCTTCGCCTTTTCGCGAATGGAGATGCCCTTGTTTATCAGACCTGATATGCTGGCAGGATCGAAATTAACGTTTGTGACGGTCGTGAAAAGGGCCTCTATCACATAGAGATCAATTTCCTTGTCGGTCTTCCCGAGATCCACAGCCCTTTGCGCGTACTGGGAGATTCCCTCGGACAGATACACCAGCAGATCCTGCAGATCTGAAGTCTGTGAATCCTTGCCGCATACGCCCATCGCCATGTTGCATCCCGTTCCCTTTGCCGTCTGTTCGCACTGGTAGCAGAACATAATCGCCTCCTCTTTTGGTTTAGTTAAAACTGTTTCTTGCAATATTCTTGCCGGTTTTTGTCCTAAATACATTGTCTACAAAAGCTTTGATGGAATTCTTGTCACTCAGATCCATCTCCTCCGGGATGTTGACCAGAAGATCCGCATCCCATATTATCCTGAATTCAGGTGTATCTATATTTTTGCCACTGTGATGGTTGGCAATTATCCTGCATACATGATCCGAAACTTTCGATTGGATTTCGAGCTGATCCATGATCCTCCTCGCAACCGGAGGTCCTTCAATTTCCTGGTACTTGCCTGACGCCGAATTGTATTTCTTCTCCGCATTCGGAATTCCAATGTCATGGAGAATCGCGGCCGCTATGACAATATCCCTATCAGCTTTTTCCTTTTTTAGAATTTCCTCGGAATATTCCAGCACTTTAAGGGCATGATTGATCCGTCTCAGATCAGTACCAAAATATGCTTTCATGGAATCTGAAATGGAATTCCTTATGCTCATGCGTTCAAATATTCTCGCTCCTTATCATGGTCAAAAGCATCTTGAATTTCTTGACCGCCTTGACTGCATGGGGAACTTTCGCCGGCATTATCAGAATCTGTCCGCTTGATGCCTTTAATGGCTTTCCGCCTATGATAAATTCACCCGTTCCGTCAATTACCTGCACAATGGCGTCAAATGGAGCTGAATGTTCGCTAAGTCCTTGATCCTTATCGAATGCGAACACCGTCAATGTACCGGTTTTTCTTTCGGCAACAGTCCGGCTTACTATTGAATTTTTGGCATAGCTGATAAGCTCTTTTAATTCAAATGATTTAGAGGTTTCAAGCAGTTTTCTTGTGTTTTTCATTCCATCTAACTCCTTATTTCAATTATTTATCTAAAACTTCTCCATGTATGCTTATTACAATTGTCTTAAAAGGGATATTTTTTCCTGATTCCTGAACTGCCCTCTGGGCTATCATTGTGATTCCTCCGCAACATGGGACCTCCATCCTTACAGCTGTCACACTTTTGATATTATTGTCTTTAATGATTGAAGTCAGTTTTTCAAGATACGGTTCTGTATTATCAAGTTTCGGACAGGCTATGATAAGTTTTCTACCTTTAAGCAATTCTGAATGGAAATTTGCATATGCAAAAGGAACGCAATCGGCTGAAATAAGAAGATCTGCTCCATCCCAATATGGAGCCACCGGCGGCACAAGATGCAGCTGCAGGGGCCACTGGGTAAGTTCTGAGTCTATTTTTACTGATTCAGAATTTGATGGTTTCTTTGTAAAAGAAATTGCGGCCATGCCAGGACATCCTATATGCTGATGGGAAGATATTGGTTTTGAACTTGTCTTTGAAAGATGTTTTTTAACAGCTTCCTCGTCAAATGAAGATGCTTCCCTTTCCTCTATGTCTATTGCCCCCTGGGGACATTCACCGAGACAGGCCCCCAGCCCATCGCAGTAGATGTCACTGACAAGCTTTGCCTTGCCGTTGACAAGCTGTATGGCGCTTTCAGCACATGCGCTAACGCATAGTCCACATCCGTTGCATTTGCTTTCATCTATTTTGATAATTTTTCTTTTCATGATAGAATTTCCCCTTTTCAAGTTTTACAGGAGATCTGCTACAGTTGTATTGAGAAAATAATCAGAAACTTCCTTGTTTATCTTTTCGCTTAGATTTCCGAGTACACATTTACTTGCCATGCAGACATTTTTGCCAAGCAGGCAGTTCTGATAGTTGAAACGTCCTTCTATGGATTCATAAATCTCCATAAGCTTGATTTCAGAAGGATTTTTAGAGAGGGAAAATCCACCATCAGGCCCCCTCAGTGATTTGACAACACCTGATTTTGCAAGCCGCTGCAGGACTTTTGACAAGTGATCGCATGATACGTTCAACTCCTTTGAAATTTCCTTTGCAGATACCATTCTCCCCTTTTCCCTTGCAATGATGACAGAGGAATGTAGGGCAAGAGAGGATGCTTCAGTTATTCTCAATATGTTGCTCATATAAACTCCTATTTTAGTATAATGGTACTATAATACCATTATATTAATATAAAACAAACTAAAAAAGAAAAATAATTAGGATATATATATCATGTATCTGAATATCAAGTAGTTATAATAGGGAATCTTTTGCTCTATTGGATCCTATGTCTGAATCTTCATCATTACTTTTCTTGTCATCGGATTTGAATTCCTTCCATTTACCCTCATGTCCATCCTTGACGAGAACTTCAATTTTCTTTTCAAGTTCTTTAAGTTTTTTTTCACAGAGTGAGGAAAGTGCAGTTCCTTCTTCAAAATATTTGACCATTTCATCGAGCTGTAGATTACCGCTTTCCATTTTATCAATTATGGTTTCAAGCCGTTCAAGAGCCTTTTCAAATGGAAGATTTTCCGGTTCTTTTGCCTTTTTGTCGTTCTTCATGGCGGATGAAATTTTGATTAATATTATTTGTTGTGTTAATATAAGCCGATAAATCAATTATTCTATAATAAGAATTAAGGAAAACACATGATCAGAAATCTATTATTGATAGCAATCATCTTGGCAATTGCTGCCGGCTGCGGAAAGAAAAGTGATTCAAAGAGTTCGTCAAAGGATAATATTGGAGCAGATGGCAAAACCGGTAACAAGACATCGGATAAAGGTTCATCTGATGGAAAATCTGATATTTCAAAACTGGACAATACAAAAAAGAAGGAAGAGGATCCAAAGTTCCAAAAACCGGTTTTCCAACTCAAAGATTGGAAAAGCGACGTTAAAAAACCTGAAGTTTCAGACGACGCATCTAATGTCTCCGTTGAAAAGTTGGATCCTGAAGATGGAGAAGATGGTGACAAGGAAATAAAAGTTCCTGAAAACTGTATTGCAGCAAGGCTGACAAATAAAAATGAGAAGATAATGTGGACTCCGAAATGGTATTTTGAAGGAGTAGGGGGGATCAAACTTCCTGGAATAGCAGTTTCCCCTGATTCAAGCGTCCTTGCCATTATCGAAACGACTGGTACTGACAATGGACCGAATGGAAGCAGGATAGTGCTTTTCAATACCTATAACTGGCAAATTCTTAAAATTCATGAGTATGAGGAGAATAAGATTACTAAGTTAAGCTTTTTGCCTAATGGAAGCAAAATTGCGTTATGGTCTGAAAAGCAAAGTTCTATAAAAAAACCATATGAACTTCTCCTGGTTGGAATTGAAAAGGGTGATGTTCAATCAGCATCCAGAGAAATTAAGGCGGATGTCTCCGATATTGTTGCAAATGAAAATTATATTCTGGTGAAGGGTGCTGATGAGAATTACATATATTGTTTTGACTCTGCCAATCTTTCCAAGTCCGCAAAAAAGATAAAGAGTTTGAACATGCAGGGTGTGTTTGCACTTTCCCCTGACAAGGAGCGTGTCGTCTTGGCTGGAGAGAAATACTTGGAAATATTCGAATGTTCAGGCATGGATCTGATCAGCAAGATCAGCTTTGATGCCAGCTATGCACCTGAAAATGCCATATTTGCAGGCAAAAATGACAGTATTGCAGTATCTGCATACAACAAGCCCGGTTTTCTTTTCAAAGACGGCCAGAAGAAGCAGTTCTGTGATATTTCAGGGCATGCATTGTCATATAATGGAGATGAAAAAGCTTTGATATTCGAAAAATATCTTAATAACGAAATATGGCTTGCAGAAGTGCCGGATTTGAGCGATAAGGGACATTTCGTGCCAGCGAAAATAAATCCACGGACACAGGGGACAGCTCTCTTTGCAGCATATTTGAAGGACAACAGCAGATATGTACTTTTGGACAACTATGGCAATCTTTCCATATATACAAAATACATGAAATCAAACAAGTGGAAGAAGAAGATAATCTTCAGTTCGAAAAAATAATGGGTTTATTTTAAATTCGAAAGATATTCAAATATTATCTTAGGATCTGTTTTTTCTATCGATTCCCTGAGAAAGTCACATTTCCCGAGCTCGGCATGTCCTATCCCGAATGTCATCATTCCTGCTCTTTTGCCAGCCTCAATTCCTGCCGGAGCATCCTCTACGGCTATGCAATTGCGAGGATTGATACCCATTTTTTTGGCGGCAAGAAGGAAAACTTCCGGATGAGGCTTACTATTTTTTATGTCATTTCCGTCAGCAACAGCATCAAAGTAGAATTCATGGAGCCCTGCCTGCCTGAGAAGGGAGGGTGTGTTTTTGCTGCTTGATGCCACTGCAAGCCTGATCCCAGCAATCTTCAATCTGCTTAGAAATGATTTTACACCAGGAAGAAGCAATTTTTCACCGGACTCATCTACAAGTTCCTTATAAAGTTCATTTTTCTTGTGCATATAATGTTCTATCTGCTTTTCAGTAAGTTCAATCTGCCCTTCAATCATGATCATCATGGATTCTCTTCTTGATACCCCTCTTAGCAAATCGTTCTTCTTGTCATCAAATTTTATCTTTAATTCGTCAGCTATCGCCTTCCAGGCGTTATAATGGCAGATTGCACTGTCAACAAGTACGCCGTCAAGATCAAACACCACGCCGAGTGGTTTTCTTGAAATGCTTATCCTTGCCGGATTTGTTCCTATCTTTACAAGTTTCCCCTCTACAACCATTTCAATTGCAGGACCTTTTGAACAGGTGATTGAAATGCATTTCCCTGATATCTTCCATCCTGTCTTCCTCCCACGGTAGAAAATGTTGAAAGAAAGAGAGTTCCATTTGTCTGGGATCTGCGGAGAACAGTATATCCTGTCGGTATCCCATCTTATTCCAGCAAATCCAGATATTACAGATATCCAGGCATTTCCAGCATTGGCGGCGTGGATGCCTTCATACACATTATATGATTCGTTTCCTATGTCGAGGTTCAATACCTTATCAAAATATTTCAGGGCATCCTTCTTTCTTCCAAGAAGATTTGCAACGTTTGCATGAGTGCCGGCGCTCAGGTTCGAATCATGGATAGTCCTCTTCTCATAATAATTCCAGCATCTCTGCATAAGGGCATAGTCATATAAAAAAGGATAAACTGAGAATAGTGCCAGTACATCAGCTTGTTTCGCAACCTGCAGTTTGGACAATTCCTCTGGGGTGATCTGCCTGAAAAGAGGTCTGGAAGGATCATATTTGGAAAAATCTATCTCAGTAAGAGATAAAAATGTGTCATTTTGAGCAAGAATATTTCTTTTTTTGTCATAGCATAACTGAATTGAATAGACGATTTTCTTCCAGAAAGCAATTTCCTTTTCTGTGACACCTAATTTTTCTGCCGTAATTCTGTCAGATACTATGGAAAGTGCTTTAAGGATGTTTTCCTTTGCCGAATGGTTGGTATAAGCGTTATTGTCGACGTATTCGTGATATTCGTCAGGGCCAATTACATTTTTGATAGAGTAGATTCCTTTTCCCGATTCGCCACGGGATGCCCAGAAACGTGCAATCTCTACAATCATCCGGCAGATCTTTATCCTTGCCGGAAGCTTCCTGCCAGATACGTTCATATATTGGATTGCGGCATTCGCAACGGCAGAATTGACATGTACTTCAATATTTCCACATGGAATATATACAGGTTCCGACATTTCCTTGTCATGCCACCATTCCGGGCAGTTTTCGTCATCGTCGATAGGAGAAGCCTCCCATGGATAGAAAGCCCCTTTGAATTTCTTCTTCTTTGCCTTGCGCAATGCCCCGGGAAGGGCATTTACGCGGTATTCTACAAGGTTCTGGGCTGTTTCAGGCATCGTCGCCAGATAGAAGGGGAAAACGAAATTTTCAGTATCCCAGAAATAATGCCCTGAATAATGTTCTCCGCTTAAGAATTTTGCACCTATGTTCAATCTTGAATCACCTTGCCTATAAGCTTGGAGGAGCTGGAAAAGATAGAATTTCAGCTTTGAATTTCGTTCAGGATCCCCATCTATTTTCACATTCGCATTCTTCCATAAGCATGACCATTCCTTTTTCTGTTCAGATAGAAGATTTTTCCAGCCAAGCTTCTTTGCCGAAAAAAGCTGGGAAAAAGTCCTTTTAGATAGATCGGAATTGCCTGCATCATTGTCAAAATCAGTGCAAACAGACAAATATCTGCGAATTTCGCATGATTTATCTTTTGAGGCAGCAAGTTTTATTTTCTTGATTACTTTCTTTCCATTTAGTTCCGACTTGAAAAATTCCGGTTTTAAAGAGGAATTTATATCATAGGATGTTGCCATAACTGCGCCAAGTTTGCTGGTATTAGTGAGAATTTTGCAAAAGTGGCCATTTCCTACGTCTCCATGGGAAATGATTTTGTAATGAGTTTGGTTCTGAGTGAGTCCTGCCGGATCAAAAGTATCAATTATTTCAATTTTTCCCGACCAGTTCAACGGTTTTATTGAAATTCTTGTCGAATATATATGTTTCCTTGGATAGCTCAGGAAAGAATTGAAAGATATGGAAGTACTTTTTCCGGAAGGAGAGGTCCAGCAAAATGACCTTTCAGACACAGCACATGACATGTCGAGAGTTCTTAAATAATTAGAGACTCTTCCAATCGAAAGATCAAGTTTATCTCCATCCAAGATGATGTATATAAGCTTAAGAGTAGGGATATTGACCAAGGAGTTGCCAGTGACCGGAGACTTATCGAAATATCCAGCAATGAACTGTTCAGGATTGCTGCTGATTTTCTCTGAGGAGGGATTTGCCGGGATTCCTTCATAACTTGGTATTCCTTCATCATGATATCCCCTGATGCCAAGGTAGCCGTTCGACTGAACAAATATGCTTTCGAGAAAATGGTTTTGATCTTTATTATATTTTTTGGTGTAAAATTTATCATTTCTCATATGTCACCATCCTGATAATCTAACCTTCAGTCTTAGCGATTCCAAGTATGACCCCTGCAATTACCAAAGCAGCTCCAGGATAGAACCATAATTGAGGGACTTCCTTGAAAAGAGGAACTGCCATTAAAGTTGCAAAAACAAATTGTGTAGGAACACTGAAGGATATCAATTGAGGTTTGGCATATTTCAAAAGATACATGACTAATGCATGACCCCCTATAGTTGGAAGAAGAACAAGACCAACAAGTGCGATTATACTGCGAGTATCTCCGACTTGAATCGATCCATAGATTGAATAAGCGGCAATTGCCTGGACAAATGCAGCTACAAAAAACACTTCAGTACTGAATACAAAAATATGGAGTCCAGCACGGTATTTTCTACTCAATACAAAGTAGGTGGAACACAATATTGCTGAGAGAAACGTTACTGCGATCCCTGCTAAATCAGAACGATTTGCATTAAACTGGAATATTGTCAGCCATATAGTGCCAAAAACTGCCAAGACCACGGCTAACATTTCCCATTTATTTAGACGCTCCCCTATCATATAATGGGCTATGAATGGAGTTATAAGAGGCTGGAGTCCTATGAAAAGGCATGCGTTGGCGATACTTGTGTTTTGAATACCCCAGCACCAGGTCGTGAAATGGGCACCTAGAAAGAAGCCCGCAAGAAGAGTGCCTTTGGTAAAAAACTTGTTCTTGTTTTCCTTCTTGCTTATCCATATTGCAAAAGGAAGTATTAGGATGGCAGCCCCGAAAACTCGCCAGAATCCGATGCTTGCGGCAGAAATATTACAGTATTTCGTAAGAATTGAAGCGCTGGAAGTGAGAAGTGTGATTACTATCCACAAAAATATTATATTTGAGCGGGACACGGATGTTATCTGCTTTTTGCTACGAGATTTGTCAAGTCTGAATGTTTGTTATACCAGTCGATAAATAAGGGAATGCCTTTTATAATGGGGGTTTTAGGATCAAATCCAAGCTTCTGATGGGCTTTCTCAACATCGGCGAAACTCTCCGGAACATCTCCTGGCTGCATGGGGAGCATCTCTTTTTCAGCTTTTATCCCCATGTGTTTTTCAATAATTTCTATCATGTCCATCAGTTTTTCACTGCGGTGATTGCCTAGATTGAAAATCTCACATTTGTCCAGATTGGATGCAAACATTGAGGAACAGACTCCATGTACGATGTCATCAATGTATGTGAAGTCACGTTTCATGTTCCCGAAGTTGAAGACTTTGATTTTCTTGCCGGTCTTGATTGCCTCAACAAATAGCCACATAGCCATGTCCGGACGTCCCCACGGGCCATAAACTGTAAAAAACCTGTGTCCTATTGTCTGGAAACCATAAAGATGTGTATAGCAATGAGCCATCAGTTCATTAGCCTTTTTAGAAGCCGCATAGAGGCTTATGGGATTGTCCACCCTATCCGACTCGGAGAAAGGTATCTTGGTATTACCACCATAAACACTAGAGCTTGAAGCATATACGAGTCTGGAAATATTGTTGTGCCTGACCATCTCAAGGATATTCAGGAATGCCAGCATATTGCTGTGTTCATAGGCATGGGGATTTGTCAAAGAATATCTTACTCCTGCCTGAGCGGCGAGATGGCACACAACATCCGTGCGATATTCGCAGAAGATCTTCTTGAGTTCTTCAAGGTTTGCAATATCAATACGTTTTTCAACGTAGTTAGGGTTTCTTCTGAGGATTTCAGATCTGGCCTCTTTGATTGAGGGATGATAATAACTATTGAAATTATCTATGCCGACAACCACATGTCCTTCGGTCAGAAGTTTTTCACTCACATGGAAACCGATGAATCCGGCGCTTCCAGTGACTATGATGGCATTTTTTTTCATTATTATGCTTTTACGACGTTCCTGCCCTTGGGTACCGCATTCCTGGTGTCTATCACAAGTTTTGCGAGTTTTGAAATGGCCTTGTGATTTACGCAATCATGGGCAGTGGCTATCAATATGGCATCATATTTCTTGCCCTTGAGGTTTACACTTTTTTTGCCGCTATACTGAGGATACTCGCGGGTTCTCGGAACGAGTGGACAGAAAGGATCATGATATTCGACCTTTGCCCCCTTTTCCTCGAGAAGCTTCCATAACATGAAAGAAGGACTTTCCCTGAGATCGTCGACATTCTTCTTATATGCCACGCCGACGAGAAGGATTTTACTTCCCTTCATTACCATCCCACGTGAGTTCATCTCCTCAAGTGTACGCTGAATTACATAATAGGGCATAAATGTGTTTATTTCACCGGCAAGCTCAATGAAACGTGTGGAACAGTTATATTCCCGGGCCTTCCATGTCAAGTAGAAAGGATCAATCGGAATACAATGTCCCCCGAGGCCGGGTCCTGGGTAAAAAGGCATGAATCCGAAAGGCTTTGTTTTCGCAGCTTCAATAACTTCCCATATGTCAATGCCCATCTTGTCGAAAATGACCTTGAGTTCATTCACCATGGCTATGTTCACGGAACGGAAGATATTTTCAACAAGCTTTGTGGCTTCTGCTGTGGCCGTTGACGATACTGGAACGGTCCTGCATATGATGGTGTCGTACATTGCCTTGGCGATTTTGAGGCTGTCCACGGTGTCTGCACCTACTACTTTTGGTATTGAAGAAGTGGAGAAATCCTTGTTGTTGGGATCTTCACGCTCCGGAGAAAATGCAACATAGAAATCCCTATTGGCCTTCAATTTGCTTTTTTTCTCCAGGATGGGACAGAGGACTTCGGTGGTTGTCCCTGGGTATGTGGTCGATTCGAGAGAGAAAAGCTGCCCTTTCCTGACATAAGGTGCTAGAGATTCTGCCGTGGACACGATATAGCTCATATCAGGCTCGCGATTATGCGTCAATGGCGTAGGTACGCAGATGATGATTGCATCGCATCCTGAACTCCTCGAAAAGTCATTTGTTGCATCGAAACGGCCTGTCGAATTCATTTTTTTGAGTATCGAAGGATCAATATGTTTGATATATGACTTGGACTTCTTAAGCATCTTGATCTTTTCCAGGTCCACATCAAATCCAAGCACCCTGAATCCTGCATTTATGAATTCCTTCGTAAGAGGAAGCCCGACATAACCGAGTCCGACAACTCCTATTTTTGCCTTGCGATCCTGTATTTTCTTCAAAATTTCAGAAACCATGATATACCTCGTTGTAAGATAAGGATTTTGAATTCAGTCTAAAACAATAAGAACAAATAATATAATTCCAGATGGGTTTAGATGCAATCCCCATAGCTTCCATCGTTAAAATTCCAAGGATCTTTCTTTTATCGAATTTAATTTGACATGTAACTTTATTCGTCCGGTTTGCGTATATATAATATCAAAAGGGGCAGTAAACCACATATGGAAGAAATTAATACATTAGCTGATTCGGAAATTATATGCTTGGTCATTAAGGGTGATACAGAACTATATTCTGAGATAGTCCGGCGTTATCAGAGCAAAATATATGGATGTGCATATGCTATCATGCAGAATTCCCATGATGCTTCAGATGTTACACAGGAAGTTTTTGTCCGATTCTACAGGAATATAGAGCAATTTGATACAAGGCGCCCTCTTTCTCCCTATCTCCTTGCAATAGCAGTCAATTGCACCAGGAATTTATTCAGGGACAGGAAGATGAAGTTTGTTGAAAATGAGGAAGAGAGCAAGGACATCATCGAAGGAATATCTGACAGCTCCCCAAATCCTATTGAAGCATTATCCATTTCTGAAAAAAGCCAGAGAATCAGGATGATGGTCCATAAGCTGCCGGTTTCCATCCGCGAGATATGCGCTCTTTTTTATCTGTCGGAGAAATCATGTTCTGAAGTCGCCAGAATTTTGAATATAAGTGAAAGTTCGGTCAAGACCGGTCTTCACAGGGCCAGGAAGAAACTGCTGGAAAACTATGTCAAGGACTGGAGTCGGGAAAATGCATATGGACTGTGAAAAATTTGAAAAACTTATTCCTGACTACGAATGGATCAATGAAAAGGACAGGAAAGAGTGTGAACAGCATGCTTCCATATGCGGAAAATGTGGAGAGAAGCTTAATGCGGTAGAAATTCTCGGGCAAATTGTTTCCGAAGGAGATGAAAACATGAAAAATCCAGATTTCACAGGCAAAGTGATGGAACAGATAAAGAGGAAGAAATCATATCCAATATTGCCCTTTATATCTGCGTTCGTAGTTTTTGAAACCGCAATACTTGTTTTTTTGGATCCCAAGCTGAGAGAGACAGTAAATCTAATGCTTGCTGCCGTAGGTTTTTCAGATGAATATATAGGAGTAATTGAGGACTTTTTTTCCAGCAGCATACCACTGAGCTATGATCTCAGCCTTTCAGGCTTTTTAAATGTTGAGATGGTGATAGTAACCATTTTGGCCGGGATCATCCTTTTCTCTCCGGCGGTTAGGATATTTGACGAAAGAAGGATTCCAAAGTGAGCATCAAGAAAATAGCATCAACAATTATTGTGTTATTGTCGGCGTTCCAGGTTTTTGCACAGCAGGGAGGGCATCCGCATGATCCGAAGATGATCTTCGGTTCCGTAATGTTCATGCTCATGATAGGGTGTATTCTGCTTCTAGTCAAATCAGGATGCCTTGCCCTTGGTTTGCTTCTTTCGGTGTTAAAGCCGCAAAAAATAATCAGACTGAGTTCCGGACTCAATGGTAGACTTTTGAAATCCTTTGTTGCTGGCATATTGGTCCTGATCTCCTATATTCTCCTTCTTGGCATATCACAATTCATTCCAAAGCCTTATGACGGACTGCTCTCCATCCCTGTAATACTGCTGTTCTTCATACATTTCATATTGGCATTCACCGTAGTCAGTCATTTTACAGGGGAAAAAATAATGGCGAACATCTCCAGCCATAAAACAGGATCGACATTTTTTGCCGTCCTATATGGGGGTATTGTAATCCTTTTATGCGGATTCTTTCCTGTTTTAGGAATTATTGTACTTTCCGTAATATATATTACCTCGCTCGGTGGAACTGCAACCGGGCTTTTCACTAAGAACTGATTTACTTCAAAAAGTCCTAGCTTCCCTTGATAAATTTCAGGATAACCATAGATTTCCAAAATAATTCTTTAGTGAATAAAGAGTTGGGAATTAGAAAATTATCAATGAAAGGAATTACATATGGAAGCAAAGATTAAAAGAGTTCTTGAAGAATTGAGAGTACACCTCCAGGCCGATGGAGGAGATATGGAAGTTGTTAAAATTGATGGTAAGAATGTCGATCTGCGACTTAAAGGTGCATGCGGATGCTGCCCTCACGCGACGATGACCATCAAGGACGGCATTCAGAGAATTCTTAGGGAGAAAATAGACAAGGACATAGTAGTTGAAAGAGTAGAATAATACTTTCAATCTGATTTAATTTGGAAAAGCCGGAGAAATCCAGCTTTTTATTTGTCTTTAGTTGCATAATTATGGAATTCGCGGACACCAGTCCCCCATGCAGAAATTTTGTTCCAGGGATGTTCAGCCAATTTACTGACAGTTTCTATAACTTCTTCGTCTCCAGTATCTTCTGAAGCAAGGCTAAGGAAAAATGTCGCTTTTGATGGAGAAAATTCATTGATCTGGGGCCAATTCCATTTTTTACTACCCAGATAAAAGGGGAGCATCCATTTTATTGCTGGCAGAATGCCGCGCCCGTCAGGAGTTTTCCAATTCCATAAATCAATTTCCAGTTTACGGGCGAGTCTTGATAAGATGGAAAAACCTGTAAGGTTGAATGTGCAATAGGACATGGAAAGAGTGCGTGCAAGTTCATGAGACTGTCGTCCATCCGGTTCTATCTGTGTGCTAATTCGAGGGAAAACATGTTTTTCAATATGGGCACGTGCAATTTTTTCCTGTTCGCAAAAGATTGCAAAACAGGCGACTTGAACATCATACCAGGTACCATGGTTGTTGAATTCCTGTGATTCCTTTCGCCCATGATCGCTTTCAAGGAACCATTCAAGATATGATTCAACCCATTTTTTCAGGTCTTTTAGATCATTTTGAGTCCAAAAGGCATTGAAAGGCAAATGTGTGACCGAATCCAAGATATGGCAGAGGTTCATGGTGTCAATAAGCCCCAAGCCCCTCCCTTCGCATTTTCCAGGGATGTACTGGGCATATTGGAGATGGGGATTCATCTTCGTAGAAGATTCTAGGAACCAGCAGCGTAAAAGCCTTCCGGCATGATTTGCAGGAATTACATTGCCTGAGATAAAGTGTTGAATTGTCAGACAGGAAATAGCATCACAAAGACATTCAAATCGGGCACGATCTGTATTGTAATGTTCCGGATTGGTTTCTCCATCTCTACGGATGTAGGGTAAACCATCCGGTTTATTTGGATCCGGCCACCAGTATGGTGCTAAGCTAAGATAGTCATTTTTACAACCACTGGGAGGAAGACTTATCTTATCAATCACACTTATCTTGTTCAATTTAAGATAGTTATTACATTCCCTATCAAGGTATTCCGAGCTTTTTCTATTTTGTGACAGTTCATTCTTGAATTTATTCCAAGATTCCAGAGTTGTTATTAAAGTTCTTATTGGAGCCTCTATTTTGTGACGATAACCTTATGGAGCATAATTGAGCTCAAAAATGATATATGACAGATATTATACGTTAGAGTGACGGGTTAATATCAGTCCTTTTTATCTTCTTTGGTCAGGTCTTTTTTGACAAAATCTACGACATTTTGGAATTTTGGGATATTTTGCTGGTCCACTTCCATAAGAGTTTCATGGGCTTGAAGGACAGTTTCAGCTTTTTCTTTCTTGTCTGATGAAGAAACGGCATCCACCCATCTTTGCTGAGATTCTATTTCTGAGGAAGTGGTATAGTTGAATATTTTTTGAAGTCCCAGTCCATTGAGAAGTTTCTTATTGTTTTCACTGGCATTGACTATATTTGTCAGGAAACCGATTTTCTTTGTTTTCAGTCCGATCAGAGCGAGTATCCCCATAAATGTACTATCCATTCCCACGCATTCTGACAAATCAATGAATATACCCTTGCAGTCATGTTCATCAATACTGCTGGCAAAATTGCGCAGGGTAGGGCTGCATTCGAAATTGGCCCTTCCTTCCACCTTGATATGGTATTTGCCATTCTCTCTGGCTATAAGTACTTTTGCCTGCTTCATTGATTATTTAGTAAGTACTGCTTTTATGCGTCTCACTCCCTGGCTTGAACTTTCTTCCTTTAAAATTTTGAAATTCCCAAGCTTTAAGGTGTTATCTGCATGAGGCCCTCCGCAGATCTCCCTGCTAAAATCTCCAATGCTATACATCTTTACCTTATCCCCATATCTCTCAACAAACAAGCCTATAGCACCCTTGGACTTAGCGTCTTCAACCGTAGTCTCCTCGCATTTTATGTCAATTGACTTCTTAATTATCTCATTTACAAGGATTTCTACCTTGGCAAGCTGTTCAGGTGTCATCTTTTCCGGATGTGAGAAATCAAAACGGAGTCTTTCCGCCGTTATATTCGAACCTTTCTGGGATACGTGTAATCCAAGGACCCTTCTAAGGGACTCATGGAGGAGATGTGTAGCTGTATGAAGATTGGTCGTCATTTCGGAATTGTCAGCTAATCCTCCTTTGAATTTCTGCTCGGCCCCTTGTCTGGAAAGCTCTTGGTGCTTCTGATATGCCTTGTCAAAACCCTCCTTATCAACGGAAAAACCTTTCTCCTTAGCCATTTCCTCAGTGAGTTCCAATGGGAATCCATATGTTTCATACAGATAGAAGGCATTTTTCCCGCTTATCACTTTGTGTGCAATATGTGGAGGAACTTTACCAATAAGTTTTTCGAATTCCTTGATTCCCTTTTCAAGGGTCTTTTCAAACATATCTTCTTCATTGCTAAGGGCTTCATAGATTTTACCGCTATTGGCCCCAAGTTCAGGATATACGTCGGAATAATTATCAACCACCTTTTCAGCGACTAGATGGGTAAAACGGCAATCTATTCCAAGTTTGCGGCCTTCACGTATAGATCGTCTTATCAAACGACGGAGGACATAAGACTGATCAACATTTCCAGGAACAACTCCGTCGGCTATGATAAAGGTCGAAGCACGAAGATGATCGGCGATGATTCTTTTTGAACGTTCTAAATTTTCTCCAGATATTTTCCTGAGTTCCATTATCTTGTCAAAAAGCGGCTGGAAAAGTTCAGTTTCATAACAGCTTTTCTTTCCTTGGAGTATGGAGGTTACACGTTCAACTCCCATTCCAGTATCGACGTTCTGCTGGGAAAGAGGTTCATAAGTCCCACTTTCGGTCTTGTTATACTGCATAAATACGTCATTCCAAATTTCAACCCAGCGTTTGTCGTCGGGTGTAAAAACAGCTGGAATTTCATTTTCCGGTCCAGTCCAGAAAAACATCTCGGTATCAGGTCCACAAGGTCCAGTCTGTCCAGCCGGGCCCCACCAGTTGTCTTTTTTCGGCCTTTTTGATATTCGATTATCCTTAAATCCAAGCCTGTTCCAGTGATTGTAGGCTTCTTCGTCGAAAGGGGCGTCCGAGTCCCCTTCAAAGACTGTAACAGCCAGTTTGTCCATTGGAAGATTAAGCCATTTTGGGCTTGTCAGGAATTCAAAACTGAACTCAATTGCGTCCTTCTTGAAGTAATCACCAAGAGACCAGTTGCCCAGCATCTCAAAGAAAGTCAGGTGTACGGGATCTCCTACTTCATCAATGTCTCCGGTACGTATGCACTTCTGGAAATTTACAAGTCGTTGACCATTAGGATGTTTGTGTCCAAGCAGGAATGGTACAAGAGGATGCATCCCTGCGGTGGTAAAAAGAACCGTGGGATCGTTTTCAGGTACGAGAGGGGCGCTGCCGATTACAGAGTGTCCTTTTGAAACGAAGAAGTCAAGGTATTTTTTCCTAAGTTCTTTTGCCTTCATGACTGATTTAATTCCATATGTTGAAAAATTAGAGATTCCGATGAACAAATAAAGCCCGAAAAGATAGTCATCATTCAGGTCAAAATCAAGCTTGGATAATTTTTCGCCAAATGAAAGAATATAATTGCGGAATACGGAATGAACGTTATAGTAGGGTGAAAATTTTCAAACAGGTGCCTGATGAAAGACATTTACAAGTGGAAGGACAAGAGGGAAAAGAGAGCAATTCTCGCCTTTGAAGATGGTACATTGTTCAGAGGATATTCCATTGGAGCCCCAGTCGACATGGAAGGAGAGGTTGTTTTCAACACCGGCATGACCGGATATCAGGAGATTCTAAGCGATCCATCCTATGCTGGACAGTTTGTGACAATGACCTATACCCAGATTGGAAATACGGGGATAAACCAGGAGGACATGGAATCCAGGAAGTTCTTCGCAAACGGATTCATAATCCATGAACTCAATGAAGTCAGCAACTGGAGGGCGAAGGAAACTCTTACAGAATCCCTGGTAAGGCATAATATTCCCGGAATAGCAGGAGTTGATACACGTACAATAACCAGCAAGATCCGGAATTCTGGGACAATGAAGGCGTATATGTGCTGCAGTGGAAAGATCTCTCCGGAAAAAGCTATTGACAAGGCCAAGGTATGGAAAGGGCTCGACAATCAGGATTATGCTTCAAAAGTTTCCTGTGAAAAACCGTATCATTGGGATGCCGAAGGGAAGATAACAAAATCCTGGGGTATTTGCTCATCACTTCCTAAAATTGAATTCAAAGTCGTAGCCTACGATTTCGGAATTAAGTGGAACATCCTCCGTTCTTTAAGATTGAATGGAATTGATGTTACTGTGGTTCCGGCAAAAACCAGCGCTTCCGATGTCCTGAAGAAAAAGCCTGATGGAGTTTTTCTGTCTAATGGTCCTGCGGATCCTGCGGCTGTATCATATGCAATAGAATCATCGAAGAAACTTTTAGGCAAAGTTCCAATAATGGGTATATGCCTTGGGCACCAGATTCTTGGAATAGCCTGCGGTGGTGAGAGAATCAGGCTTAAATTTGGGCATCACGGCTGCAATCATCCAGTAAAACGCCTTGAAAACGAGAGCGTAGAAATAACATCACAGAACCATAACTTCGCTATAAAGGAAGATTCTCTTCCGTCAACAGTGGAAGTGACTCACATAAATCTAAATGACAATACAATTGAAGGACTTAGGCACAGGAAAGAACCGATGTTCGCTGTCCAATACCATCCCGAAGCTTCTCCTGGCCCTCATGATCCCAGATATCTTTTCAATCAGTTCAAGGAACTAATGAAAAGATAGTTTTTGTAAAGAAAACCAGTTCTAGGATATCTTTATTTGGTTTCTGGAGCCGGTTCTGTCTTAACTTCTGTCTTGACCTCTGGTTTCGGCTCAACTTTCGCAGGTTCCCTGTAGCCATCAACATCGGATGCAAGATCCTTGCGCTGCCATGCCTTCACGTAGTCGACCACGTAGTCGACAGGCAGCTTGGAATCATCAACGGCGTTGTTGTCCCAGCCACCAGTTGTAACCTCAAATATGAAGTGTGAAGGGACAGTGGATATCCTGTCTGCTTCCCATCTTGCAATTTCCCTTCCGTTGCTGTAGTAGATCACTTTTCCAGGAATCCATAGCATTCCGCATGTTATGAATCCATCCTTGTCGGGCTGGACATATATATTTCCGGTTCCGGTCTGCTTGTGTTCCTTCCCATATCCATCCCAGTGGAAGGCGATATTGTGGCGGTAAGGCCCCCAGCGGGTAAGATGTTCCATTATGTCAAATTCCATAGCGCCGTCTCCGGTATTGGCACGTTTCCACTGAGGTCCTGCGGCTGCTCCGCGGTCGGGCATCATCCAGAAAGTTGGCCATAATCCAGGAGCAACGGGAAGCTTCACCCTTGCCTCAAAATATCCATATCGCTGGACCCATTTGCCATAGCTGTCAAGATAACCGCAGGCATAGTCGGACTCATTGCTTCCGGAGAGGTTCTGGGGCTTCTTTTCGTTAGGATCATCATTATGGAATCCACGCTTCTTCTCGAACTTGAATTTTACAACTCCATTGCCAAGTATGAGGTTGTCTTTGGTCCAATGTGATTTCTTGTCCCAATAGTTAGGACCGTAGATGTTCCACTTCTTCATATCTATCTCTTTCCCATCAAACTCTTCGTCAAAGGTCATTGTCCAGTCTCCTTCCACAGGAGGACGCTTGCCAAGCCATTCTGGAAGTACTGCAACACCGACGGTGGCGACGATTGACTTCACCGTAAATGCCGCATCCGATGAATGGTCTGCGGAAATCTTTATGCCTGACACGGCGTCGCTGCCAAATTTCGTTCCGGTTCCCTTTACAGGATCCCAGCTTGTCTTGTTCCCGCTGTTCGGAATGCCCGTCCAGATATTGGTTGGGGCGAATGGAACTATCATTTCATGTTCGGCTCCAGCCGCGATTGGTGAGGGAGCAATTATCAGATCGCTTGGTCCGCCATTGCTTGACAGCTGAATTTTTGGAGTTATTGGAGAAGTTCCTTCATTCTTGATCTTAAAACGGATTTCGTTCGCACTGCTAAGATCCCAGCAACCTGCGGGAAGCTTCAGGGATACCGATTGCTCTCCTTTTCCAGGCATTACAACCTTAAGTGCACCATCAGCTATAGAACCTTGGACACCCTTGGCATCGACCTGTGGTAAAGCTTGCCCTGTAACGCTAGTACCAAGGATGACTCCGTCCTTCGGTTTGATTCTAAATGTTTTCGGATCAACCGGTGGTTTCTCTCCTGCAGGTCCTGCAGCTATAAACGATTCGAGGCGTATTATAGACTCTTTGCCGACTTTACCAGTAAATAGAAGCACATTTACTATTGCCGAAGGATTTAGCGCATAACCAGGCTTCTGTCCATACTGATAACCAAAAATTAACTTTATAACTTTGGTTTCACCCGGCTTGAGATTGGCCTGTTCAGTGTTCCAAGGATTATCCTTCCAATCACCGGCATTGTCAATCCTCAAGGCAACAAGCATAGGATTCTGTCCTATGTTGCTTACCTGCGCCTCAACATGCCCGAATGCTGAGAGATCCCATTTTCCCCCTTCGGGCTTTATTTCGAGTCCGGGATAACCGGTCGGACCAGGCTTGAACGTAACATCAAGAACCTTCCCTTTTTCTCCGTCTGCAATCTTGAATTCGACCTGTGATTCACTTTGGTTTGCAGGTTTTATCCTTGTCTCTATTCCTGATGCCGAGAAATCAATCATTTGCTTTATCTTACCGTCATCAGCGCCAAATGCTCCAAATGAGAGTAAGCTATTAAGGGTGAATCCAATAATAGCAAAGGAGTTAAGGCGGCAAGGAAACGATTTGAGGGTTAGATTCATATTGATCCTCTTTTGTTTTCTAAACATGAGAAATACATATTTTCCAGACCTTAATATTATCGTTAATATTATTATTTCAAGAGTTGGGGTATAAAAAGGGGGGAAATAATTTAGATATTTAGAATTAGTTGTTTTGGTAGAATAGTATCGGCGTACTCCAAAATCTCTTTTCCATTATCTCCAAGCCAGGGCTTTTGATTCGTAAAAAGCATGTTATTATTAAATATTTACCATATTGTAAAACAATAATTATCATGAAGAAGCTCAAGGATATCCCGGAGTATCAGTTCGAGATTAATCCATCCCTTACGGTGTTAGTGGGGCTATTGGGGGGTATTCTGCCATTTGCTTTAAATCCTGAAATCAGAATTTGGAACGTTTTAATAATCCTATTACTTTCCATGGTGCTCTCAAGTGTGCTTATTAATAAAAAAACATGCATCAAAACAGGTATTTTCGTATCAATTGGAGTCATAGTGTCATTGCTTTCTGTGAACCTTTCTGAGAAGCATTATGATTCAATGCTGCCGGACAGGAACTGCGGAGCGATAGTGCTTGCTGAGGTTAATGATACAACTTGTTCATCCTCTGAGGAATCAGAGTGGATGTCACAGCCGTATTTACTGAAGGTAAAAGTTAGGAAATTCAAATACTCCAAGTCTGATGAATGGAAGGAAACTGAAGGTATATCAGATGTTATTCTTCCTAAAGATTGTCCAAGAATTGGTTATGGTGACACGATACATATGGAAGGAGCCTTTATTCTGCCTAAACCCCCTATTTTCAAAGGGGATTATGATTTTAAGAGATATCTTCTTTCTAACAAGATAAGGCGAATATATGAGGCTCGTGCTTGCGAGGTGATCCGCAAGCCTGGAAGATACAATATATATCATAAAATTCTTGTTTTCAGAGACTTCCTGATGAATAAAAGTGTTAAAGGGATGGAAAATCTCGAGAACAAGAAGATTACTGCCGCAATAGTTTTCGGTTGCCGGCAGGGATTGAGCATGGAAGACCGTAAAAACTTCACTAGAAGCGGAACAATCCATGTTTTTTCAATCAGTGGACTTCATGTTGGTATAATAGCAGTAATGCTCTTCTGGATGTTCAAATGGCTTCCTTTCCGACTCAGACATCTAATAATTCCAATTGCAATATTCATCTATGTTTTTACTACAGGAATGACTCCTCCGGCTGTCAGGGCTTTTCTCATGATAGGCGTATGGTGTATTCAAAGGGCTTTTCTTTATCCTTCTTCATCTCTTAATTCTGTCTTTCTCGCGGCAGCTATAATCCTGTTCTTCAATCCTTTTTCTATTCTAGACATAGGATTCCAATTTTCATTCATAGTTGCTGGATTTTTAGTTCTTTCATGGAATAATTCAGAAAGATGGATTTCCTCCCTTTTGGAGAAATCAAGATGGATTCCAAATCTAGGTGGATTTGCTTATTTGACATTTAAAAACAGATTTACTGTCAATCTGGCAAGATCGATCATGACAAGCTTCATAGCTTGGCTTGCTGGTGCAGGACTGAGCCTTATTTACCAGGGATTATTCATTCCGGTGTCAATTCTTGTCAATTTCGCAATAATACCCTTCGTATCATTGTTTTTTGCCTCTATCATCTTCAAACTGATCTTTTCTCCATTATGGATTCTTGCGAATTACGCAAATTATCCCGTAGAATTATCCCTTGATATAATTAAGAAGGCCAGTGAAATCGGCGCAGATTTCGGTACCTTGTGCCTTGCAAGGCCCTCTCTGATAGCTGTAATTGTATTTTATACGTTCTTGGTAATTCTTGTAGTAACTGAGAGAAGAAGATATTTTCTTGTTTCAGCATCTGTAATTGTCCTTATAATCAGCATATGGCTTCATAAGGGAATTTCCAGTTCCGGCTCTATATATGTTCTTCATGGCGGACAGAGCCAGGAACCAGTAGTGGCAATATGCCCTCCTGGAAATACACGGTCTTTATTAGTCAATTCAGGCTCAAGTGATACGGCAAGGTCAATTATCAATCTTCTCACGGTGAAAGGGGTGGATTCTACAGATACGCTTCTTGTCTGCGAGGCTCGCAGGGAATTCTGCGAAGCTTCTTCGCGTCTAATAGCAGGTAAGAACATAAGACATCTCATGATTTCAGACAAGTTCAGGAAAAGCTGGTTTTCCAAGAAAGCAGTTGAGGCGGCAGTGGCCTCAGGATGTGAAACAAGTTTAATTTCCATCACAGCCGGGGAATTCCATTGCAAGGACGGAGTATCCTTTTCAATAAAAAAGAATGGAAATTATTCGGATGATTATCATATAGGATATGTCATTCCGGAATTAAATCTGCATATCAGGATTATTAATTCCATGCCGGGACTAAAAAGAATTGAGATGCGGACATCAGACTCCAATAATATTGTCTTGGAGAACATGAACACCAACATCCCGTGCCTTAAGGAAATACAGTTATAAAGGCTTTCCTACAGATACTTAATTAAATCGGGATTGGAGGACATATCCCTGAGAAGTTCCTTGATTTTCTGTGCTGAACGGGTTTTACAGACAAAAGTGACATCATCTGTATGCACTATGATTAAATCCTCAATGTCTATAGTGCTTATCAAATGGGAGTTGCCTCCGACAATTATACAGTTTTTAGTAGCCAGTCCTGAATGGAGCCCACGGATGATATTGTTGTTTTCTGATGGTCTTATCTGGTTCTTCAAGGCAACCCAGCTTCCGACATCATCCCAGTCGAATTTGCTTTCCGCCACAATTACGTTCGAAACTTTTTCCATGACAGCATAATCAATTGAATTTTTCTTTATCTTAGAATATTCATTTTCAACAGTTTGCAGGAAATTTCCGGTTTTTACAGCCTTTTTCATGTTGGCTGATGACAGACCCAGTTCAGGGGAATGCTTTGAAAAGGCTTCCATGATAGTTGAAACAGACCAAATGAATATTCCGCTATTCCAGCTGTAATTACCTTCGGCCAAGAAATTCTGGGCAGTTTCGGAATCAGGTTTCTCCTTGAATCCAAGTCCCTGGTAAAAAGATGTCTCCAGTGGCAGGTCTAATTTTTTACCAAAATGAATATAACCATATCCAGTGCTTGGATAGGAAGGTTTTATACCTATGGTGACAATATTAGATTTTTCTGCTGCAGAAATACCATCAGTAATAACTTTTCTGAAAGATTCAATATCCCTTATCACATGATCTGCCGGAAAAATACCCATTATTGGATTTTTTGACGAAGCTCTTCCTGAAACGACAGCTGTCGCCATGGCAATACAGGGTGCAGTGTCTTTTCCAACTGGCTCCCCAATGATATTCTCCTTTGGAATAGAAGAGAGAAGGGATTGCATTGGAGCAACATAATCACGGTTTGTAATTATGATTATATTTTCTGGCAAGGCAGTAAATTTGAGTCTTTCAACTGTCTGTTCTATGAGGGTGAGTTCTCCCACAAGACGCAAAAGAGGCTTAGGATTGGATGAGCGGCTCTGGGGCCAGAACCTTTCACCTTTTCCTCCTGCCATTATGACAGCATAAAAATCATCTCTCATCATTACTACCTGTCTTCATCCGCCAAGTTTGTTAATGATTGCAATCAGCGGCATGAACAGGGCGATAACGATGGTACCGACAACTACTGCAAGGAAGATAATCATGATGGGCTCGATCATTGATGTAAGGACTTCAACGGCGTTATCAACTTCCTCGTCATATGTTTCAGCGATTTTTTCAAGCATGTCAGGAAGCTTACCTGTCTCCTCGCCGACTTCGATCATGCTTATGACCATGTCCGGGAAGATCTTAGTTGCTGCAAGAGGAGGAGCCATTCCTTCACCTTCTTTTACGGCATCATGAACTTTCTGTATTCCATTGGCAACTACTTCATTTCCGGAGGTGTCTCTGACAATCTGGAGCGCATTGAGCACCGGCACGCCTGAACTCATGAGAGTTCCAAGCGTTCTTGAAAACCTGCCTATTGAGGATTTTGAGATGATAGGTCCGAAAAGGGGAGCCCTATATTTCACCCAGTCAATTAAGTATCTCCCTTTCTTTGTTTTTCCGACAAGGACATAGATTACAACCAATATTGCTATGACAATTGCAGATTCTATGAAGTGTTTCTGCATGATGTTACTGATTCCAATGACAAACTGGGTCAGAGGAGGCAGTTTTTCACCTTCGAGCAGTTCTGCGAATATCTTTTCAAACTTGGGAACGATGAATATCATCAGTCCGGATGTGATCATCAGTGCAATGGTCAAAACAACCATGGGATAAATCATGGCTGCCTTGATTTTGCCTGCCAGTTTCTGAGCTTTTTCCATGAATTTTGCAAGACGGTCAAGAATGACTTCCATAGCACCGGCGGCCTCTCCTGCTCGTATCATGTTGAGATATAACTTGTCAAAAGTCTTGGGATGCTGGGAAAGGGCTTCGGAAAAAGTAGCTCCTCCTTCAACGGCATCGGCTGAATCCTTCATAACTTTTTTAACGGCTGGATTTTTCGCCTGTTTTTCTAGCGTCCTTAATGAACGCACAAGAGGGAGACCTGCATCTAGAAGAATCGCTATCTGGCGCGTGACGGTGGTCAAATCCTTTGATTTCATCTTGGCGGCGCCAAGAGACAGACCGAAGTTCATCATGGATTTTTTCCCGCCCTGCGGACCAGCTCCCGGAGCCGCCCTTGTACCCTTTTTTGCAGCAGCGGCCTTATCTTCCTTGATGGTCGTAGGGAACATGCCCTGTTCCTTGAGGGCAGAATTCACGGCCTGTTCATTTGCCGCCTCCATCCTGCCTTTTTTCTCTTTTCCGGAAGAATCCATGGCGGTGTATTGGAAAATAGGCATAGTGAACTCTCCTTCTCTTAAATATTTAATTCCGAGTATAACAATCCACTCTTGAAATAGAGCATAAAAAGTGCCTGATGTATATTAGAAAAGACACTATTTCCTATATATAATCTACCGCCTCTTGCTTGAACCTTCAAGTTTTTGCAGGATTCCCTGTGCGTCCTGGGCCTTGGTTATCATTTCCCCATAAGAGATTGTATTGCTCTGATAAAGTTCCAGTAGATGTGAATCAAGGGTGTTCATACCATACTTGGCACCAGTCTGAAGTTCGGATGTTATCCTGAAAGTCTTGTTTTCACGTATGAGAGCCTGAATTCCCGCAGTAGTTATCATTATCTCAAATCCAGCTACACGACCAGGTTTGTCTGCCCTCGGCAGAAGCACCTGGGATATTACTGCAATGAGAGACGATGCGAGCTGTGTTCTTATCTGTTCCTGCTGGTTTGTCGGGAACGCATCAGTGATTCGATCGACTGTTCGAGCTGCTCCAGTGGTATGCAAAGTTGCAAAAACAAGATGTCCCGTCTCTGCGGCAGTTACTGCGGCTTCCATGGTCTCAAGATCACGCATTTCACCGACAAGAATGACATCCGGATCCTGTCTCAATGCTCTTCTAAGGGCTTCTGAGAAAGTCGGTACGTCGACTCCCACTTCACGCTGGATGACGATGCTTTTCTTATGGCTATGGTAAAATTCTATGGGATCTTCAACCGTGATGATATGGCAATCCCTTTCCTCGTTTATGATATTTATCATCGAAGCAAGAGTCGTACTTTTTCCACTTCCCGTCGGACCAGTCACCAGGACAAGACCCCTGGGTCTGAAAAGAATGTCCTTTATGGAAGGAGGAAGCCCTATTGCTTCAAGTGTGAGGAGTCTGTTGGGTATCTGACGTAGCACCATTCCATAGTAGCCCTTCTGCTTGAAGCAGCTGACACGAAACCTTGCCTTATCACTGAATGCAAAAAGCAGTTCTACTCCACCATCCTGTTTTATCTTCTGCTGATGAGTTTCAGAAGCAACGGCCTTTACAAGCCGTTCAGTGTCTTCGGGAGTAAGAACTGCTGCATCTACGGGCGTAAGAGAACCATGAAGACGGAGCATCGGAGGATCACCAACTTCAATATGCAAATCACTGACCCCTTCATCCACAACCAACTGCAGTAGATCACCCATTTCCATATCCATAGATATCACCCTTTTATAAAAATTATTCCTAAATGATCAAGTGTATTTGAGAACCTCTTCCATCGTGGTCTCTCCGTCGAGAATGGATCTGACGCCATCCTCCCTCATCGTCCTCATTCCAAGTTCCCTGGCTTTTTCCTTTATGACAATCGTAGGGGCCTTCTTAGTCACAAGTTCACGGATTTGATTCGACATTACAAGGAGTTCAGATATTGATTTTCGCCCTTTGTAACCGCTCTGATTGCAGTTTACACACCCTTTGCCATAATAGAACTTTCTAGTTCCGACTTCATCCCTTGAAAGACCAAGAAGCTTGATATCGTCGTCGGTGGGAACAAAACCCGTCTTGCAGTTGGTACACACCTTCCTAATAAGACGCTGGCCAAGTACACCTACAAACGATGAAGTGATAAGGAAAGGTTCAACACCCATATCAATCAGTCGGGTGACGGCTCCTGAAGCATCGTTAGTATGCAAGGTGCTGAATACGAAGTGGCCTGTAAGTGACGCCTGGACAGCCATTTGCGCAGTATCAAGATCTCGGATCTCTCCAATCATTATAATATCAGGATCTTGTCGGAGGAATGCTCGTAGTGCGCGTCCGAAAGTCATTCCGATGCTTTCGTGGATCGGAAGCTGAATTACACCTTCAAGATCATATTCGACCGGATCTTCCGCCGTCAGGAGCTTGTCCTCAGGCGAATTACATTCCTTTATACATGAATAAAGGGTTGTTGTCTTTCCGGAACCAGTAGGACCTGTCACCACGAATATTCCATTTGGCATGTGAATCAGCTGGCGCATGATCTTTAGGACGTCTTCGGCGATACCAAGGACATTTAAATCAAGATTGACTACCGATCTGTCAAGTACTCGGAGAACAACCGATTCCCCATGTGACGTAGGAAGGCTCGAAACGCGCAGATCTACAGGTCTTCCACCTATTTTAAGCTGGATTCTACCGTCCTGAGGGCGTCTGCGTTCGGAAATATTCAATCCGCTCATGATTTTGACACGGCTTATCACTGGTATGGCAAGATTTTTTGGAGGAGGGGCCATTTCATAAAGGGCTCCATCAACACGGTACCTTATCTTGAACTCCTTTTCAAAAGGTTCGAAATGCACGTCACTGGCCTTGGCTTTAATAGCTTGATACATAACCACATCCACGAATCTGACAATGGGGGCTTCATTGGCCATGCTTTCAATATCTTCTACTTTTACACTGTCAAGATCTGCTCCTCCCTCCTCGACATTGATGTCGCCGAGAGATGCAAGCATGTCGTGCATGGATTCAGATTCGACAGGATAAAATTTTTCTATGGCCGCGTCTATTTGTTTTTCCTTTGCAACAACAACCCTGACTTCCTTGTCTAGAATAAACCTAAGTTCGTCCGAAATCTGATAGTTGAGGGGATTCCTTGAAGCAATCGTAATGGCAGTGCCATCAAAAGAAACTGGCATTATCCCATACATCCTGATTGTCTGGGAATCTATGAGATCTATTATCTCCTTTGCAAGCTCAAGACCTGTCAGATCAATGACATCGGTTCCAAGGCTTGTAGCGATCAGCTGGAGGAGATTTTCCTCGGTAATGATGCCGAAATCCATAAGGAGGGTGGCGAACGGCTTGCCAGTCCTGTGATATTCCTCTTCTATTTCAAGGAGCTGGTTTTCGGTGCATATATCTTCCGAGATCAATATGCCTTTAAGGGTTTCACTTTCCGAATCAAGCATTTGAAAATGTCCTTGTTAAAATTAATGGTCCGTCGATTCGTCCATGGTCGTATTTGCCAAAACTTCCGCCAGAGTGGTCGTGCCAGATGCGGCTTTCCTCAAACCATCTTCACGAAGAGTCCTCATTCCTGATTTTCTTGCTGCTTCACGTATTACGGTTGAAGAAACTTTTTCAAAAATGAGATTCTGGATTTGTTCGGAAATCATGAAAATTTCATATATGCCAACCCTTCCACGGTAGCCGGAACCTCCGCATTCATTGCAGCCTCTTCCCTTCATGAGAGTCGAAGTTTTTACATATTCCTTGTCAAGACCAAGTATCTGCAGTTCCTCATCGCCGGGCTCATAAGGAACGGAGCAGTTCTTGCAGTTTCTTCTGACGAGACGCTGAGCCATGATGGCCTTGACAGCTGATGCCACAAGGAAGGGTTTGATGCCCATATCTATAAGTCGAGTGACGGCACCGGGAGCGTCATTTGTATGAAGCGTACTGAACACAAGATGTCCTGTGAGAGCTGCATTGATTGCAATTTCAGCTGTTTCCAAGTCTCGGATTTCACCGACCATGATTATGTTCGGCGCCTGTCGAAGCATTGCGCGGAGGGCGGCGGAGAAAGTGAACTGAATTATAGGATTTACCTGGACCTGGTTTATTCCAGTGAGCTGATATTCAACGGGATCTTCAACTGTAATTATCTTGCGGTGCGGTGTATTTATAGTGTTTAGGAATGCATATAGAGATGTCGTCTTTCCGGAACCTGTAGGGCCTGTGACAAGGAATATACCATCCGGCATTTCCAGAATCTTCTTGATGAGTTCTTCATCATCGCTATAGAAACCGAGTTTTGGGATGTCGAGCTGGATACTCGCCTTGTCAAGGATTCGCATGACTATGCTTTCGCCATGAGTTGTTGGAATTGAAGAGACGCGGAGATCTATGTCTTTGCCTTCAACTTTCAGCTGTATACGTCCATCCTGAGGCACCCTTTTTTCTGAAATGTCCAGCTTGGACATGATTTTGAGACGGCTTGTTATATTGGCCTGCAGATATTTTGGCGGGCTTTCCATTTCACGCAGGGCTCCATCGATCCTGTATCTTACACGATAACGTTTTTCAAGAGGTTCAAGATGTATATCACTTGCCCTCTTCTTGAAGGCTTCAATGATTATAAGAGAAACGAGCTTGATAATGGGAGCATCGTCGTCAACGGCTTCATCTGCGCCTCCTATCGCGCCGGCAATCTGGGATTCAACATTACCGCCTTCCATTCCCTCAAGGAATGAATCTACGCTTTCCCCTATTGTTCCATAATAATGATCCGTCAGCTTGGTTATTTCCTCCTTGGAGGCCACAACGGCTTCAATATCGCATTTGAGCCTGAATCTCAGGGCGTCAATGGTTTCAAGATCTGAAGGATCGCTTATGGCGACAGTTATAGTGCTTTCATGCTTCATGACGGGGATAACTTTATACTCCTTGACGATCTCAGGAGTCATGGAATCAATCACTTCGGGAGGTATCTGATAATCAGATAAGTCTATTGTTTCAAGTCCGTATTGCTGTGCAAGGATCTGCAGGAGTTCTTTTTCATCGAGGAACTTAAGTTCCTTGAGGGAGTCCAGGATGTCAAGTTTTCCTCCTGAATCCGCAACCTTCTGCCATCCCTGGTCGATCTGCTCCTGGGTTAGCATTCCGGATTCCAAAAGAAGTTCAAGAGTATATTCGCTGTTCTTTGCCATTGTTCTTCCGCATCTCCGGTTAAGGCTTCAAAAATAGCAAAACTAAATTCAAATTACAAGCGCGATTCGCAAAAAGAAACTCCATAATTCAGCAAGGCAATTTCATAATGATTAGAAATATAGGGCAAGTAAGGAAAATATAAAGCTCGATTTTGAAAAAAATTCCTTGAAGAAATAGCTTGAAACACTAAGTTAATCCTCCGCGCCAGCTTAGCTCAGTGGTAGAGCTACGGTTTTGTAAACCGTCGGTCCCCGGTTCAAATCCGGGAGCTGGCTCCAGATTTCAAACATTCTATCTCCCACTTCTCCCTGCGCTTGTATTTCGGAACAGACTTCGCAATGTCATATACGTGTTCGCCTTTTATCACCCGGAGGATCAGTTCTGCCATGACCTCGCCAATGCCGGCGATCTCCATAAGCTCCTCCCGTGTTGCCGAAGCGAGCGGCTTGTCGTGTTCTATCAGAGGTATTGTCGATCTTTCAAGAACCGCCGCCATCTGCCCGTTCCTGGCCCTCAGAAGCATATTGAGCTTGTATATCTTTTCGATTAGTTCCTTGTTCGTCATGGAAAGCCGCCTTGTTTCTAAGACATTAACATCCGTCATGCATGAAATCAAACAGATAATTCTTCTTCCTACTTTGTCACTCTCAATACTTCATCGAATGTTGTTTCTCCACTTGCGAAGCGGCGGATGCCATCTCCTGCAATAGTAGTCATTCCCTGCTCAATTGCAGTATGCTGGATCTGTTCTAAGCTGGCATTGCTGCGTATCAGGGCTGAAATTTCAGGAGTTACTTTAAGAGTCTCCATTATAACCCTTCTTCCGCGGAGACCAAGCATTGCGCACTTTGGACATCCTACCGCTTTCATGTAGCTATGAGGCAGGGATGACCAGTCAAGTCCTCCCGTTCTGGCCATACAGGAAGACTTTTCAATTATATCCTGGGAGGGTTCATATGCTTTCGCACAATGTGGACATAAAATCCTGATCAGCCTCTGGCCGATTATGAACTTTATCGAGTCGGAAGTGATCATTGTTTCTCCACTCAAATCGATCAGCCTCCTTATTGTCGCAGCCGCAGAATCGGCGTGCATCGCAGAAATTGTGATATGCCCGGTCAGCGTTGCCATCTGGAGGATCTTAAGCTGTTCCCGTTCACGGATTTCCGTATTCATTATTACGTCCGGATCGGATCTCAGGACGGCGCGCGTTGCGGTCAGGAATGTAACGCCGTCAGTAACACGGACGCCAACCTGGACAGTCTTTTCAAGTATGTATTCAACTGGATCCTCGATGCTGACAATCTTCAAGGAATTCTTATTTTCAAAGCTGTGTAAAATGGCGTAAAGGACTGTTGTCTTTCCGGATCCGGTAGGACCTGACACTATAATCATTCCGTTAGGAAGGTTGATGGAATCATGTATCCTGTCGAGATTGTCCTTTGAGATATGCATGGAACCGATATCGAGCTTCAAGGAATTTGAGTCGAGAATGCGGATTGTGGCGGTTTCTCCCAATGATGACGGAAGAAAGCAGATTCTGAGATCGAGAGTTTTCTTATCATTGTCGACCTTTACCAGGATTCGACCATCCTGGGGGCACTGGTGTTCATGCAGATCGCATTTTGCCATGCTCTTGAATTCGTCGATAATAGGCTGGAGCAGCCTCGAATCAAATTCAGTGATGGTCCTTAGTATACCATCAATACGATATCTTAGATGAACATGGCTGAACATGGGATCTCCGGCGACGGGATGAGAGGATATATGAATGTCGGTAGCCCTCATCCAGTAACCGAGGCAGATGATTCCATAAACTATGGATTTCAACTTGTCAGCACCTGCGGCATTCCAGGATTTGACACCGAGTTCGGCGAGCTTATCGGAAATAGTCTTTATGATGGGATCAGGACTTGCAGAAAGATCTATCCTAGGACCTTCTCCCTTGAGGAAACCGTCAAGTTCTTCCTTGTAGAAACGCCACTGGCGTCCAACCTTCATTCCCTTGAACTTGCCTGATCTGAGCCAGCGGTAGAAGGTGGGGCGCGTTGTCTTAAGGTAGAATATTGCCTCGTCCATGTCCATAATTCCGCTCTCGACATCCTTGTTGCCGGTTTCCTGCTTGATTGAAGATTTGTTTTCAGCGTTGATTTTCTGTTTTGTCTTCATAAGCGCCTCCTTGTTTTAAACCTAAATTATCATAATATCTCTTTGTCTCTATGAATTACTATAATAATTAATGTTCGGAAGTCAAGCCGGAATTATTTTATACTTTATAACTTGTTAATTGAGAAAGTATAATAAATATATCCTGTAAGATGCGGACTTTGATATTTAAATCAAAAAGACAAGGCCGGTATTTAACCGGCCTTGTCTTGTCAAATCATAAAATTGAGTCTGGAAATATGCTCCGTCAATTCCTTTATGCTGCCAGAAGCTTGTTAACTACGTCAACAGCGGAAGCAGCGTCGGCGGCATAGCCGTCAGCACCGATTTCCTTGGCGAAACTGTCTGTAAGAGGAGCACCACCGACGATTGTCTTTGCCTTGACACCAGAGGTCTTAAGGGCATCGATTGTGGTCTTCATAGAACCCATTGTCGTCGTAAGCAGCGCGCTCATTGCAATGACCTGAGCCTTTTTCTCCTTGACGGTGTCAATGAATTTCTGGGGTTCGACGTTCACTCCGAGATCTATAACTTCATATCCAGCTCCTTCAAGCATCATTCTTACAAGGTTTTTGCCGATGTCATGCAGATCTCCCTTTACTGTTCCTATGCAGACAATACCTTTTGCTTTGACATCCGCCGCCTTGAGATGCGGTTTCAGAACGGCCATCCCGGAATTCATGGCTCTTGCGGCGATGAGGACTTCAGGAACATAGACCTGGTTGTTCTTGAATTTCTCACCAATGATAGCCATTGCAGCAATGAGTCCGTCGCTGAGGATTTTTCCGACAGGAATTTTTTCCTTCACAGCCTGCTCACAGAGATTTTTTACGTCGTTTGCTTTGCCTTTCATCAGATTCTCTTTGATTGAATTCAGGAGTTCTGCGCTCATAAAATTCCTTTCCGTTTTAAAATTTCAGCATTGCCTATTTAAAAATAACATGCTATATTTTACCAATAATAACTATAGATACTATGATAAAAATATAAAATATTTGTAATTAACTGCAAAAATGGACGAAAGCTTTTACAAAAGAATTGAGGCAGTCCTCGAGAATCTTGATAACCACGCACACTGCGGAGGTGTTTATCACGATATAGAGGGAAAGTCTTTCCCCAAGGTTGGAAAGGCTTTCTGCCGACTTTGTGCAGCATGTGTTTTCCATTCAAAGGCCGGAGATTTCTGCAGGCAGGCGGCCCGTGCCGGAGCCTATCAGTCCCAGATCAAAGGAGATGTCCACTATTTCAAATGCTGGCTTGGGCTTTATGGAATTGTAATCCCTGTTTCCCCGGACGGCGAAAAAATAATAGGAGCGATTGAGATAGGAGGTCTTCTTCCAAAAGGCGAACTCCAGAAAATCCAGCACAATATGATATCGACCCTTTCCGCGATTGACTCCGGAGAAAAGCTCCAGCATTTCATAAACGCCTTCCAGGGAATAGAGGAAATGCCCAATGTTGAAATGGAAAAGATAGGAGAGTTTCTCAAGGAGGCTGTATTGTCCTCCGGGCTCCTGTCAGCTGAAAAATTTTCAGAGAGGAACGCCCTGTGGAAACAGCAGGAGAGGCTGGCCGTCGGCATGGAGGCCCTCAGTTCGATCCGGGAGGAGAGAAGGAAAAGGATTTTGATGTGTGCTGAGGATCTTTCCAGTCTTTTCCAATCCGGCAAAGAACCCGATTTCCTGAAGAAGACTGATGAACTGCTAAGCCTTATTCTTCTTGAATCATCACAGGACATAAGCAAGGTGAAAGCTTATCTGGCCATGGTCGTGACCATCCTTTCCATGAATTTTCTTCTCAAGGGGGAGAAATGGTCCAAGATAATGACTGTAAACAACCTCTATCTTGAAGAAATTGTAAAATTCGAGGACATTAAGGAGATTTGCTTCTGGTTTGAAAGACTTACTCTTAAGCTTTTCAGGAACATACATATTGAAAAAAAGAATGAGGATGTTTCTGAAAAGGTGATATCATATCTGCATAAGCGTTTCAGCGAAAACATAAGACTTGTGGAAGTTGCGAAGTTCGCAGGAGCCAGCACTTCCGGAGTCATGCATAAGCTTAAAAAGGAGACTGGACAGACATTCTCTCAGCACATGAACTCCATAAGGGTAAAAGAGGCAAAAAGACTTCTTGCATTCACATCTCTTCCTCTCGGGGAGATAAGTCAGAGATGCGGGTTCCGGGACCAGAGTTATTTTACAAAGGTGTTTTCCAAGACTGTCAATATTGGACCGAGGGAGTTCAGGAAGATGCTCGTCAACGCGAGCCAATAGCGGCTTCCATCTGTGCCTTTGCGTTCTCGAGGTTGACGCGCGAGCTTGCAAGATCTGCCT
>Ga0209417_1000434_pt1 | contig 100851 bp, 93 predicted proteins | sample RifGroF2_FD_184002 | JGI IMG/M metagenome (GOLD analysis project Ga0209417, IMG submission 184002) | Groundwater microbial communities from Rifle, Colorado, USA - Groundwater F2 (SPAdes) (version 2) | ecosystem: Environmental > Aquatic > Deep subsurface > Groundwater | place: Rifle, Colorado... | reverse complement strand
GGCTCTTTCTCAGATCGAGTGGGTAACTCGATTAGAAAGACTCAATATCCAACAAGGAATATCTAACCGATGAAGGGAAGAAAAGAAGAACTCATTCAACAGTCAGAGTAAATTAAGTTTTCCTTAAAAAACGACTGATTGAGCTCAATATTATTCAAAAGCATAGATGTGGCTAAAAGTAATTTCCTTGGACATTGGACATTCCGTGTTGGATATTGGACATTCAATTATTTTATATTTTGTGTGTTTACCCACTCAAAATGAAAACGAACCTCTTTTTACTTCTTCAATTTGACTCTTTTGCTCTTCTATTAAGATTTCATTTTTATTATATTTTAGTGATCTTATAATATCTCTAACAATATTCTCTGTTACTCTTTCATTCTTCATAATATCCCCTGAATTATAATTTCAATTATTTTTAACCCTTCATCCAAATATTGCTGTGAAAACATTCAGAACATAAACAATTTACTTAATAACAGTCCGACTTCAAGCATGATATAGTAAAAGCATTTCCTGTTACTTATTTTTCAATTCCCTTATGTCTAATTAATATCGTCCTTATTTTCTTTTGTTCATCCTCAATCCAATAAAAATCACGATTCCAAGGACAACCAATACTATTCCGAGACCTGCCAAGACATATAAAACAATCTGGTCTTCATTCACATTTGAAGCCCCTTGAGGACGTGGGGACAGTGGTCTTGCCTCTGGCGTATTTGATACTGTTTCAGCTTTTTGATTATATCTGGTTGAAGGTGTATGCAATCCCCATTTCTGAAAGTCCAATTCCGTTTCAAGCTTATCCTGTATGTCCTTGGGCAAAGTCGAAAAGAAATCAAAGCCAGTAATCTTTTCAGCTTCCCGAACAGTCATGGCATATATGCTTATATCATCCAGCCCTCCCTTATGTGGCACAACAAAGGCAATCATCTTGAGCTCTGGCTCCCTATAGTCCAAGATGACCTTAAAAAATCGCTTGGCAACAGCAACCCTGTTTTTCTTGCCAATGTACTCTTGCGGTTCGTCCTTTAGGATTGGCCCAGTGACAATATATATTTCCCCATTATCAATAGCCCATCTCCGTTCATGGTCTTCCAAGTCCTCCCAGTTGCCAGAATTAAAATCATGTTCCATGGGTGTCATATTGGACATAAAGAAAGTCTCATCCATCAACTTCTGATCTGCCTTGAAATCAGCAGAAGGGCAAAGATGCCCTCTGTCATAGCCACTGCTGGCATAGTCGTGGGTGTCAGCACTTTTCGTGAGGACTAATGGATCAGGCTTGAAATCATTCTTCCTCTTTGCCGGTGTATTGGTGATGAGCATTGACTTGGTGAGCTTGTAGGCAACCCAGTCCGCCTCTTCATATTTTTCATTGTATTTGAGGGTATATGCAGAATGGCGTACAATCTGGTCATTCGCTTCATACTTGGGAAGTTCGATCTGCGCCCAGCCAGATATTGAGAATATAAAAAGAAGAACTGAAATAATCCTAATCATAGCGTCCTGAATTATATTTGATCCAGCTACAAGAATAATATCGCGGAGCACCTTTTCAAGGTCTGGTTGAGAAGAGGCATACCCTTAGCTTTTGAGGCTAAATATTTGATTTTAGGTTTTCCTATTTTATATTTCATAGTGTATGTGCGGTTATGGTTATATTGAAAATATGGGAAGTTGGTAATTTATGAACCTTCTGGTTATTGCCGATGACAATTTCTTTTTCCAGCAACCTGATAGCGAATTAACTGACGCTGTAATTTCATGTGGAGACCTATCCGACGATGTGATCCTTAGGGTAGCAAAGGAATCTCACTCCTCGCGTATTTTCGCCGTCAAAGGCAACCATGACAGCGCAGGAGCATTTCCCTCTCCCATCACAGATCTACATTTCAAAGTCGAGCGTTTTACAGGACTGCTCTTCGGTGGATTCAACGGCTCTTGGAAATATAAACCACGAGGCCACTTTCTTTACGAACAGTCCGAGGTTAGGCACATGCTTAGATCTTTTCCGGCTGTTGATGTTTTCGTCGCACACAATTCACCAAAGGGGATTCACGACAAGGACGACGAAATTCATATTGGTTTCCAAGCCTTTGTTGATTACATTCATCGCGCAAAGCCCCGGCTGTTTATTCATGGGCATCAGCATGAGAACATTGAGACGCAAGTTGGCGAGACGCGAGTTATTGGAGTTTATGGCTCCAAGCGAATACATATTGCGGACAGGAACTGATCATTGTCAGCTATAAGGGTAATATCATGAAGCCCCTTTTCAAGGCCTGACTAAAAGCGGAAAGTGATACAAGTTAAAGCGCGGGGAAAATAAGGGTAAGGCTTTATTATAATATTACTAATAAGAATTTAAGCTGATGACAAGAAACTTATTAGTTAATAATAAACTACTTCAAAGACAATTTATGGCTATGGGACAGCCTTAATCCTATCAATTCCTATCATTTACAAGCGGAATACTGCAATTTTTCATTAAGCCCCATGCCCTTTCCCATAAAACCATGAAAACGCTGAAGAATCCGCCTCAAAACACGTTTTTAGCAGCTAGGAGCCCTAGTCCATAAAAAGGAACTCCTGTATAACTGCTGATATTGGAAGTTATCCCATAAAAATAAGGGGATATGGGAAATCACCATTTACAACAAGAGTACCATGGTTTTTAAGCTGATGTATATCCAATACCCTAAAGCCCCATAAAATCAAAGGAAACGGTGTACAAATAGAGTTTTTGATGGCTTGAACTTTTGTCCATAAAAAGAATTCTCGTGTAATAGCAGTCAACGGCATTAGCCCATAAAAAGCATATCATATGCTGGCTCATAAAAAGGGAAGGCTCTATGATCCATAAAAAGAGATTCAGTCCTCATGCAAACCAGAAGACTTCAAATGCATATTGACAAGAGAGCCATATTTCCTGCCCCACTTTTTATCATACGGGGCATAGTATGCAGATATGTAATCGGCACCCCAAGATTCAGGATTTGATATATAACTGGGCGTATTATGGACAGCATCCATCAAGTCGAACAGATGTTCCCTTTCGGAATCTGTTTTTGATAACATTCTAGCGAGTATTATGGCATGAGATAAGACCACAAGATGCCCTTGGATATCACAATTGAACTTTTTCATATTTTCCTCCTATTCTTACCTTTATCAATAGCAAGCCTCTTTAGTCCATAAAAGACAATGAAGCTGATCAGCTGGAACATTTCGTTAGGCTCTTTGCCATACGCTTCCTGCAACGTTGAATCCTTTTCTTCCAGTCACCATCCCAGCCTTGCTTCATAGCTTGCTCGCAAACTCGAATGGCTTCCTCATAATTATTTTGCTTTTCTCTGATTATTGCCAATTGCTCAAACCCTTTATGCCTTGGCAGGGAATCTTTATATTCCTTTTTCCAAGCCGATGCCACCTCTCTTGATATAGCGATCTGTTGCTCGCAAGCAGTAATAGCTTTTTCGAGACTGCCTTGTGAAGAATCCCTGTCTTTATAATAAATCTCAATCTCTGATTGATAATGAAAATGAACGTCTAAAACTCTATTTCTATCATTGATGCTCCCTTCAGCTCTGTAGTCAACAACTCCTTCTATGTTTGGTTTTTTCCTAAGCAACCCTATCAGTATCATCAATCCTATAAGCATAATTGAAACTGTTATAAAAGTCCCCATGTCGCTTCACCCTTTATATTCCTTTATGACAGTACCGCATTGCAGGACGGGCAAACGTGAATATTCTTTTCGATATTTACCATTTCGACTTTCTCTCCGCAAACAGAACAGGCGGAATAACGAAACACTGGTGAACAGATAAGTAAAAATATAAATGCGTATATTGGCCCTGCTGGTGTTCCAAATATTGTTATTGGAAGATCTAATGTCTTCGCCAAGAATCCTAATATGTCCGCTATTGCAGGAGAGATATGCTGACGCATGTCAAAGCCAGTAGTGCATAGCATTATTGCCCCCACCCATGCAATAAGGAGGGGAAAAGGTCTAAATTTTATAATAACGTTCCCATGGACTACTTGTTGCGGGGCTACTTGTTGCGGGATTGCAATTTTTTCTTTAGGTTTTCCATCAAGCATTTCTCCGCAATGTTTGCACTTTATTGCGTCCTTCTTTATATCCTCCTTGCAATAAGGACATCTCTTGGTGTCCGAAGCATATGAAGCGTCCTGCTTCGCCTGAATCGATGTTTTAAGCTCATCAGGCTCAGGAAACGGGATATATACCTCATTGTTGCAATTAGGACAATATGCATCCTGCCCGAACCAAGATTCGTCATCCACCACGAGCGTATTTTTGCATTTGTCACATATGACTTCAACATTTTGCTTTGACTTATTCATAACTACCCCCTCTTTTCTTTGGTTAGTCTATCAGCCTATGACAGGCATCTTGGATGGAATATTTCCAAAAAAGAGGGCGCATCCCAACCACACTCAATTAGAGGCACTGGTATGCCTGAATAGGAATGCAGAAGGAACACGCCCAAGGGAGGGCGTGCCCTCTGACATCATTTCCTATTCTCGAAAATTACCAGTTTTCTAATTGAAACGCCTGTCAAAAGCCACGTAATTATTTGATTTAAAAGAACATGAGTAATATAATTGTGAGTTGTAATAATAAAAGTATTCTTCAAGATACATTCGGCCATTCCAAAAAGAGTAGCGAGCGTGAGAACAAAATATCCAAAAGCAGTCGATATATCTTTAAAGATGAACTCCATCCATTCACCCCTGATAGAAGACAACCGCAGTGTGAGCTATATAAAAAATGCCATGAGGGCATATCTCGCACGAAGGGCAGCAACAGATGAATATAAAAGTAAAAAGAAGGCAAAACGTCTGGGCAATAATATTATATTTGACGCTGGCATAGATTTTGCAAATGAAATAAAGGAACGTAAAGAAATAGATCGTCTATGCCGCCGCGTATATAATGGCCTAAATATAAACAAGGTCTACAAGGAAGACAGCAAAATTAAGCTTGTCAGAATATTGATTGCCAATCTCCTCTTTGCCTTGAGCCAAGGCAAAAATACTGTTGCCCTGAACAAGAGCCCCAACAAATATCCGGTTAATAGATATAATTTCATAGGATACACAACCTTAAAAGCAATACTCGACGAACTTGAAAATGAAGGATTAATTGAAAAGGAAAAAGGTAAACATTTCCAAAATGGAAAAGCTTGGCTGAGCAGAATATGGCCTACAGACAAACTTCTTAATATGGCAAAATCCACGGGTATAAGCATAGGAGATGATCTCTACAAGTATGAACCTGTGGAACTGGTTGTTCTGCGAGATGAAAATAAAAAATACAAGCAATACGACGATACCGAATTGACAAATGGAGTCAGGGAACGCTTAAAAAAGGCAAACACCCTTAATGCAAGTTATAGTATCTGGTACACAGATACGGATGGATATAGGAGAAAGCTATATCCCAGTCTTCATGCTGTATACAATAATTCAAGCTTTGAATTGGGAGGTCGGCTATATACAAGACACGGACAGCAACAAATAAAAAGGAAGGAAAGAAAGGAAATATTTATTGGCAGTCAGAAAGGAATTGAAATGGACTTCAGCGGATATCATTTAATGCTGATGTATGCTGACAAAAGTATACAATTCCCCAAAGATCCATATACCCTTATTTCAGACAACTATGAGCTTCGGGGCATCTTAAAACTAATACTGCTACGAATGATAAACAGTGCAACTGAAACACAGGCCATAAGGGCGGGCAATAAAATGCTTATGGATGATTATGGAATGAAGCTGATATTGGATTCCAATAGACTTACTGTCAGAAAGATCATTGATAAATTCAAGCAGAAGCACGAGCGGATAAAAGAATACTTCTTTAGTAGAGCTGGCCTCAAGCTTATGAATAAGGATGCGAAGATAGCTCTGGATATAGTTTCACATTTCATCGACAAGGGTATTCCGATCCTTCCCGTCCATGACAGTTTTATTGTTCAGGCAAAATATTCTACCGAGCTTAAGCAGGTCATGGAAAGCACCTATAAACATCATACTGGTGGTTTTGACTGCGAAGTCAAAGAATCCACATGAAGAATTTAAAAACTTATTAGTTAATATGGTATAAGGGATAGATAGGTATTTATAGATATATATATATGTATAATTATAAGGTATGCTTAGTTAACACTCCCTGACGGGTGGCGAAGTGCGAGAAAAAAAGGGCGATTTTCACATCCTCCCTTACCGCTTCCCCAAATCAAACCATTCAAACACCCCTTGAAGGTGCCCCCCGTCCGAATTATAAGGAAGGCTTATTAATATATTACCAATAAGTTTTTAATGGTGTCCAGCAATCCCACATTCTCCTCACACCTCCATTCTCAATATATAATCATTGAATTCTATTGAGTTTAAGCCTTTTTTGATTTTCTGTCATATTCAAAAGGGTGCTTGAAGTCCCCTAAAAAACTCAATAGAAAATCATATCCACGGCTTTTATCCCTCCATTTCCCATAATATATTAGTCATAAGTTACTATGGGTATGCAACTTATGAAAGGAATATGTATTATGGAAACCGCGGCCAGAATCATCGAGTTCCCCGAGTTGAAAATGGAAAAGCATGTCAGCAGGCGCAAGCCAAAGCCAATGCCAGACATCAAGTATTACAGCGATCTCCAGATCAAATTGCTCCGGCGTTCAGTAAGGGAGCGTGCGGAGACCGCCTTGGAAAGAGGCAAGGTGACAGGTGTCAGGGAATGGATGGCAATAGACCTTCTCACATCAACAGGCCTGCGCGTGTCGGAGACCGCAAATATAAGGTGCGGCGACATTATGACGGGCTACGGCGAATCAGAGCTTTTTGTCCGTGACGGCAAAGGCTCCAAATCAAGAGCGGTTCAAATTCCTGAACATCTCAAGACGCACCTCAGATCCTTTTTGAAGTGGAAGCAAGGGCAAGGAGAAGGGACAGACAAGGATGATCACTTGTTCATGGGACAGCGGGGAAATTGGACAAGTCAGGCTGTCCAGCAGGTGGTCAAGAAGTATTTAAAGGTGCTTGGACTATATAAAAATGGAAAGTCCGTCCATGCCCTTAGGCACAGCTATGCAGTCCAATACTATCATAAAAACCGCGATCTAAGGGGATTGCAGAAGCAACTGGGGCATTCCTCAATCCAGACCACGACCATATATGCCGACGTCACAAAGGAGGATATTCAGGAAAATATAAAAAGCCTATGGTCTTGACCGGCAAACAAAGTATATTTTAAAGCAGAGGTGATTATGAAAGTGGCTGGCTACATACGTGTATCAACTCAAGAACAGGTAAGAGAGGGCGAAAGCCTGACTACCCAGAAGGATGAAATTTGCAGGTATGTCAAGCAAAAGGGCTGGGAGCTTGTCAAGATATATGCCGATGAAGGCAAGAGCGGTTCCAAGGTCGAACATAGGCATGGCTTTCTTGAAATGATAAATGACGGCAAGAAAAAGCATTTTGAAGGCATAATCTTCACAAGACTTTCACGGTTTGCCAGAAACGCCAGGGACTATCTGACATATCAAGAACTATTAAAAGAATATGGAATAAGGCTATTCAGCATACATGAAGGCATAGACCCCACCACTAATACAGGGAAATTGATGATGGGCTTGATGGCTCTTATTGCCGAATGGGAGCGTGAAGCAATACGCGAGCAGATGGCTGAGAATAAAATGTCCAAATGGGGCGATCACAGAACTTTCATAGGGCATCCGCCTTATGGATACAAATGGAACAAGGAGACCAGTAAATTAGAAATTAACCCCAAGCAGGCGGAAATTTACAAGCGGATGGTAAACATGTATCTCAATCTGGGAATGTCCCTCAGGTCAATTGCTGTTAAGCTAAAGGAAGATGGAGTCCTTTGCAAGAAAAGGCCTTTTTCATCCATTACGGTTTCCTATGCCTTCAAGAATCCAGCCTATTATGGCCACTATGTATTGAACAGACATGAATATAAGATTGATCCAATAACTGGAAGACATCACCGGACAAAAATACTCAAGCCCGAATCCTCTAACATTATATTCCCTATCCCTGCAATAATATCTAAAGGCCAATGGGACAAAATACAGGAAAAGACAACTTTCAATAGGGTGAAAAGCAAACGTTCAGAAGCATCAAGCCTATATTGGTTGAGAGACCTACTTGTCTGTGATGAATGTGGAGGAGTCGTTAAGCCGCATCATGGTAAATATCGAAAGGATAAAACATTCCCACGGTATTATTCCTGTTACTGGTCAGCTGCCGCACCACAGGTATTAATTCTGTCCAACAAAAAGAAAAAATGTCCATTGCCTTTTTGCAAGGCTGAGGACTTGGAAGACAAGGTATGGTTTAGAATAATTCAGCCCCTGATGTTGCCATATAACAGGAATAAAAGTATGGGGAGCTTGTTAGACACCAACAAGTATGATAAGGAAATTTCTTCAATAAAGGAGCATCTTAAACGCCTAAAGGACGACCTGAAAAGGAAAGAAAAGGCCAGCGCAAAGCTGTACTCGATATTTGAAGATGATGGATTTGACAAAAATGAGCTCAAGCACAGATTGTCAGCCATCAAGAATGACATGCTCGGTATTGAATCGGAAATCAAGGACAAGGAAGAAAAGATTGAGCTTCTTGAGACCGCCAAGAACAACGATCACCTAATACATGACTTTGTCCGTAAGAAGGACGAGACTTTAAAAAGGATGTTTCATGACCTGCGGGATCTCCCCCCGGAAGACAAGAAGCGATATGCAGAAAGCATGATCAATGGGAAGATAACTATAGCCTATGAGACTTGGGGCAATAAGGTTCGCATATCTCCGCAGTTCCATTTAAGGTATAATGAAGAAATACTGCAACAATTGATAAACGAGGGCAAACTTGGAAAATCAAATAAGTATAGTCGCAACTCTTTTAGCCAGCATCGATTTTCCAGTCCCGGGAGGGCCGATCATCAAAATATTATGGCCGCCAGCCGCTGCGATCTCGATGGCCCGTTTTGCATAGCCCTGGCCCTTGACCTCGTTGAAGTCAGGGTCGGGCCTGTTCTTTGAAACTGCTACAGCATCGTCGATAGTCTCCCTGTACGGTTCCCTGGAATCCGAACCCGAGAAGAAGTTCACTGCATCTATGAGGTTTTCCACCGGATATACCGGAATCTTTCCGGACGCTACCGCGGCTTCCGCCGCATTCTGTACCGGAACCAGCAGTGAATCGATATCCTTGAGGTTCCTGGCATGGACGGCTATGGGCAGCAATCCCTTCACCGGCCTAACGCTTCCATTTAAGGCCAGCTCGCCGACGATCATGGTCCTTGAAAGTTTTTCCCGGTCGAGTTTTCCAGTAGTCGCAATCATGCTTAACGCTATGGGAAGATCAAATGCGGCTCCCTCCTTCCGGATGTCCGCCGGGGCCAGCCCGACAACCGTGTTCCCGAACGGATGCGTGTATCCGCAGCTCAGCAGTGCGGACCTGACGCGGTCCCGGCTTTCCTTGATTGCCGCATCTGGAAGTCCGACAACAGATACGGTCGTGTTCTCGCCCTGTCCTGTGGCGTTCACTTCCACTTCTACCGTATATGCGTCAACGCCGTTTATCGCTGCCGAAAAAGTCCTTGCAAGCATTTCCCACCCCATTTTATGTATTCATGAAAAGATTGAATCTACAATTTAATATTACAGTATCAAGAGTGTAAATGAAATTTCCCGGAAGGGAAATCCCATTTACTTTTTAAATACGAATGCTATCTTGCAGGGTTTCTGAAAATATTAACCTGCTCATTTTAGGAGGACCAAATGAATTTATCCCGGATGTCGAAATTAATGATTGCGTGTTCTGTGCTTGCCGCAGGAGCCATGTGCTTTTCCGCCGATGACACCGTCAAACCGCTGGTCAAAGGCGACACCTGTGTTTTCTTCGGCGATTCGATAACACAGGGCGGAAGCGGAGCAAACGGATATATTACCCTCTATACCAAAGCAGCCCAGGCCGCACATGCTGATTTCAATATTACGACTGTCAATGCCGGAATAAGCGGACACAAGGTCCCGAACCTGCAGGCGCGCGTGGACAAGGACGTCATCTCCAAGAAACCCACGATCGTTTACATATACATCGGCATCAACGACGTCTGGCACAGTGAAAAAGGCAATGGCACCTCAAAGGAGAAATACGAGGCAGGCCTTAAAGAGCTGATTACGAAAATAAACGCTGCCGGTGCTAGAGTCATACTCTGCACACCGACAGTCATCGGCGAGAAGAAGGCCGGCGCAAACAAACTCGACGCCATGCTAGACGAATACAGCGAGATCAGCCGCAAGGTCGCCGCCGACACCAAGACCCAGCTCTGCGATCTTCGCAAGGCGTTCCAGGACTATCTGAAGGATAACAATCCCGAAGACAAGGAAAAAGGAATCCTCACAGCCGATAAAGTCCACCTTAACGCCGCAGGCAATAAGATGGTCGCCCAGATGATGCTCAAGGCAGTAGGCGAAGATTTGAAATAATTATCCTTCGCAGAAGGAAAATTATGACCGGAGCGCCGGCGTCTCGCCGGCAACTCTTTGTATTTCTATTGTTCGTAGTTAAGCCATTTTTGGCTGTGCATTAGCTTGCATTTGTCTTTCTCCGTATTAGTGTACGTTAAAACGTACATATAGGAGCAGGTATCATGACAACATTATCTGCGACAATCGCAAGGAAAGGCTTTTTCGACCTCGTAAAAGGGGCGGCTAAAGGCCATAAGACATATCGCATCCAGCACCGCACCGGCACGGCCGTGCTCATGTCTGAGGATGATTACGAATCTCTTATTGAATCCATGGAACTTCTTTCCATCCCAGGCTTCCGGGAAAGCATAAAGAAGTCTGTCCAGGAAATGAAAAAGGGTGAAACCTTTTCAATTGATCAAGTCCTTGGAGCAAAAAAGTGAGCAGCTACGAAATTCGCTTTACACGGACTGCAGTAAAAGATATTGACAAGCTCACTCCGAAGCTCAAGAACAAGCTCAGGGAAATCTGCATCAACACCATCGCTCAGAATCCGCACTGTGGGAAAAAGCTGGTCGGAGACCTGGACGGATTCTATTCTTTCAGGCTGACCTTCAAGGACAGGATAGTCTATACGGTTGACGAGAAAAACAAGGTTGTATTCATCCATCGCGCAAAAACTCATTATGGGGATTGATTTATGATGAAAATAAATCTTTCCATTATCCTTTTCATCTTTTGCCTCGCAAATGTATCGACAGGCAAGGAGGAACAGGCGGTACCGTCCGCATCCAAGGACAAGTTCATTGGAGTCTTTGTGTCCTTGGCTGACAACAAGAACCAGGGGATTGTCCCGGTGCCTGAAGCGATTGGCAACGGGGATGATCCGGAAAAGAATCTTTACTGGGGTACTGCCGATGGGCTGAAAGGCTTTTTCGACAAGAGCAAAAGATGGAAGCTGCTGGAAAAGCAGGAGGTGGCAAAGGGAGATGTCCTTAGGACTAGGACTTACCGTTTGGAAAACTCCAATGTTGTCCTTTTCGCGCAGGCCTACAGGGGCACAGCGATAAGAAAATGCATCCAGGATTTTGAGCTGGCGGTTCAAAGTGGCACATATGACCTTGTGGTTTATATCGGACATAATGGTCTGATGGATTTCAACCTTCCTTTGCCGGAGAAGTCTGGCAGACAGGCAAAAATTCCTGATTGCATTGTCCTGTGCTGCAAGAGTGAAGCGTATTTTAAGACGAGACTGGAGAAGCTCGGAGGGCATCCTCTCCTGATGACAACACAGTTCATGTATCCAGGCTCGTTCATCGTTGATGCCATTGTTGAAAACTGGATTAATGGAGACAACCCAGGAAAAATCAGGGAAAGCGCGGGAGTTGCATATTCCAAGAACCAGAAAATATCCGCCAAATCTGCGGTAGGAGTCTTCTCTGAAATTAAAGAATGAGTTAGAGCTCATCCAACCCGTTGTCTTAAATCACTTTTCGCCTGAGCTTCTCCTGTCCCTTAAGGTTCTTGATCTCGCCGGGAAAACTATAGCAGTTTCTTGAATTCTTCAGGAGTAAGCCCGGCATCGGAGGCGATTCCTCCCATGGTGAAGGCGTTTATCGGATTATGCCTCGGAATTGTGAGCCTCACCTGGCCGTTGGACATGACAATGTGCTTGCCTTGGCGTAATATCGTGAAGCCCAGTTTTTGGAGCGCGCGGACTGCAGCATTTGAACTTACACCGGGGATCTTTGGCATGGTCAGACCAGTACTTCCTCTTCATATACGTGGAACATTTTGGCCTCGTCCTTCTCAGATTCGAGCCACTCATGTATTGCATCTCTTATGTTTTCGAGAGCTTCTTCCTTGGTCTTTCCTTGCGAATGGCAGCCACGGAGTGACGGACAGCTTGCTGAAAAGCCCTCCTCCGATTCAATCAATATTACTTTGAACCTGTCCATACATTCCTATTGTTTACAGTAAATATATTGCTGGAATCATTTTTTAAAAGAGAATAAACTCCGGTTTCAAGAAATAAGGCTTCCTCAAGGTGCTTGAGCGAACCGTAAAGAGCATGTTTTACCTTTCTGGAACGCAGCGTGGAAAGGACTTTGTGTATCGGATTCGGGATCAAGGGAACCTCCCATTGAAATGTAGAAATCCCACAGTTTCCGGCTCTCATTCCATCTTTCACCCGGAGTCAGAGAATACCAGTTAAGCAGTTCTTCCTCTATGGGATAATTAATATTCTTCATGATATTAATTATATTGGAATCGGTATATTGCAACCTCAGGATACCGAACGGACTTAACAGGTAATCTATTTTGTAAAACTGAGATTCGAGGGTAAATTTCAAGAGTATGGAGCGCCGGTATCCTACTTGAAGGTACAGGTTATCCTGTCAACAAATTAAGTCCTCTTATATAATTGGAGCATCATGCAGTCGCTGAGATTAGGTTCTGCTGGGATGAGGGGCGAGATCGGGTCGGCGCTGACGCCGACACTCGTCATCAACTTCGCGTCTGCGTTCGGCACATATGTCGAAGGCGGAAAGGTCGTCATCGGCCGTGACAGCCGCAGTTCATCGCCGATGCTTCATATCGCCGTAACTTCTGCCCTCCAGAGCTGCGGGTGCAAGATCATCGATGCCGGACTCTGTTCTGCCCCGTTCCTCCAGTTTCTTGTTACTCATCTCAAAGCCGATGGAGGACTCCTGATCGGGGCAGGTCACCATCCCGCCGAATGGAATGCGATCGTCCCGATCGGCGAAAACGGCGCCTATCTGAACAACAGGAGGATGCAGGAGCTCCTTGACGTCTATCATAACGGTCATTTCAGGAACTGCGTCTGGAACAAGATAGGAAAGCTCGAGCCGCTGCCTGAAAAAGCTTACGATAAATATCTTGACAAGATCTGCGGACTTATAGATACGAATCTGATTTCAGCACGTAAATTCAAGGTCATTGCCGATTTCTGCGGAGGTTCCGGGTCCTGTCTCGCAAAAGGTTTCGCCGAACGCCTCGGCATCGAACTGATCCCTCTCAACGACACTCCTACAGGAATCCTCCCTCATGATCCGGAACCGCGACCGAGGAGCAGTTTCCAGGTGAAATCATTCATGAGCCATCTGAAGGCCGATATCGGATTCGTATTCAACAGCGATATGAGCAGGACCGCCATAACTACGGATACTGGAGAAACTCTCTCAGAAGAATATACTTTCCCCCTGGTGGCGTCGCATATTCTTCTCAAGAGTAAGGAACCATGCATTGTTGTAACCAACTGGTGCACGACGCGGACTCTCGATGACGTTGTAGCCAAGTGCAATGGAAAGGTTGAAAAGACGAAAGTCGGGCAGGCCCCTATAATCGACGATATGATCGAACTTGATGCGAAACTCGCAGGCGACGGCAGCGGCAGTGTGGCGCTGAAGGATTCTGTCCCGGCATTCGACAGCTATCTTACGATGGGGATCATCCTCGAGTCGATGGCGGTTCGGAATGCGCGCTCATCCGAACTTGCGGCCTCAATTCCAAGATACCATATAATTAAAAGGAAAGTGAACTGTCATTCTTCACATGCTTATACGCTCCTGAGGAATCTTAAAAGCCAGTTTCCCGGTGCAAAGCTTACAGAGCATGATGGATTCCGTTTCGACTGGCATGACGGCTGGGTTCATCTGCGTTCTGCCATGACTGAACCGATAATCAGGATGATTGTGGAGTGGCGCACGAAAGAAGAAGCCGAGGAAAAGGCGTTGCAGGTGAGAAGCCTTTTGGAGAGATTGGTAGGATAAAATTTCGGAGAAAATTTTATATGAAGATGTCGACAAGCCTTAAGATCAGCGTGAGCGGCGTACGTGGAGTCGTCGGGGAATCCCTCACGCCTTCGCTGGTTGCGTATTTCGCAGCTTCATTCGGCGAATATGTCGGGGCAGGGCGAGTGCTTGTTGCGCGTGACACGAGGCCGACCGGGACAATGTTCGAAAACGCGGTCATTTCCGGACTTCTCTCCGTGGGCTGCCAGCCGCATATTCTCGGAGTTGTGCCAACGCCAACGCTCCAGATGGCTGTCGTCAAGCTCAGGGCTAACGGTGGAATCATCATCAGCGCAAGCCATAATCCCGAGGAATGGAACGCACTCAAGTTTGTCAACTCCTCCGGAATATTCCTCAACGACAACGAGGCCGATGAGCTTCTCGACATCTACAACCAGCCTTATACGAACTATGTCGCCGAAAGCGAATACAGGAATGTCCATATAGCTGAAAATCCATTCGGGATACACAAGGACAAGATCTTCAGCCAGATAGATTCGGAGCTCATCCGCAAGTCTAAATTCAAGGTCGCTATCGACTGCTGCAATGGTGCAGGAGCTCCTTATGCGAAGACTTTCCTCGAGGAACTCGGATGCGAAGTCACCGCTATTTTCACGGACATAGACAAGGGATTTGAAAGGACACCTGAACCTGCGGCTAAAAATCTCGGTGCACTCAGCAAACTCGTCAGGGAAGGGAAATTCGACATCGGCTTTGCCCAGGATCCCGATGCCGACAGGCTTGTCCTCCTCAGCAGCAAGGGTGAGGCGCTTGGAGAACAGCTTACTCTTGTCCTGGCGATTTCACATGTTTTGGAAAAAACCAAGAAGCATGGAAATGTGGTTGTCAACCTTGCGACTACAAAGGCGGTAGAAGACATCGTTAAAACTTCAGGCTCCGAGATTTCATACTCGAAGATCGGTGAAATAAATGTCACTTCCGAGATGATGGTTAAGAAGGCGATTGTCGGAGGTGAGGGCGGGAGCGGCGGTGTAATATGGCCTGCCGTGCATCCATGCCGTGACAGTTTCACAGGCATGGCGCTGATCCTTGAAATGATGGCGTCACGAAATGAAAGCATCGACGCGATCGTGAAATCCATGCCGAAATATTCAACCGTAAACAGCAAAGTTTCATGTTCCGGTTCGCGCGCATCACAGAAGGTCATCCGCGAACTCCGCGAAAAATATGCCGGACAGAAGCCGAACACGAGCGACGGGATCCGCATCGACTGGGAGGACCGCTGGGTGCTTGTCAGGCCTTCAAACACCGAGCCTGTGATAAGGATAACCGCCGAGGCGAAGACTGAGAAGACCGCCGAAGATCTTGCTGCGAAATTCAAGGACGAAATAGAGAAGATCATTTCGTAAGATGCTGTTATCCCAAAAAGAGTTTTTTAAGCTTGTAGTTAACGCATTCTTGCGTGTGAATTAAATTAAGAACAGCCAATAATGGCTTAACTACCAGCACAAAAGACGTGATAGGAAGAGGGGGTATGTACAATTATCGCAAGATGACGGAGCAACAGAGGGAAGACGTTGTTAAAACTAGAAGAATCAACGAACTTCCACTTCATCAGCCTTTTCATCTCATTGATGGAACTGCGAAGACATATCTTGTAACAGCAGCTAATTATGAGCATAAACATGTATTGGAGAGAGAATCGAGAAGGAAAGAGTTCCAGAAAAAGATTTTAGCATTATGCAAGAGTACTAATTCTGAAGTTTATTGCTGCTGTGTTTTAAGCAATCACTATCATCTTCTGGTAAAAACTGAGATGGGGGAATTTTCAAATTCATTGTCAAAGTTACATAGGGGGACCTCTATCCAGTGGAATAGGGAAGATTCAATTCCAGGAAGAAAAGTATGGCACAGGTTTTCTGACAGGGCCATAAGGAACGAATCACATTTCTGGGCAACCGTAAATTATATTAATTCAAATCCGGTAAAACATGGCTATGTGAAAAAGGCGGATCAATGGGCATGCTCAAGCATTCACGACCATCTTGAATCTTTAGGCAGGAATAAGCTTGTTGAAATATGGAACAGCTATCCTTTGAATGATTATGGGAAAGGCTGGGATTGGTGAATTTGGGTTCGTAGTTAAGCCATTATTGGCTGTGGTTTTCAAGAGATAAGAACACGCAATAATGCGTTAACTACAAGCATGATACGTTGCAGGATAATTAAAGTAATGATTCTCCAAATAAAAAAGCCCGGCTGCGGATTTCGCGGCCGGGCTTTTCATTTCAAAGCTTCTTACTTGATTCCCAGGACTTTCTTCACTTCAGGAAGAGTTCCTGCCGAACCGAGTTTGACGTTCTTGTGGGCGATGAACTTGGCGTATTCGGCCATGAAGATCTTGCCCGGAGGACGGAGGTCGAACTTTTCAGGGTTGTCGCGGAAGTATTCGCGGTGGACGCGTGTCCATACGAGACGTCCGTCGGTGTCGATGTTGATCTTGGTGACACCGAGCTTGGAGGCTTTTTCGAACTGGTTCTCGTCGACGCCCTTTGCGCCCTTGAGATCACCGCCGGCCTTGTTGATCCTCGCGACTTCCTCCTGCGGAACCGAGCTGGAACCGTGCATTACGAGAGGGAAGTTGGGGAGGAGCTTCTGGATTCTTTCAAGGACGTCGAAATGAAGTCCCTGGGATCCTGTGAACTTGAAGGCGCCATGGCTTGTGCCGATCGCGCATGCGAGGCTGTCGCAGCCGGAAAGCTTGACGAACTCCTGGGCTTCCGCGGGATTTGTGAGCTTGGCGTTTGCTTCGTCCACCTGGACATGTTCTTCAACACCGCCGAGCTGACCTAGTTCCGCTTCCACAGAAATTCCTTTTTTGTGCGCCAGATCGACGACTCTGCGTGTGGCGGCGGCATTTTCCTTCAGGGGCTCATGGCTGGCGTCGATCATGACTGAGCTGTAGAATCCGCTGTTGATGCAGTCGACGCATGTGGCTTCATCGCCGTGGTCGAGATGTACAGCGAAGACGGCGTCTGGGAATACTTTTTCCGCGGAGCGGATGATGCCTTCGAGCATGAGCTTGTTGGTGTAGTCGCGAGCGCCCTTCGAGATCTGGATGATGAACGGCGCCTGTGAATCAAGGTTTCCCTTGAAAAGCCCCATGGTCTGTTCCAGATTGTTGATGTTGTAGGCGCCGATGGCGAACTTCCCGTAGGCCACCTTGAACAATTGTGCCGTTGAGACAATCATTTAAACTTTTTTTTCAAATTCATGTTGTTCCTGTGTCTTTTGAAAGAGGGGTAGTATAGCACGAATCAACCCTGCTGGAAAGATAGGAACAACATGAATTTGAAAAAAAAGTTTGGCATGATAAGATTTTTCAAAACAGCAGGAGCAGTTTATGAAAAATCTTATTAAGTTTGGAGTTGTTTGCACGATTGGCCTCCTTTTCTTATCCGGATGCGCAACAGTGAAGCTGGATTTCCTTGTGGACAAGACCGACCCTCTCGAGGAACGGACGGTCCAGCCCGGCACGTCAAGCTCCAAGATCCTTCTGGTGAATATTGACGGCTTTATTTCTAATCAGGAGGGCTTTGACTTTGTAAGGGATACATCGAGCATGGTCGAGGATACCGTCGCCCAGCTGAAGCTGGCCGCCGAGGACAGCAGGATAAAGGCTGTTTTCCTGAAGGTCAACTCACCCGGAGGAACCGCGACGGCCTCCGACATCATCTACCACGAGATAATGAACTACAAGCAGAAGACCGGATGCAAGGTGTATGTCCACATGATGGACATCGCGGCTTCCGGCGGCTATATGGTTTCTCTTCCCGCCGACAAGATAACTGCACAGCCGACCGCGGTTACGGGCTCGATAGGAGTTGTTTTCATCAGGCCGAAACTCGACGGATTGTGCGAGAAGATAGGAGTATCCATGAATGTCAGCAAATCCGGCGAGAACAAAGACATGGGCTCTCCTTTCAGGAAGGATACAAAGGAGGAGGAGGAGATCTTCCAGACGATCATCAACGGCCTCAACAACCACTTCTATTCACTTGTCCAGAAGCACAGGAAGATCAGTCCGGAAAACCTCAATAAAATAAAAACAGCCAGGGTTTTCCTTGCCGAAGATGCTCTTAATGTGGGCTTGATCGACGGAATATGCTATCCGGACGCGGCCATCAATCTCTGCATCAGCGAATCAGGGCTGGATGAAAATTCAAAAGTCATTGCATATAGGAGGAAGAACTATCCTAATGACAATATCTACAATACATCAAAGACCAGCGCGGGCGGGAATGCCTCACTCGTCAATCTTGGTGTCCTGAGCACGCTCGGTAACATGAAGACGGGCTTCTACTATGTCTGGCCGGGCGCGCTGATGGATAAATAAGACCGGAACATCGAACATCCAACTTTGAACATTGAATGATGAAATAGAATCCAATGAAGATGACAAAAAGAAAATGGGCAATAGTATTATTTACAGGGATTCTTATTGTCATATCTGCGTTAGCATTATTAATTGCTTTATTTAAGGCACGAGGAGAAGCAAGGCGAGAAAGCTGTCTCAGCAATCTCAGGGGCATTGGATTTGCCATCAGGATGTATAGCATGGAATACAAGGGGAACTTACCTCCCTATGACAATGCAAAGGGATTGGAGATGTTAAGGAGCGGTGGTTATCTCGAGAACATTCGTATGTTTGCCTGCCCCAGCGTGGAAAAGCGTCATATTCCGGACGGAAGCCAGGTGACCGAGGAAGTTACGGACTATTGCTATAAGGGTGGATTGACCGAGGAGTCGCCAATTCAGCTGCTGATGTGGGACAAGCCAGATAATCATAAAGACTTTGGAAATGCTCTCTATAGTGATGGTGGCGTCCAGGGATTCAAAGGGAAGGACTGGCTGGATAAGGCTGCTAAGGCGGCAAAGGAAGTTAATTCTCCAAAGTAAAAACCTAATTCGCTTTCCATAGGTAGGTATTCGTTTGTAGTTAACGCATTCTTGCGTGTCTCTTTGCTTTATAAAAACAGCCAATAATGGCTTAACTACAAACATATTTCAAGGATTCGGGAACAAGTTAGTAGCATGTCCTTCGTAGCTTCTTAGCGTAGGAGGATTAATCCCGTGAGGGATGTTCTTCTACTCTATCAAAAAACACGGCAGCTTTTCAGGGCTGCCGTGTTTTTCTTCAATAAAATAACAGGCTAAAAGCCTGTCTGACTTCAGGAAATCTTCAGATTCCTGAACTGAGGCAGATAAGCCTTGTTCTTGTATAGCATCTCCTGGACCATCTTGCGGATTTCCGAGAGAGAGAGAACTGCCGAAGTGAGCGGATCATATGCGATCGCATGATACACCATTTCAGCATTGCCTGTCAGGGAGGCGTCGACCGTCATGTTCTCTATCGCCACGCTGATGTTGTTGAGCGCCGCGAGCTGCGGAGGAAGCGCACCGACATGTACTGAATCAAGCTTGTTTCTGCCAGCTACAACTGGAACTTCGACGCAGGCGTCATACGGGAGGTTTGTTATCAGTCCCTTGTTCGGCACGTTGCCGTTGAACTTGAAGAGATCCCCGCCCATCCAGGCGTTGATGATGAAGGCGGCATATTCATGTCCGCGCTTGATGTCGATATCCGGTTTCTTGAGCCAGGCTTCGATGTCCTTCTGCCATTTCCTGTTCTTGTTGCGTTCGGAATATCCCTTGAGGATGTAGCCGTATTCACCCGGATTCCAGCCTGTGCCGGAGGTGCAGTACTTCTTGATCAGGTCGGGGCGCTTGCGGAACCAGGCATTGTATTCGGAATTGTGTCCGCTTGATTCCGTGACATAATATCCGAGGTGGATGAACATCTCGTTCCTGACCTGTTCCTCGTTGTAGATCTTCTTGTCCGCCCTGACGACCTTGTTGAGCTTGGGATAGAGATCCTTGTGTTTGTGTTTTAATTTGAGATACCACGCCTGATGGTTGATCCCGGCGCAGACATAGTCAAGTTCCTCGGAGGGTACGCCGACCCACTTTGCAATCATTCCCGCCGTGCCCTGGACGCTGTGGCAGAGTCCGGAGACGGTCACTTTGGAGGTCTTCTGCATTCCATGGCAGAGCATCGCCATCGGGTTCGTATAGTTGAGGAATATTGCGTTAGGGCAGTATCTTTCGATGTCCTTGCAGATGCTGAGCATGACCGGAAGGGTCCTTAGGGCCCTGAAAATGCCGGATGGGCCGCGGGTGTCGCCGATATTGGTGTCGACCCCGTACTTCTTCGGAATCTCGATGTCGTAGCGCCAGACATCGACTTCGCCGCTGAGGATCGTGCAGATTACGGCGTCTGCGCCCTTCAGTGCAGTTGCCCTGTCCATGGTCGCTTCCACTTTTGCCGGGTAGTTGCCTGCGGCGACGATCTTGTTGACGGCCTTCGTTATGTAGGTGAGCCTCTCCTTATGGATGTCCATGAGGACGATTGTTGAATCCTTTAGAATAGGAAAGGTGAGGATGTCCTTTACGAGAGTCCTGGTGAATCCGAAACTTCCGGCACCGATAAAAGCAATACGAGCCATGTAAAACTCCTATATTGGTTGGGTTTGAAAGCGGGAAATATAGGATGATATGCTGAAAATACAAAGTTATAATTTTTCCTTCCGGAAAAATTATTCCCCGTTCGCCTTGCTGAAGAGACAGATGCCTTTCAAGACTTCGATCGCACGTTCCAGCTGGACATCTTTTACCGTGTTAGCCCCTTCAGGCTTGACGACTCCTGAATAGGTCAGGCGCTGGGTGTAGATCTTGTCCATGGTCTTCATTGACACCGGGATTTTTATATCCGGTTCAATTCCGTTCTCATGTATGACGCGCCTGCTTGGGGTGTAATATTTGGCGGTTGTCAGTCTTATCGCCCCGCCGTTTTCCGGGAGGGCGTATATGGTCTGTACGGAACCTTTTCCGAAAGTCTTGTCTCCTATCAAAATGGCTTTCTTATGATCCTGCAGGCAGCCCGCGACGATTTCGGAGGCGCTGGCGCTGTTGCCGTCAACAAGGATACCGATCTTGATATTGAGATACTTGTCGCATCTCTGCGAGCGATACTCCTTGTTCTGTGCGGAGAGACGCCCTTCCGTGGAGACGACCAGCTCCTTGTTGTCGATGAAACGGCTGCACACATCAACCGCCGAGGTCAGTAGTCCTCCGGGATTCCCCCTCAGGTCGAGGACAAGCGCCTTCATGTTCAGATCCTTGAGTTTTTTCAGGGCATCGTCGAGTTTTTCAGCCGTCGGCATGTTGAACTGGGTTATCCTCAGGTAGCCGATTCCGTCTTCTATGATCTTGGTCCCCTTGACAGTTGATATCTCGATGTTCGCGCGTTCGATTGTGACGTCCTTCTTGACGTCCTCGGATTCACGGTAGATTGTCATTGTGACGGATGTTCCTGGTTCACCCTTGAGAAGTTTCACGCAGTCGTCGAGGGTCATGTTGACAGTTGGCTGTCCGTCGATCGACAGGATGAGATCTCCGGGCTTTATTCCGGCCTTGAATCCAGGAGTGTCCTCCATGGGGGCGATCACTTCGAGGACGTGGTTCCTGAAGGTGACGACTATGCCTATGCCTCCGAACTCCCTGCCTTCCGTATCCTCAACCAGCTCCTTGAAGCCTTCAGGCTCCATGTATGAGCAGAAAGGATCAAGCTCCCGGAGCATTCCCTTCAGGGCGCCTTTGATCAGGGACTTGTATGTGACCTTGTCGGAATCGACGTATTCCTTCCTGACCTTCTGCAGGACATACATGAACTTGTAGATCGTCGAATAGCTGTCGTCAGGAGATTCCTTGGTTTCAGAATAGACGTTGTATCCGATCCCCAGGTTGATGATGAGGACCACTGATATTATGACGGCAAGAAGATGCCTGTTCCGAAGCATGAGCTTTGTTTTTTCCCAGTCCATTGCATTCATCCATAGATATTATTTTAATTAATATTATAACATTATCACGTGGAATTCAATTTTAAAAGGAATATTTTACAGATCTGAAATTCTCAAATCCATCAACCATACGGAGTGTTATATGAAAATGAGATTGAAGCTATGGATCCTGCTCGCCTTTTTTGCAGTTTCAAGTACTCTGTTTTCCGCCGACACCCCCGCCTCCCTCAAGCTCCATCCTCTTTTCACCAACAATATGATCCTCCAGCGTGACATCCCGGTCCCGGTATGCGGAACAGCCGACGCCGGGGATAAGGTGGCAGTGGCGTTTGCAGGACAACAGAAGGAGGCTGTGGTCGGCAATGACGGCAAATGGTCCGTGAAGCTTGATGCCTTGAAAGCTTCAGCAGATCCGCAGATCATGGAGATTTCATCTTCAAACGGCAATCAAAAATTGAAAATTGAAAATGTTCTGATAGGCGATGTCTGGATATGTTCTGGACAGTCGAACATGCAATGGACTGTCGACAAGTCAATGGATGCACAGAAGGAGATTGCAGAAGCCAATTACCCGAACATCCGCCTGTTCACGGTGCCAAGAAAGACAAGCACCGAGCCATCCCTGGAACTCAAGGGGAACTGGGAAACATGTTCTCCGAAGTCAGTTCCGGGATTTTCCGCAGCCGGGTATTTTTTCGGCAGGGAGCTCCACAAGAAGCTCAATGTCCCGATGGGCCTGATCAATTCCTCCTGGGGCGGCACTGTAGCAGAAGCCTGGACCACTTGGGGAACTCTCGAGTCGACTCCTGAACTCGCCCCGCTGATCCAGAAATTCAACGACCAGATCAAATCCTTACCGGAAAACAAGGAGAAATACGACAAGGTCCGGGCGGAATGGGAAAAGACCTATGCCGGCAAAAAGGAAGGCGATGATCTCGGAAACGGAAAGAAAGTTCCGAAGAAACCACAGCCCCCCATGGGACCTGATAACCAGAATGCACCCGCCAGACTCTATAACGGTATGATAAATCCCCTTCTTCCCTTTGCGATAAAAGGTGCGATATGGTATCAGGGCGAATCCAATGCGGGCAGGGCTCCCCAGTACAGGACGCTTCTTCCGGCGATGATAAAGGACTGGCGGACGGTATGGGGGCAGGGCGACTTCCCGTTCCTCATAGTCCAGCTTGCAAATTATCAGGATGCAAGCCCGGCTCCTTCTGAATCAGGCTGGGCGGAATTGAGGGAGGCCCAGTATCTTACTGCTAAAAATGTGCCGAATACAGGTCTTGCGGTCATCATCGACATTGGTGAGGCAAAGAACATCCATCCGAAAAACAAGCAGGATGTCGGGGCGCGGCTTGCGTTAGCCGCAAGGAAAGTCGCCTATGGAGAAAAGGATTTCGTCTCATCAGGACCGGTATATGACTCGATGAAGGTTGAAGGTGGCAAGGTCAGGATTAAATTCAGCAGTGTCGGCGGCGGGCTTGAGGCGAAGGGCGGTGAATTGAAAACCTTCGCAATAGCCGGTGAAGATAAAAAATTCGTATGGGCGAAGGCCCAGATAGAAGGTGATTTCGTCATCGTCTGGAACGATGATGTCAAGAAGCCTGTATCTGTCCGCTATGCCTGGGCCACCAATCCCGAAGGCTGTAATCTTTATAACAAGGAAGGCCTCCCGGCTGTTCCCTTCAGGACTGACATGCCCGCAGAAAAGAAATAAGAAAGAATCGGAGAACCGGTGAGCGGGCGAAACGGAGAGATAAGACCTGGTTGACAAGAATTTGGAGCAATGTAAGTACGTTGGACTTTAGTCCGACAATTTTATAATGGGGAAGGAAAATGGCAGTTTCAAATCTGAAACCTGGCGACAAGGCACCTGATTTCGAGCTTTCAGATCAGGATGGCAAAACGGTGAAGCTGTCTGATTTCAATGGCAGGAAGCTCCTGATCTATTTCTATCCGAAGGCGAGCACTCCCGGCTGCACATTGCAATCATGCTCCGTAAGCCGGGCGAAAGATGATTTCAAATCCCTGGGAGTGGATGTCGTCGGCATAAGCCCCGACAAGCCGTCCGGGCAGAAAAGATTTGACAGTTTGTTCAATCTCGGATTCCCCCTGCTATGCGACACGGAACACAAGGTTGCCGAATCTTATGGAACCTGGGGCGAGAAATCGTTCCTGGGCAAGAAATTCACTGGAATAATTCGTTCGTCATTTTTAATCGATGAGGACGGGAAAATTCTGCAATCATGGTATAAAGTAAGTCCGGGCGATACTGTCCCTAACGCAAAAAACTTTTTGAACAAGAAGGATTGAACTGATCATGCTGCTGATTCTCATGAGATCCGCCGAGTGCGTTCCGCTGGAGGCCGGACAGCGCGATTCCGAAAGGGCGCTGACTGATTCCGGTTTTGGCGACGTCATCTCGTCCGCGATCTTTGTGAACTCGCTCGGTCTGGATCCGAAAGTAATCCTTTCCAGCCCGTTCAAGCGAACTAAGCAGACAGCAGACATCCTTTCCGAACACCTGTCAAACCATCCTCCGGTCATTACAGCCGCCTCGATAATGCCTGGTTCCGGCGTCGAGGAGCTTATGCGGGCGGTAATATCGAATTCTGACGCGGGTAGCGATGAATGGGTCGTTGCGGTCGGACACCAGCCTGACATAGGGATGACCTTGAAGGAGCTTCTCGAACCTGCAAACCAGTTCAACCTGCCTGTCGATCCCGGTTCCATCTTCGGTATAATCGTCCAGAACATAAATGGCAGGCTGAGCGGACAGCTCATGTTCCAGTTCTCTCCAAAGGCGATGAGAGCGTAACTGCATTTTCGAGTGCTGATTTACGATTGCCGATTTAAGAATTTCAATTCACATTATTGAATTTCATCTCTTTCAAAATAGGAATTCAGTATTAAATTTTCCACGTTTGTTCAAATTGGAAATTGGCAATTGACAATCGGAAATATTTTAATCGGAGGTTCTATGAACAGGAAACTGAGAATGGGGATGGTTGGCGGAGGTCCAGGAGCTTTCATCGGCGAAGTCCACCGCAAGGCCGCAAGAATGGACGGCAAGATCGAACTTGTAGCCGGTGCATTTGACATCAATCCGGAAAAAAGCAGGCAGATGGGGGAGGAACTCTGCGTTGATCCTTCAAGAACCTACAATACATACAAGGAAATGATCGAGAAGGAGCTCAAACTCGGTGACAAGAAGGTGGATTTTGTTTCGGTCACCACCCCGAATAACTGGCATTTCCCCATAGCCAAGGATCTTCTCGAGGCGGGTTTCAATGTGATGTGCGAGAAGCCCATGACCATGACCCTCGACGAGGCGAAGGAGCTCCAGAAGATAGTCGATAAATCAGGAAAAGTCTTCGGTCTCATGCACAACTACACCGGCTATCCGATGGTGAAGCTCGCCGACGATCTTGTGAAGCAGGGCGACATTGGGGAGATTTTCAAGATCGTCGTGCAGTATCCGCAGGGATGGCTTATCAAACCAATAGAGCGCGACGGACAGCAGCAGGCCGCCTGGCGTACTGATCCCAAGCAGAGCGGTGCCGCAGGCTGCATCGGCGATATCGGAACACATTGTGAGAATCTTGCCGAATACATTTCCGGACTCAAGATTTCCGAGATCTGCGCAGACCTTACGACATTTGTAAAAGGCAGGCTTCTTGATGATGACGGCAATTGTCTGTTAAGGTTCAGCAACGGCGCGAAAGGAGTGCTGCACTGCAGCCAGATATCCATCGGCGAAGAGAACAACCTTGCGATATGGGTTTATGGCAGCAAGATGAGCCTTGAATGGCACCAGGAGCATCCGAACTACCTGTATGTGAAACCTATCAGTGGCCCGACGCAGATCTGGAAGCGCGGCAATCCATATGTCGCCGAGAAGAGTCCTGCGGCTGCTCGTGCATCCAGGATTCCCTCCGGGCATCCGGAAGCGTTCCTCGAGGCGTTTGCAAACAACTACTGCAACTTTGCCGACACCATAATCAAGATCATGAACAAGCAGAAGCCGACTGACATCGAGAACGACTTCCCGAAAGTCTCCGATGGTGCGAGGGGGATGGCGTTCATAGAGACGGTCGTCAAGAGCAGCAAAAGCACTGAAAAATGGGTGAAGTTTCCAAAGATTTAATCCATTACAGGCATTAAAATCACTCAATATGCCCCATTGCGCTTGACGTTTCAGGCGTAATGGGGTATAATATCCGTTGTCTTACCGATATTGCGGGGTAGAGCATTGGTAGCTCGTCAGGCTCATAACCTGGAGGCAGTTGGTTCGATTCCAACCCCCGCTACCAGTCTTCGTTAGGAGCGGAGCGTATAACGAAGGCTGCCGCATCGAAGCCGAGAGGAACGTGCAGGCGGAGACGGGCTATATCGCTCCTAACTTCGTCTCGGCAGCAGGCGCTTGATTTCGAACGCTATCTGAAAACGCAATCAGGCAGGGCGTTTGCCAAAAAACGACTTTGATAAGCAAACAAAGATCAGCCATCTATTCCAAGCATCCCCGCATTGATCCAAGCTGGGGCAGACCTCGTTTCAGGAAATGAGACTGGGTGCGTAAGCATGGTTTTGGCAGGGTGTCTCTGTATCAGGTTTTGGCCTCTGAGGGCTGATAGGAATGGGATGTTTTCAGGATTCCGATTCGCAATTCACGAATCGCGATTATTTTGAAAAAGGCTACGCTGAATAGCCTGCAGTGGTGTACGAATCGGCATCTGAAGGGAAAGGAACTTTGAACTGCTTTTTCTATTCTTGTTTTTTTGGTGACCCGATAATATAACGAACAGAGCAAAGACCCATTAAGGAATTGAATTTACCGGATTCCCAATGATAATCTTGAACGCTATTGCAAGTTTTAATTATTTCACTTAGTTCCAGGCAATTGTAGCTCCGAAGCCGGGAGATAAAACCGTCTACCATTACAAGGAATGGAATTGCGGGTATGACATAGATGAAAAAGAGCTGGCGCCACGAAAATGGGCGAATCAGCGGAGCAGTCAGGAAAATTAGAAGTGGTACCAGCAGGAGAGGCAGTATGTCCGCAGGCAGGTTGCGTCTGGAATAATCGAAAAAGGCAACCGGGCGTCCATTGGCTGCTGCGATTAGCAGCAATGTCCTTAGCTCTTCTTCATCAAAATGGTGCATGGCCGAAAACATGACATGAATTCCTGGAAGTCTGCGCAAGGCGTCGATGGCGTCAATCGGTTCAGGGAGATATCCGACATTTCCATTTTTAAGTTTCGCGATTTCCCAGGCTGAACTCCTGCTGGGGTAACGATCGGTCAGAAGGACCCGGACATCCCGGCCTGGAGCAAGTTCTTTCAATGATTTTAAAAATCGCAACATGTAGAAGCCGTTGCCACTGCAGAGGTCAACGATGGTATCCTCTCTGCTTTGACGGAGAAGGTCAGCGACTGACGGAACAGCCTGTCGATAAACGTCTGTGTAAATAGCAAAAAAGGTAAGAAAATTGGTCATGCCGTCGCGCCAGTATTGGGGGCAATGTCGAGATTCATGAAACTCTTTAATTCGGTAGCGTTTCATATTGTTCTCTTGTTCCTGGCTATTTTACCGCTTAGAGTTTTTGGAATAGAGGTTACGACAGCGAATTCTTTTGGAACTTTGTATTCGGATAAACGGGAAAAGCAGTAGCGACGCAATTGCCGTGCCAGATCGGAGGGTTGTTCTGGATTTTTAAGAACTATTTCAGCAATTGGAATTTCACCGAAAAGAGGATTTTGCCTGCCATAGACCCGGGCTTCGGCGATCAGCGGATGAGAACAGAGGATGGCTTCAACCTCATCTGGGAATATTTTCATGCCCAGAAAATTTATCACATTTTTTGAGCGTCCGACAATGAAGAGATAACGGTCTTTGTCGACATAGCCAAGGTCACCGGTATTGAACCATCCATCGGGACATGCTTGATTCCGCAGAAGGAACGGGGAAAAATAGGCATCGAACATACCGGAACCTCGAATAAAGATTTCGCCGATGCCGTCCGGGCCGTGGTTATTAATCCTCACACTGTATCCAGGTTGAACCTGACCAGCCGAGTCAATCTTTTCAGTTGTGCCTGAGTTGTTCAGGCAGGGTAAACCAATTTCAATAATTCCATAGGCCTGCGCCAAATTGACATCGAATTTATTCTTGAAGTCATTTGCATCGGCTGCTGTGAGTTTCATTGCAGTTGAAATCAACAGGCGAATTCCCGACATGTCCTCCTTTTTGAGTTCAGATGAACTGAACATCAAACGGTAATGGTAGGGGGTTGCATACACGAGACGGATGGGGAGTTTCCGCAAGATTGAAATCATCTTGGTTTCTACGGGGCGTCCACATATGACAATGGTCGCGGATTTGCGGATAAAAAGCAGGATCGTAACGATAAAATGAAATGCCATGTCCAATACCCAGAGGATATGTTCGCCGCGGGTAATCCCCAATCCGGTGCAGGCTGCAGTCCGCTCGAGAATGGCATGATGGGAGAGTAATACTCCTTTGCTGGTCCCAGTTGTCCCGGAGGAAAAGCGGATGAAGGCCGGGTGGCGGTTATCTGGCAATGAAACAGGGCATATTTCGGTGTTGATCGGAATAATTTTGTATGGGTGAATATTTCCTTCAAACAGCGGGAGTCCGCTTGCAGCCGGCTGATCGGAGAGAAGGAAATTTACAGCGATACGTTCGATAATATTATCCGACTCCGCCGCAGTGGCGTGGATTGATATCGGGACAATTACCGCATCGATGGAGATAAGCGCCACGCAGACTGTCACATATTCATAGGAGTTGTCTCCTTTGATGGCAACCCTGGTGTCGCGAGCGATTCCAGAGGATATCAGTATAGCAGCAGTTTTTTCAATATCTGCAAAAAATGTCTGATAGCTTATGGTCCTGTCATCCTCAATGATGGCGATGCCATCATAAGATCCGACTTCACTCGTTATTGTCCTATAAATATTCATGTTTCCAGTCAATTATTGTCGCATGCATTTTTCAATGGAATGGGTGAATTCGTCAATTTCATCCTCTGAAAGTATCCCTTTCCGGTAGGAAATTACAGCATTGATACGATTTTCGAAACTGTTGAAGAAGACTCCGATGCCAGGATGCGGCGGCATGAGTGGCAGGTGGTACATGTTGAGCAATGGAGTTCCGATAAAAGCCGGTGGGAGGGAGCTTCCTGATACAAATGAGAACATGATGCTTCCGGCGGTCTGGCCGAAGATGTTTTTTGCAAAGAGTGACATGATTGGCAAGGGGAGGATACGGGACAGCAAGGATGCAGTTCGAAGTGATTGGGGGATTTTTTCAGCGGCATTTGACATCATTTGCATTTTCAATTTGACTATCCAGTCAGCAAGCTCCCTATGTTCATCGCGTTCGGCGATCAGCGGTGAAAAACTCCATTGATTGAAAAAAACAGTATTGGAGGGAACGCCAAATCCCCGTAAATCAACCGACATCGGCAGCAGCATATCTCCTTTGCTGCTGCGTAAATTCAAGAAATGATCAAAACATAGGCAGACGATAGATGCCAGGTAAATGCCAAACATGAATGGACCGGCTTCGCGTTCAGATTTCTTCTGAATATCAGCGCTGGAGGCGGAGTCAAGTTGTATTATTCGAAATCTTGCAGGCATGGCAGTCAAGTGCCCGGACGGGAGTGCTGCGATCTTATATTTCTCCAGAATTGCCAGCCTTTTGCGGTGGACAATTTTCCCTGCCTGGAACTGTTTTGTCCAGTTATTAAGTTCAGGATGCGGCAATCCAGGATGCATTGCCATGAGATCGGAATGTCCTTCGTCAATGGCTCTCAGGAACAGTTCGGCACCTCGACCATCAAAAAGGAGATGGCTGAATTTGAAGATGAGATATCCTGATCCTTTGCAGGAAATCAGTTTTATCTCAATGCCTGTGCTGTTTGGCAGTGGTTCGTTGGCAAATTCCTGGAGGATGGGGACGACGCCTGAATTGTCTTCTGCCGGGCATTCTGAAAACAGAACTTCGGGACCTGGGCCAGATTGCCAGTATGGAGCAAGATGCCAGGCTCGTCTGATGCGTCCGTTAAGGAGGGGAGGCAAGTCATTGCAAGCGTCCTGCAGACGTTTGGTTTTGGCGGAAGAGAAGGGCGTTCCGAGCTCAAGAACGATCAGGAAATTATTCCCACGAGCCGGTGTAAGGCGGCACTGGTAGTTGAGCGCAGCGGCAACCCAGTCAATTCCGTTTAAATAATGTTTTCTTCTTGAGACCAGCATTAAGGTGCCTTTATTTCACAGTTCTATGTTTTTAAGCGTATTTGTTTCGGATTTCGATATTCGGATTTCGAGTTTGGGTTGCGGGCAAAGCCCGCTTTAGCTACCTGTTCTGGCAATTTTGGCTGCAAATGCATTAACGGAGGCGACATCGGAGGGAGAGATTTCCGAATTGAGAAGTTCAATCTTGAATTCCCGGCTAATTCCTATAAGCAGTTCCACAAATCCCATGGAAGAAATGCCGTTCTGTGAAAGAGAAAGAGAAGGGTCGATGAGTTTTGCATCTGTGCCAGTAATGGCGGAGATTTCCTCAAGCAGCCATGCCTTGACTTGATCCGCAGTAAGATTTTCCATAGAATTAACCTCGTCATTATATTGTTTTATAGAATGTTATTAAACCGCTAATTGAACCGATGGAAATAGTTGTTCCCGGCTGGTTGCTCGAAGCAAGAGCCTTGAGCGCGGTCTGGAAAGCGCCACCGAGAAAATCGTTTGCTGTTGCACAAGAAGAATGCCGGTCCGGTTTTTCCCCGCAGGAGGACCGGCGGCTGCAAGTGATGGATGTGTAATTTTTGCCTTCAGGGGTGGATGAAAGCAGCAGCGCCACGGAACCCTCCAGAAGCCTGCAGTGGAAACTGTCAGGCAAAATGCTGGGGAGGCTCTGGGTGAGAAGCGCCAATTCCTCGACTCCGACCAGTACAATTCTTTGACAGCAGCCGGAATTCAGGAATACGTCAGATAATTCCAGGGCATCGAACCAGAGGTCTTCGAACCCGGTCAGGGATATTGTCGGGCCTCTTATTTGCAGGGATGAAGCCACATAAGAGGCTGCGGCGTTGTGGACAGAGTGTGAAAAAGTGGTGGGAAGCACCTGGTCTTCCGGGTAATCAAGGATATCATTAAGGAATGCAAAAGTTGTCCGGTGCGGTCCGAATGAGCTGGCAATGATGATTCCAGTGTCTGCCATGGCGCAATCAGCGAAGCCTGCATCGGCGCATGCTTGAACTGCGGAAGCCATGACAATAGCGGTGTATCGGTCGGCTCGTCGGAGATCATATTTGTTCTTGACTGAAAGCAACGCATCCTTACTGATGCTTCTATCCTGGATTTCGCTGTTTTGTCCAGGTGTTTCCAGATTTTCCGTGCCGATTCCGCTTGCACTTATGGCGCCAATTCCCGAGATAAACATAATTTCACCCCAGCCTTTCAACAATTAAAGCGCTGTTGCAGCCACCGAAAGCCAAAGAAGTGGACAGTGCGAATTTACCGTTGATTGGGATCGGTGAAGTGAGTGGTGCCACAGCAATGTCATCCGGCAGATTTTCGAATCCGTGAGAATGTCCAGTCTTGCCTTCTGACAGCATTATACCGGTGAAGATGAATTCAAGCGCTCCGGCAGCTCCGAGAGTATGGCCCGTCATGCGTTTCGTTGACATATATTTGACATTTGTCCCGAAGATACGTATCAGAACAGATGCTTCCAAGCTGTCGTTACCGCCTGTTCCAGTGCCATGTGCATTGACAAATGCAATGTCAGAAGATTGTATGCCAGCAGTTTGCATGGCGCAATTGATGGCCTGCGCAAGTCCTGAACCGTCAGGGCGGGGTTTTGTAATGTGGAAGCCATCGGCGGCTGTTCCATATCCTGCAACAGAGAAAAGCGGGCTGATGCCGCGTCTTCTTGCAGACTCAGCTGATTCTATGATGACAACACCGCTTCCCTCTCCCAGATTCAAGCCGTTGCGACTGCGATCGAAAGGTCTGCACGGTGACTTGGAGCAGACACCCAGGGCATGAAAACCTGCCATGGGTACTTTGTTGAGTTCATCGGCTCCTCCAGCAATCGCAATGTCGCAGAGTCCAGAACGTATCCACAGGGACGCCATGCCAATGGCATCGGTTCCTGACGAACAGGCATTTGAAACGGCTAATGCCGGACCGTTGAGCGAATATTCACGCCGGATCCACTCCGCAGGAGAACCGTTGATGAAATTGATCAATGGTTTTGCCGGAGCGGTGCCTGAGGCCCGGAGTTCGGCATAAAACGGAATATTGTTCAACTGGCATGCGATGGTGGTTCCAATGCAGACTCCGACACGGAGTGATGCAAGTTCGTGCGGTGACAGATCTGCCTGCCGGAGTGCCTGTTTCAACGTATGCCGCAGCAGGGCCAGGGTACGCCCCCCCGGCTGATCATTCTCCGATTTGAAGCCAGTTAATTCAAAAACCGGAAAATTAAGCGTGCTGCCAGTGTAAATTGATGGTGCCGGGAGAACAGGCTGCTGGAAGAGGGAGGCGGAAGTGTCATTGTAGCCATCGCCGACGCAGGAAATACATCCGATACCGGTGATGACAGGAGATGATTGAGCCATATTTCACCGTCCGGATTTTTCCTGAACGTAGTCGCTCAACGTGGCTAAAGTCGCAAAAATCTCTTTGCGCGACTCGATGTCCTTCTGCGGGATATTATACTTGCGTTGAAGCATGATGACAATTTCGACGGCGTCAAGGGAATCAAGCCCTAATCCATTGCCAAACAGGGGTTCGTTGTCATCGATATCTTCCGATGTTTTGTTCTTCATCTGAAGCCATTCAATCAGATTGTTTTTAAATTCTGTCCTGAAGGCAATAACTGAATTATCCATGATACAACAACCCCGTCCATCTCTGAAATCCTTAAATGTCTGGCAACACTTTTAATATATCCCCGCCGTAGACAAAACCAAATTAAAAAAACAGACTTGTCCTAAATTCTGAATCGCAAATAATCCGGTGTGTCTGGGAATAAGGGCACTAATTCTGGATGCTTCCGGCAATGCGGAGGATTAGATTATGTCCGATCTTGTCCCTCCAGTTGAAATTGTTCCTTAAAACTACAACTCCAATCTTTTGTTCCCTGTCAAATCCGAGATAGCAGTTGAATCCTGAAGTGAGTCCGTACTGGTAATATATTTCATGGGAATCCTGGAATGGTTTTTCGACAAACCAGCCGGACGCTACGTTTAATTTTTCAGCATCAACCTGCTTCTGTTGAGTTTTCGGAATAATGGAGCCAAGCGGTGAAGCAGTCTGGAATCCAAGCTGCGCCTTGATAAAGAGGAGAAGATCATCGGCAGTCGAATATACAGCTCCTGTTCCTTCCATGAAATACGTGAATTTCCAGGGTTCAAGAGGGGTGTTTCGTAAACGGAACAGGGGTTGGTCTCCGGAATATGCTACGGCGAGCCTGTTTTTCTGTTCATCATTCAGGGTGATAGCAGTGTCCTTCATCTTAAGCGGCCTGAAAATTTTCTCCTGCAGTAGCTCCGTCAATGATTTATCCGCTTTTTTAGCAAGCAGATAACCGAGCAGCCCGACACCAACATTGGAGTAGATGTACTTGCCGATCTGCTCCTTGTCCAGATGAACCCCGTTAAGATATTTTATTCCTTCGGTGCTGTCGATATATTCATAAAAATTATTACCTGTAAATAAAAAGCTGGAAAAAGAGCAGAGCAGTTTGATCGTCTGCGGATGTCTCGGCAGGCCCGAGGAATGCGTTGCCAGTTGGATGAGGGTAATACTGGCGACATTTTCGTCTTCCGGCTTGAAGTCAGGCCCGAGAATATCACCGATCGTTTCGTTTTTGCCAATAACCCCTTCTTCCATCATCCGGAACAGGAGGAGGCTTACGAACCCCTTGGAAACAGAGCCAATTGAATAAATAGTCCTGCCATCAGGTGTTGAACCCGTATCAAGTTCGGTTTTACCGTATCCGTAGACGTAGGTCCTCGAATCCGGCATTACAACTCCAACTACGGCGCTGACATTTTCCCCGGAACAGATAAGCGGGTTGACAAGTGTGTCGATTTCATTTTTCAGAGTTCCGCCGGATTTAAGCCTGGAGATGGCTTCAGCGGGATCCGAGACTTCCCTGACTGACAGCTCCGCGCATGAACTCTGGAGAAGCGCAAGCAAGAATAAAACGGTGTTAATCCATCGCCTGTAAACGCTACAACCCATTAGGGGTGAACTGATAGTAATTTCAGTTTTCATGTTGCTGAAAAGATAGCCGCAGGTGGAGTATACATCAAGTATGACAGGTGAAATAAGTCGTTTTCCCCTCTCAGTGCAATTATCGTATTCCGATTGCATTGATAGAATGGTGTTTATTTCCTCAATCCCAGCTCCTGTGATTGCCAGATTGAAAATAGGGACTACGTTTTACATTGGTATAAAGGTAAAAGCACATTGCTTGTTCACAGGGTCTTAAATTTTAAACAGGAGGACGATTTATGAAGTGCAGATTTGGATTTTATGTTTTGGGTTGCCTTTCGGTTATGGCGATGCTTTGCGGATGCTCCACCCCGAAGATGCTTTCAGGCGTTCCGTTGGTCTGGAAACCGACAAAGGACATCAATGATGCTGACACATCTTTGCCAGCCGCCATATTCGCTCATAAATACAAGATCATGCCCTTCATCGACTCACGGGAGAATAAAAGAGAGATTGCCAAAAATATTGAAGACAAAAAGGACAAGTTAGTCACAACGTGCGATAATGTCTCCGATTGGTGCAGGAGCAGGTTCATGGCTGTCATCAAGCAGCGGGGATTCAATGTTGTGGAAGAAAATGCAAGCATGACTTTCAAAGGTGAGGTTTTGGAATTCTATGTAATAGAAGATAATATGTATAATGCAAGCGTGGGAATTAAGATCACTGCTGAAAATGCTGCTGGCAATGTCGTCTGGCAAGGGATGATGAGCGGCAGTGCAAAACGTTTTGGACACTCATATAAGCTTGAAAATTACTATGAAACACTGAGCGATGCATATATAAATGCAGTCAACGGCCTATTGAAAAATCAGGAATTTAGAACCGCGCTGCAAAAGAAATAGGGGCTACCGTGTTTCCCATACGTCCTCAAAAATGTAGCATTGGAACGGAAACCTGCTTGAAGCTGTTTCAAGTTCGGTGACATAAGCTGCAACGTATGGGCGCAGGCTTTCGCGGCGATGATGCCCATGTGCGTGGCATTCCGGATAGAGTGCCTTTCCAAAATGAAACAGCAAAGTATCATGGCGCTTTTCGCGGAACACGAACATCGGCACGACAGGGCAGGTGTATTTTGCCGCAAGATAAAATGCAGCGAAAGGGAATCTGGCCGGTTCCCCGAGGAAGTCAATCAGGAGAGCATCTTTTTCACGGCAGCGGTCGCCCATGATGCAGACTATGTCGCCACGCTCAATGGCGGACATGGCGTCGAGAACCCCCCCGGTTAAATCATCAGTGAAGGCGGTGTTGATTTTCAGGCCGCTGTTTTTGACGGCCATCATCTTGTCAACGTTGACGTTCTGATCACGTTGCACCACAATGGTTACATTGCGCCCATAGTTCAAGACTGTTGACATTGAGGCCTGCCAAGGGCCGAAATGGGAGATCAGCAGGATGATTCCATCTTTGGATTTTAATATCAGGTCCCGGAGTTCGGTGTCATTTTCTGAATTGATAGAATATTCAGTCCCTGAATCGACTACTGCGGCCTCAAGCAGGGATTGTCCCTGGCTGACCATTAGACGATAGGCGTAGCACCATAGGCGGAATGATCCTGCTTTAGGAAAACGGTGCCGCAGGTAGGGCATTGTTGAGCGTCTCGCCTTGTGGTCAAACAGTACATAGAACAATGCTATGAACCAGACAAATTCACAGGCGCGGTTTATCCCGCCGAATTTCAGCAGCAACCGGAAAAAACCAATTCCAAACGAGCTGCCCCTTGTGGCGCTCAGCCCCTGCATGACCTTTTTATCATTCATTGCTGCCGACTCCTTTTGCGTTGAATAAATGCCGCGACAAGGTAAGTGGCACCTGCCGTCAAGGCCGCAAAGACGGGAGCCAGCAATAAACTGCCAATCCACCATTCGGCTATACGGTAGTACATTTGTGTGCAGAGCGTTGTGAAGGTGAATTCAGTCAGCCATGTTCCGTTAAGCACCCAATATCCCAGTTCAATGCATAGGAACGGAGCAAATGGAGGTATGAAAAGATTCTGAATTACCAGGGGCAGGACTATGTTTAGATGAAGCCGTGATGAGACATAGACTATTGCTATTGATTGAAACCCTGGTATCGGAATAATGCCGATTATGGTGCCAACAGCCGCGCCAGCGGCAAGTCCGCCGGGAGTAGTGTTTTCGCGCAGAAGAGATGAAAAAAAAAGAGACAATGGGAAAATCGAAAGTGATGGCTTCGGGCGCAATCGCCTGACTGGTATCGGCAGCAACCGTCGCGCCAGAAGATGGGCGTGAATGCAGGAAATCCGGAAATTATCCCCCCACGGCCGGAAGTGCGATATTCTTTTGCCGGGTTCCGGATACCACGAGCGAACCTGCAACGAATGAAGTTCAAGCCCCGCCCAGGCGCACTTGACAAGTACTTCGGTTTCAAAATTATATCTGCTGCACAGGAATTTTAGCTGTGCAATATATTTAACAGGATATGCGCGAAATCCGCTTTGGCAGTCGCCACAATCAAACCCGGTTTCAAGTTTCATCCAGAAATTGGCGAAGCTTCGGCCAAAGCGGCTTGACCTCGGAACATTCTTTCCGGAAAAATCCCTGCATCCGACCACTAGGGAATAGTCATTGGCCTCCAGTATAGGAAAGAACAGAGGGATGTCTTCCGGATAATGCTGTCCATCGGCATCAATTGTGATCATATAGTCGGCAGCCTTGTCCTTGATGAATTCAAGTGCTGTAAGGATTGCCACTCCTTTTCCGCGGTTCTGCGTATGGCGGACAACCGTTACCGGCAGCTTGGCGCAGGCCTCGCTCAAATTCATGTCAGTGCTGCCATCGTCGACGATGAGCACGTTATCCATCTGCCTTAGACAGCGGGACACAACATCAAGTACGGTTCCTGCGTTGTTGTAGGCAGGGATCACGCACCAGGCTTTTTCAAGGTCGAAACGATAGGATGCCGTTGTCGTCATGATGATCCCTTCTTCAGCTGCAGTTTTTTCACTTTGACATAACCTAGCCGAAGAATTTTCTTCAATTGATCATTGCGCGATCCGGGCGGGTAGATGCAATGCCGGCTTCCGGCAAAACCGGATTTGAGCGTATGATCAAGCCAGGCTGGAGACAAGCCTGGGGCGAAGTAGTAAATCTTGCTGATCTCGTCCCAGTCCGGTGGAACCATCCCTTGCTTCCTGGCCAAGTCGAGCAACGGCGTACCCGGCAATATCCTTATGCCGGAGAAGATTATCGAATAGGCTGGTTCCAATGAACGTAAATTCGCGATTCCGTCCATTACAGTTTGTTCGGTTTCTCCGGGCCCCCCGAACATCACGCTGGCAGTCACCTCGACATTGAGTTTCTGCATCGTACGGCATATTTGCGGAATATCCCTGAAGGTGAAATTCTTCCCGATTCCTGCAAGAGTGGCATCGGTGGTTGCATCAAGCCCCAGATCTGCCGCAGTCATGCCTGCGGACGCCATCAGTCTTATTTCTTCTTCCCGCAGTTGTTCCGGAGAGATAAATGCGGTCCATGGCACAACAAGGTTGCGGTGGAGCATCAACTCCAGTAATTCAAGGTATTTCTTGCCCGGATCATTGAAGACGGCATCGACGAAGTACAGCATTGAGTTAGGAAACTGCCGATGTATCCTGATGATTTCCGAGATGACCTGTTCCGGGTCGCGCATCCTGACACGATTTCCCTCCAGCTTTGGGTAGGTACAGTAAATGCATTTGAATGAGCACCCCCGCTTGGTCTGCAGCGGGATGATGTTGGTCTCGTTGTTGTAAAAGGACAGAATATCATCCTGATAGCTTGCCCCGAATTGTTCCTTGGTGCAGGCATAATGCAGTTTTTCTGTAATGTTTTCGCCTCTGGACAGTCGGAAAACCAGAGACACCACGCTGTCTTCTCCTTCTCCAACGATACCGTAATCTGCTCCTGTCAATCTCAGGATAGTTTCTGGCTGCAGTGAAAATCCGCTGCCACCGAGGACGATCGGGGCCGAGGATAGTTTCCTCAGCTTCCGAACTGTTTCAATACTGTCATGTATTAGCGGTTCAGATTCGTCCGAGCTGTCCATGTTGTCCAGGTTGCGGATGCTGACGCCTATTATGCCGGGACGGAAGTCCTGCACCAGTTCGGCTAATTGGTTATTGAATTTATCCTTGCCGCATACCATTGGGTCGAACTGCCTGACCTCATGTCCGGCAGCAGTCAAAGCCCCGGCTATTACGCTCATCCCCAGAGGGTAGACAGCATAAGGTTCGGAAAAAGTATTTGTGGACAAGAGCAATATTCGCATAGTGGATTCCCTGATTATTCTAATTTCATTGTCCCTGGCGCTGTTTGCCGGAGACCGGATTCCGGTATGAACCGTCGGCTTTTTCTTTTTTTATGACATCAAGGAACAGTTTCGCCATTTTCATTTCCTTGCTCATGTCGCGGTAGAATTCCGCCCAGGCGTATTCATACATTTCATTCAATTTATCCGGACTCATAAGGGCCGGACGGAATATGACTTCTCCTGCAGTATAGCGAACCCAGTCATTGTGGAATATGCGTCCTTCCTTATCCAGCTTTTCCCGGATAGGTGTGTGAGGGAATGGAGTTAATACGGTAAATTCAGCCAGATCAAGTTCTATTTCCAGCAGAAAATCAATCAGGCGCCGAATCGAATCCTCATCCTGGTCGTCGGTTCCGAGAATTATCGTCCCTTCAACTCCAATTCCATATGACTTGTATTTCTTGATTCTTTCACGTATGTAGTCCGAAGTGTCAAAGATCGCCTGATAAACATACCAGCAGCCGGCCTCAGCCGCCAATTTCAAGATTTCATCATCGTTCTTGATAGGATGCGATATCCATTTTTTCTTCAGCGGCGCAAGCGTTTTGAAGAGATCCTTCTCCCATTGATCGTCCTGCGCCAGCGAGTTGTCCACCAGGAAGAGACGGTTGTTGTCAATACCCGCAATTTCCTCGGCCACCTTGACCAGCGGACGCGGACGGAATTTGCGGCCCCCAAGATACGGAGTGCAGCATGGAAAGCAATTGAAACGGCACCCGCGCGAAGCGTGAACGAGGTCAACCATCTGGACACCGCGGTAATTATACAGGGAATGCTTTAGAATGTCGCGCCGGGCAGGGCCGATCAGTGACATGTCAGGGAAATCATCCAGGAAGTTGTATGTTTTCTTCAGACATCCATTCTTGAAATCATCAAGCACTGTTCCCATGCGGCCTTCGGCTTCACCAAGAAAGACGCTGTCGGCGTGCAACGCCGTCTCTTCGGCATGCAACATTACGGCAATGCCTCCGAAAATGACTGTCCTGCCGCGTTTCCGTAGCAAATCCGCCAGCTCGTAGCCACGGGGAATCTGGCAGGTGAGCATACATGAAATCGCAACGAGATCAGATGCCTCCTCGAGGTTGACCGGTTCCACGTTTTCGTCATAAAAGCTGATTTCAACATCAGGTGGCAGCGTGGCGGCGAAAGAAACAGGTCCCATCGGAGGAAGATTGAAAACAGGTTGGTTCTTCAATTTCGGCCAGCACGGATATATAAGTAGGATTTTCATAATAACTTTTCCAATGTTTTCATGTATTTATGGTATTCATCATATCGGATCGCTGGCAACCTGCCGGCATACTTTTCTTTTCCGCTTGCTTCACTGCCCTGTGTGCCACCAAGTTGGTGGCGTTCCTTAAAACCAATCACAGACAGGAATGTCTGTGTTACCCCCTTTTCGAGCAATTCCCTGCTTCCTTTTTCAAACTATGATATATGCCGGACATGTCGTCTATTCCCAGTGAATGGGAATAGTCATGTGCCTTTCCGGACTGTTCAAGAAGCAGAGCCAGCAATTCTCCACAGCCGGCTCCCAGAAGCAATGCCTGCCCGCCTGACTTGGACGATAAAAGTGATTCGGCTTCGGTTAAAACGGCGTCAAGACCGCCATCTGACTGGAAATAGTATACAGGTCCATGGATATTGAGGCAGATAGCGGCCTCACACAGAGGAGTGCTGGGAAGAGTCCCTACGAAGAGCTGGCTGCGGCCAAGGAATCTGCCGTTCACGGCATAATCGGTGAAATATGCACGGTTTTCAGCCATGCTCTCTTCTCCGCCCCAGCCTATGATTGCAGCATTGCCGCCAGTGCTTAATCCGGCATCGGCAAGTGCAAGCATTGAACCAATCATGGCAAGGCGGGCTTTTTCACCGGCACGGCGGAAGTTGTCAAGACGCATCAGGGGAATTGATTTGGAACTGATTATCTCCTGATAAATTCCGGCGACTCCGTCTTTCGATTCAAATGAAAGGCCCCTGTTCATCATTAGGGCATGACTGGAATTGACCAGGGCCATTCCGTGCAACGAAAGTTTAAATGAGGTTTGACGGCTTATATTTTTCATGAGCACTCCTCAATCAGTAAAACAGCATTGATGCCACCGAATCCAGTATTGAGGGATAGAATTTTAGGAGTGGCCAGTTTTTGTGCCTGGTCGGAAACCATGTGTTCAGCTCCAGGCATCGGTTCACGCAGCCCGGTCTGCGGTGGCAGCAGCATCTCCTGTATTGCCTTGACAGCTGCTGCGGCCTGGATGATGCCTGCCGCTCCAAGGGTGTGTCCGACTCCCCCCTTTGTGGAAAACAGGGGCCTGGCATTTTCATTGAAAACTGCGTTCAATGCGTTTATTTCCATGGAGTCGTTGAAAACTGTTCCTGTGCCGTGACCAATAATGCCCCCGATTTCAGACGGTGTAATTCCGGATGTCTTCAGGATATTACGGATGGCATTGACTAACTGTAGACCATCGCTCCTCGGAGCAGTGATGTGGACGGCATCACAGGTCATGTTCCACCCGGTGAGACGCGCCAGACGCGGAAGTCCATCGCGGTGGGTGGCATCTTCCGAAGCAAGCACTATTACGCCGGCCGCTTCACCCAGGGTAAGTCCTGCACGGTCGCGGTCATACGGCCGTGTGCCTTTCAAATCAATAGCTCCAAGGGATGCGAAGCCCGAAAAAACGAATTCACTGACGACGTCACAGCCTGCGACGATGGCATATTCGATGATGCCGGCTTGGATTTTTGCCGCCGCCCGGGCCAATGCCATATTGCCGGAAGCGCAGGCGGCAGAAATAAGTGAAGCATGCTTTTTATCGAAAATCGCCTTTGTCCTGGCAAGGAGGGAACCACAGGTAGGAGCACATTTTTCAGTCCTGTGTAATAGTATCTCCTGTTCCATCAGGTCAATTTCTCCAACGGTTGTCGCAAGAAAAAGTTCTGTGTCTGCCGGCAGTTCTAACGTGGTCTTTGCGGTTTTTCCCAGAAGATGCCCTGCCAGCGACAAGCTGCCGTCATACGAGGAGTCAGGAACGGTTGCGGCGACCACTCCTTCAATTCCGGTGGTTGGGAACCGTGTAATCGGGGTGAACGGTCTTTGCTGGGACATGAACCCATTCCAGCACTGGTCGAGACCATGGCCGTATGCGGTTATCAGGTCGGCTGAGACAATGACAGGACTATTTCCCATGGAATTCCCCCGCCTTCCATCGTTGACGACAGCGTATTAACATTTCCGGGGACAGCCACAGCGGTTCGTGTGTCCTGAGGTCCATGAAAAGCTGGATAGTATAACCGGTGCAGGCGCAAAGGCCGTCTTCATCGGTTATACAGTATTCAGTATTGAGCCGCGCGGCATCATTCCAGAGCAGAGACGCCTTCACCGTGAAGATCTTGTCGAGCAGGAGCGGGCGGAAATAATCAATGTGTATCTGCGTGATCGGTGCCGCCAGCCCTTCATCACGGAAGACATCGTAGGTCAGGCCGCATTTGTGTCCGAGCTCGGTCTGGGCCTCTTCGAAAAACTGCGGATAACGCCCATGCCAGGCAATCGCCAGTGCGTCAACATCGCTGAAACGAATGCGGCGTTGGATGCTCGCTTCAATTGGAGGCGGGCAGTCCGGATCCTTTTGAAAATAATTCTTACGGTTCATAGTAATAGCGTCTCTATTTCTGACCTGATTGACGTTGTTGACCTCATTTTCAATGTTATCATTCGGGTCATTGTTGTCATCTCTTTCATACCGGCCTCGTTCCTTTGCACTCTGGGAAGGCGGAGCAACCCAAGAACCTGCCTTTCGCGGAACTTCGTTGGCGCATGGGCTTGCCGCACAGCGGACATTCTGGCGATGGGGGTTTGTCCTTTTCCCGTGCCTCGATGCGTTTGGCGGTGAGCCGTTCGCTAAAGCCACCGTTGTTTTCAAAGGCATCGCCTTGCGCCTCAATCTGGCTCTTCAGCATGTTCAGAGCACGCCCGATGATGATGAGCATGGCATTTACCACCACCACCGCGTCATTGGAATCTAGCCACCTGGCGTACTTCTTGCGCTGTTCCAGCGCATGCCTCGCCGACTCGTGAACCATGTCATCCGCGAACGGCGCCGGATCAAGCGATATGGCATTCACGGCTTTCGCGTCCGGCGAATGCACCGACCAGGGAAGCTGGTTCCGGTCGAGGATCACTATTTCATAATCGCCGCGAAGTTCGCTCAGGCTTGCACGCGCAACATCGGTGAGCTTCATCTCTGTGTCCTTGGAGGTCGCGGAACGCTCCGACCCTTCGATGATGTTCTGCCGCCCGCTGCGGGCGGCCTGGGTCATCTGGTCGTACTGCCGGCCCTTGGGGTCGTAGAACTTCATGCCCGCCTCCCGTGTGTCGTGCGTGAGAAAACGACGACAGAACCGCAGCGTCTCGACCTGGATGATCGTCGCCAGCGTGAAGGAATGCAGTCTCCTGAAACCGCCGCGTTTGTCAAAAAGCTCAGGCATCTGAAAATCCTTTCCTGCGAAATTAGTATTGTGACCTAATTGACCCCACTGACCTTGTTGTCATCACGCTCAATATGGTCACAAAGGTCAATCTTGTCAATCCGGTCAGTAGCACGCATGAAAATACATTCAATAATAGTGGGACAAGTTCATTAAGTCTTTTATCCGGCACAGCAACCTACCGTCATTTTCAGTTTCATCGTGCAGATTTTACGGTCTCCGGACATCATCGTCCCTTTGGCGCTGATGGCATCCGACAGGTATTCAATGTTAAAATCGAGTTTCACCTCTTCACCGGGCTTGACCGGGGAAAAGAACTTCACGCGTTCCACCTCGGCAAGGAGCAGATCCTGCCTGGTCCCAGAGGAGATCAGTTGAACAGCGGCTTCAATCAGGCAGGCGCCCGGAAGAATAGGATTCCCTGGGAAGTGCCCTTGAAAGCCGGGAAAATCCGAGTCAAGCACTAATGAGCCTGCAAAGACATCAGATGCCAATGGTTCATTAAGCCGCAGTCCTTGTTTTATCGCCTTGACGATATTGTTCATTGATGAAATCCTTCGTTAGAGGTTCCCTTTTACAATAATGGCAGTTCTTGTCCGGACAATCAAGCGGTAGCCGTATTTAAAGTTGTCATAAACAATGTTTTTAGGTATGATTTTTCCATCAGCCTCGATAAATTCGAAAAAGGAAACCTGCCACTCAATACTGTTTGTGCTATAAAAGTTTTTGCGGATTAGACGCGGAGGACTGCCGGCAAATAAATATTCGAGACGGGAGCTGTCTGTTGAATGCATTGTCATTGGCAGACGATTATTGTCAGGTTTACCTATGATTGAGTTGCCGTTCGGGACAAGATCAAAGTAAATATTTCCGATGTCGGCGAGAATTGCGTCTCCGGCCTTGGATGTGTCAATCTCCTCCGGCAGAATTGGCAGGATTGAGAAGGATTTGGTTTTGCCGTTGATGCCGGATGCCTCGAATATTTTAGCGCCGGCTGGGTTCATGCCGACGACATCGATCTTGCGTTCGGTGCTGTTCACGCGGGCCATGCAGAGCGATGAAAAGCATCGTCCTCGATATTCGAGGACGATGCCCGCTTCAACTATGAATTCGGATGGCTGTCCGGCAGACCATGTTTTCAGCATGTCCTCCTTTGAGGTTTCTGGCGGCAATGGTGGGAATTCCGGCCAGGTGAAAGGTTCGCTGCGGCAGCCGGTGAAAAACAGAAGGATAAGTGCGGAAGGCAGAAGGAGTATGCGTCGGCTGGTGAGAAGCTTGAGCAATGCAGGTATTACCATGATGGCGGACAGCCACGCGAAAACAACCCCTATGATCAGCGTGTAGCCGGCATAACGGAGCATGGGATGCTGTGTGAATACAATGGTCGCCCCTCCTGAAATCAAGGTTATGGCCGACAGTGCAATAGCGTCGGATATGGCCGGTTCCTCCTTCCGCAAAAAGGCATGGACCATGAAAATACCGTAATCTATGGACACCCCCGCCAGGATGATACAGCCAAAGCATACCGAAATATTGATTGGAATGTTGAATGCCACATAAACAGCTCCAGTTAGCAGCAGGCTGCTTATGGTCGGAATCAACGCCACGGAAGTTAGCAGGAATGACCTGAAAAAAAGAAATGTGATGATGCATGTCAGTACCACCGCCAGGGCGAGAAGGAAAGTAAAGCGTCCGGATATCTCCGATGACATTGTCTGGCGGAAATTCTTTTGCGAGATGACGGCGCAGTCCGGATCCGCGGACACAAGTGAAAGCGCCTTTGCATTGGTATGATCGAGATCCGGGAAGAATATCATCATGGAATGCCATTCCCCGTTGCAGATGGTCGTGCGCGAGAGCACTGGCAGGAAAAGTTCAGGCGCGGTATCCGGCGGTTCTTTTATGCCATTGTTCAGTGTTTCAAAAAATGGATTGAAGAACTCCGGTGCAAACCCCTTTTCAACGGCCTTCTCCCTCATCGATTCTGAAATCTGCTGGAGGCGTCCCGACTCCTCCAGCTGCCGCCATTTCGAAAGGCGTTCGGATAGTTTTTCGGCGGAAGGAGAAATGTCGGTCGGTGAAAAACAGTCTGTTCCCGGCAGGGCTTGGCGCAGTTGCGCTGCCAGTACCTCGCCCCTTTGCAACACGCTTTCTTTAGATTTGCCGGTTACGATCAGCATGGCCGGGCGGGGGCTGGTCTGCCAGTTCTTGTCGTAGCTTGCCTCTGACTTGAGTGTCATTTCAGAAGTCATGTCAAATTGCCGGATGTCGTCATTGAATTTTATTTTTGCAATAACCGGTATTGCCAGGATCAGCAAGGCTGTCCAGACGGAGATGACAAGCGAATATCGGCTGGTCGAAAGCCTCGGAATTGCAACATGGTATGGCCGTCTTCTTTTGTTTGAGAACAGCGGTGTGAGCAGGAAAATGGTCAGCAGCAGGCTGAGAAGAAGGCTTAATCCGGCATAAAATCCTATCTGTCTGAAAGCCTCGATGTCTGAAATCAGGAAGAGCAGGAATGCTCCCACGGTAGTAAGGCATGTAACCAGAAGCGGCAGGAACAGCCTTGCAACGCTGCGCAAGCCGAATGTGCCGGAAGATGCGGCATAGACGTGGGTGCCGTAATCGCCTACGGCAAGGCCGATTATCAGTCCGCCCATTCCGATGACGAAGAAAAGGGAATCCTTGAAGACAAACGGCATGATTGCCATGACAATTACCGAGGCCAAAGTCGGCATCGCCGGGATCAGAAGACTGCGAAGATCGCAATGGTAGAATATGATGAACAGCAATGTAAAAACTATAAATGATGTAATTGCAACTATTTTTACATCGGCTTTAATGATTGCTTCATTGTCGACAGAATGCTGGTTTGGACTGATGATATCGAAGGTTATACCGGACGGGCAATCGCGGAGTGACTCTCCCAGCATTGCCAGGAGGCTGCGGCTGCCGGCGGTATCAGCCGCAGAAATGTTTGATTCGAACAATAAGAGAGCCTTCCGTTCATCCAGGGAGACTATATATGAATGCAGTGGGGAAATCTGGATGCCGGAAAGTTTCTGGAAGTCATTGAGCTTCTCCAGCTGTTGCATGCGCAGATTGAAGGGATCCATCCGAAGCCGATCCGTTGTTCCGAATCCGCCAAGCAGGAAAAGTTGGCGGTATGCCTGGTTGACGGTGGTGGTAATGCCGTCATTGGAGGCGAGACGATCAAAGTCTTCGACGTCAATTAATTGAGGGAGATAACGTGAAAGATTATTTAAGGAGGCTGTAAGAGATTTTGGGATAAATTGATAATCGACGCGGGTAAGCATCGGGGAAGTCCTGAGACGGGCTCCGAGGATCTCCATATAGCCGGGCAGGGGCGAGTCGGAGAAGGATTTACTACCGGTGTCAAATGAGATTACTCCTCTGCTGGAAAGTCCGTTCCGACCCATGATTTCCAGCGTGCGCGCCGACTCGGATGAATCCGGTAGCATTTTTGAGATATTGTTGCTGTACTGTCCGTGATAGATCCCGTATGCGCTCAGCAGGAACAGGATTGCGACTATGGCATACAATATCAGACGATGCCTGGATGAGGCGATCAACAAGCGGAGGATGAACCTGTTTAGTTTGGCTTTACGTTCCATTTTTCCGGGGGTATTGGCTGGTTGATCTTGATGTTTTTAAATATAATATCCGTCGTGTCACCATTGATTTCAGTGAAGATGACCCGCGAGACGCTGGAACTGTCATCGGCAAAGTGGAACTTGATTGATTTTATATATTCGGCAATGCGGTTGTCAGGACGCGGGGTCATGAGCATTTCATTTTTCCCGGCAATCTCCGAGGTGAATCCTGAGGACATGTTCTTGAAGTTCCCGGAAAACCAGTCCTTCAGGTTTTGAGACAGGACCTTGAGCCATGGGTAGCGGTCGACGGAAAGGGTGACCTGCTGGTTTGAATCAATATCCCATTGCGTCAGCGACTGGTCGGTGATTACGCAGGAATATCGGATCGGTAAGGCGATATGCCAGGCCAGGCGCCCATTCTTCTTCTCCATGTACAGTTCGCCGGTAATGACAACACTGTGGCGCAGCAGGGCGATCTGCTTGGTCTGGGTGAATTCAGCCTGCAATGTGTCTATGTTTTGAAGCTCAGTTCGTTTGTCAATGGGAGAGACATTTTCTTTTTCAGTGCTGGTGGCAGGAGTGGAGGCCAGCAAGAACCAGCAGAAAACAGCTGTTAATTTTCGAAAACGCATGTGTTCAATTCTCCTTCGCAAATTAGTCGGCCATCTACTGAAATGCTGACCTCAATGGTGTTCAATGGGCCGAATTCGGCAATGAATTTTATGGAAATGGTCATCAGGTCACCGGGACGTGCATCGCTTAGAAAACGGAAAGATTTGGCCCCGACAAGCATGCCGGGCAAAACGCGTCCATCATTTAAAAAACTGTTGATGGCCGCAGCCGACTGTGACGCCACTTCGATAAGGGCAGGAGGTGACAATATGTCGTTCCTGTCAAGAAAAATATTGCCGGGCGTAACGAGAGATTCGCATTCTGCAGTATTGTCGCCTACTTTGGTTATTCTAGTGACCATGCTTATGGGAGGCTGATGTGGAATAAACGGTGCGGCATCAACTGGCAATGCTTTGATTTGATCGAGCTTGTCCGCATTGAACCAGCAGGTCGGGTCGGCGGCAAGAAAATCACCTGTCAACTGGTAGGCGGCGCCGCGGCAGCCGTAGCAATGTTCGGCCTTGCTGCAGTCCGCACAAGGTTTTTTTATGTACTTCCGGAAGTTTTTGAGTCGGGAGATAATACTGCTTTCAGACAGTATGTCCTTAAGCCTCTGTGAACGTATGTTGCCGATGACGACAGTCAATCCGACGCATGGCATGACGTCGCCGGTGCTGTTGACAAGGCATGAATAGCTGTGGCGGAAGCACTTGCGCCCAACGAGCGGCGGCTGGGGATCCCATCGGTATCCGAAATCGGCGTCGATGGCGGCTATTTCTGAGAAGACTCGCTGAAGCTGTTGTCCATCGACCATGAGATGACGGTTGTTTAACACGCGCCCCTGAGGGGTGATTATTTCAAAATAAGGAGTAATGTGTTCTTCACGGAGCCAGCGCCAGAGCGAGGCTATGCCTCCGATGTTGCGGCTGCTGATGATCGAACTGGCCGCAAGCATGCCATCACCATTTTTGCCATAACCTGCATTCTTCAGTATTGCAATTGCCCGTAAAGCTGTATTCATGGAATCTGTTTCACCGGTCAGTTCATCATGGATGTCCGGATTAAGCGAATTGAGTTTTATGGACATGCGGACTCCTGCATGTAAAAGACGTGCGGCATTTTCCGGATTGATCAGGGAACCGTTGGTAAAGACCTCTGATATCATGCCAAGGGAATTGATATGGTCTATCATCTCAAACAGCTGCGGGTACAGAAGGGGTTCACCACCGAGGATTACGATTTTCTTAGCACCAAGCTCAGATGCCTGGGACAAAACGGAACGTATCTCGTCCGGAGTCAGTTCATCCTGCGGCCTGGTTGTGCCCGGCAAATAGCAGTATGGGCAAGTGTAATTGCAGGTACGGCTAAACTCGATTTCCATGGAGAGCAGGCGGCCTTCAGCTACGGCCGAACTTATTTCAGCATCAGTAAAGTCAGAATTTGAAGTTTTACTCATTTGTTCGTCTGTTCGATATTCTATTGTTCAGAGTTGCGACTCATAACCATCAAATCCAGACGTAGCCGGTTAAGCTTTGCGCAAGTCAAAAAAACGTACCGGTTTGCGTGAAGTGGAAAAAACATTTTTCCTGACAGCATCCACGGGCAGTTCCCTGATTGGTACGGAAAGACGGCTTTTTGCCTGAATTCTTTTTGCTACTTGGTCGAGTCGGATTCCCCTGTCTTTAAGTGCGACGAATATTTCAACCTTGTCCGACAGCCCGTCTCCAGATGCCTCCAGGTAATATTCGGCAATCTCAGGAGAAGAATCAAGTACTGTAAAAAAAGCGGTGGGGAAAATCGTTGTCCCCTTGATCTTGAGCATCTGCGCCTTGCGGCCGATAATTGGTCCAATGCGCGGGGAAAACCGGCCACATCTGCAAGGTTTGTCGATCATAAAGCCAATGTCTCCGGTGCGAAACCGGATCAGCGGCATGCCGGTAACCTGCAACGGGGTGACAGTGACTTCGCCAATGGCCCCTGCCGGCAGGGGATTGCCGGATTCGTCCAGTATTTCCAGGATAGCCAGATCTGGCGGCAAGTGTCCGCCGCATTGGGAGGAACACTCAGTGAAGCTGGTGACGATTTCTGAAGATGCATAGGTGGAGAATATCTGCGCTGACCAGGCCTGCAACAGTTGTTTTCCGAGGGCGGACGTTTCTAAGTTTTCATCACGCAGCGGTTCCCCGATGCAAATCAGGCGCTTGACACATCTGGAATCGATTTTATTTTCTTTCAGGAAAATTCCGAGATGGCGCATAAAGGAGGGGACTCCGACAATGCTGGTGGGCTTCAGCCGCGCTATAATGTCGGCATGGCTCTCAAGGGAGTTGATTCCATTGCGGATGGCGGTAGCCCCGAGTCTGCGCACTCCCATAAAATAGGCTAATCCTGCAATAAAACAGCGGTCAATTGTACAGGTGAGGAGAACGCGGTCGCCACGGCCAATGCCGGCACTGGCAAAACCGATGGCATCATTATAGGCCAGCCTGTCAAGGTCGCTTTCGGTGTAGGTTATGCGGCAGGCGGCGCCGGTTGTACCGGAAGAAAAGGAAATATCCCTGATTTCATCTTCTGGAACAGCGACGAACAAATCATTCTTTTCCGAGAGGATTGATTTGTCGGTCGTGGGTATTTTTATCAGATTGCCGATTTGAAAATCTGAAAAGTCAAAATCTTCCAGCAAATTACGGTAATAGGGGGAATGTTTTCTGCAGAGCTTCAGATGTTTACGTAAAAGCCGGGTTTGAAGCTGATGGATGCCCTTGGCGCCAAGAAAGGCGCAATCTTGATTTGTTTCAAACCCTGATACATTCCTGTTCACTGCATTGCATCCATTTTGGAGGTTTCGTCCACTATTATGTCGCGGACTTGTGTTTTTAGAGCAAACGGCGTCAATCCAGCAATTGTTTCAGGCTTGAGGGAAGTAAGCTTGCGGACTCTGATATGACCACAGGAGAGCTTGAATTTACGTGAGGGAATATTCTGATTGCCTGTAATACAAACTGGCGTGACGGTAGCCTTAAGTTCATGCGCCACCCTGAAAATGCTGCCGTGAAATTGGTTCATGGAGCAGTTTCCTGAACGCGTGCCTTCAGGAAACGTGACAACGGAAACTCCTTTCTGCAGAATGTATTCGATATGGGTGCGAAGACCATCGTAAGGTGTCTGGGTGATGTCGATATACTCGGCGTGCCGGGCAAAAAAACCGAAGAACGGGAGGCGCATAGGCCAGCCGTTCACCATTTGAATCATTTCCCCGCCAAGCAATGCCACCAGGAAAGGGTCGGAGGAAGAGCGGTGATTGACAATAATTATGCCAGGACCTTTTTCGTCCGGAGCCGTGTCTTCGTACGTGAGACGGATAAAAGGAAACACAGCAAGACGAATTATGCATTTGCCGTACCAAAGGATGAAGAACCTCAGCCAGTGCGCAATTTTTTGGTGGTTGAATCGCAGGATTACGACAATTGTCAGGAATGGCAACATGGAGAACAGACAATACAATACTGAAAAGATCAGTATATTTATATAAATAATAAAGGAAACAAGCATAGTTTGATAATCAAGTTTTAGGTTTGTTGCGTTTAGCTTCAAGACGGACAAAAAACTCATAAACATCGCCGAGTGTGACGACTTTACGAATTTCCTCATTTTCACGCAAGGATATCCCAAAACGACGTTGTAATCCTACCATCAGGTCGACAATGTCCAGGCTGTCCAGTCCGAGATCATTGAAAATCTGCTTGTCCGGCGTAAGCTTGTCCTCCGATATCTCAAACTGCTCGATGAAGGTTGAGTTTATCGCGGCTATAATTTCTTCCCTAGTCATGAATCCATCATTATGATTAAAATATTGATTAAAAAACGTATTCAAACTCTGCGACATATTAAGGTTGCATTGATGCCACCAAAAGCAAAACAGTTTTTCACAAAAATACTGATTTTTTGCTCTCTGACGGAGCGGACATGGTCCAGCCCGGCGCAGTCGTCGGCGATATGTTCGAGATTGAGGGTTGGCAGGAGGCGATCCCTCCGCATCATCTCCAGTGAGGCGATTAGTTCGATTGCTCCGGATGCCCCAAGAGTATGGCCGAGATGTCCCTTGAGACTGCTGACAGGGGTTCCAGATCCGAAGAATTCCCGAATTGCCATCGCCTCCTCGGCATCGCCGTGCAACGTGGCTGTTGCATGGGCGCTGATATAGTCGGTCTGAGCGGGGGAAACGGCGGCGTCACGGAAAGCCAGATCCATGCAGCGGACGATGCTGCGGTGATCCGATTGGCTGACATGAGAGCCGCAACCGCAGGTGGCATATCCGATTATTTCACCGTAGATATTGGCGCCGCGTTTGACAGCATGTTCATATTCCTCAAGAACTACAAGTCCAGCGCCTTCGCCGCAGACCAAGCCAACGCGATCGGCGGCAAAAGGACGGGAACTGTATTCTGGCGGGCCGGAAAAACCCCTGGCCGCTGCGAACATCAGCTCAAATGAAGCTGTCACTTCCGGTGTAACTTCTTCAGCTCCGCCGCAGATAGCGGCATCCTGGGCGCCGGATTGAATTAAATCACGTCCGAGCCCGATCGCCTGGAGGCCCGAGGCGCATGCGGCGGCAGGGGCAAGGACGCACCCAGTGAGCCCCAGAAAGTTAGCCGTGTTGAACGCGGCCGAATGGGAGGCGCACTTGAAAAATTGCAGGGCAGGCATGTTCTCGCTGTCGTTTAAAATGACGATGCGTGATGCTTCCATGATGCTTTCGCCGCTGCCCATGGTGGAGCCAATGACACAGGCACAGCGTCCTGAAGCTGTAAATTCACGGGTCAGACCGGATGCATGTAGGGCCTTTTCAGCTGCAAGCGCCGAGTAGATGCTCATGCGGCCCATGGACCGGCGGAATGTGCGGGGTATTGTTTTTTCGAGCCCTTCAGGCAGGACGACAGGTGCCGCAATGCGGTTGATCTTCAGCTTGTCGCTCCAGCCATCCATCAGACGCACCGCGGAATTGCCTGCTTCAAGCCGGTCATAAAAAACGCCGACATCCAGGCCAAGGGAAGAAGTCAGGCCGGATCCGGTTATTACAACTCTGCGTTTTTCCATAAGTTCCCCCTTAAGATTTTCCCAGGCGTTTTTCTAAAAGCTGCCAGTAGGATTCCTCTCCGACGAGCCGCCGGAAAATAACGAATGAGGATACCATTGCGCCAAGCATGCCCGGCAATATGGCATTTTGTCCCACTACGTAAAAATTCTTTACAGGCAGACGGCCAAATAAATTGTGCTGTCCTATCTTCTGTCTTATACCGTAGGCCGAGCCGGGTGTTGACAGATAATCACGGTAAGTAAGCATGGAAGCAGAATCCATGACCTTCAGTTTTCCTCGGAATTCAGGATAGGCCTGCAATACTTTTGTCAAAATCATTTCAATCCGCCCTGCCTTGTATTCGGCGTATTCATTGCCACGACAACCCGTAGATGTCTTATCCCAACGGACTGTCTCATCCGGGAATACGCTTTGAAAGGCGTTTAAAGTCTGGCATGGACGGCCATCGTCCGTAGTTTCATGCGTCACCACAATGCCCGTACCGCTTTCCTTGCCATCGTTGGGCTTCAATATCTTATTCAAATCGCAAACCGACAGCAAGGATGTAAGCTCCTGCCGCAATCCTGGCAGGGCGGGGGTGATTTCTGCGCATAATGAGAAGAAGCCGCAACCTTCATCGAACTGTTCGATGCGGGACCTGAAATATCGGGAAGCCATTGAAGGGGGGAGTATTTTCAGGATTTCTCTTGGATGGACCGACATGATGCAGGAGCCGAAGGATATCTCCGAACCATCGGTAAGCCGGACATGATGGCAGACCCTGTCTTCTACATCAATACATTCGGCTATTGTGACGCCAGTCCTGACATTGATCCCCAGGAGTCCGGCTTCTCTCTGGAAGCCGCTGATGAAGGAGCCACCACCGCCGTGGATCCGGGAAATGTGGTCCATGAGCCCGAAGCTGACACGGCAATGCGTCGTGAGGGGAACCTCGCAAGGAGGCGTTCCGTGGCACATGGCTACAGCTCCGAGAATGGTGCGAAGTTCCTGTGAAACATTTTCCTTGTTGAAGAAGTCGTCCAGTGTAACGAAATCTTCATCCATGAGATAGAACGAGTTAAGCAAGTCCTTCTCCCGTAGCTTGAAGATGGGGGTGTTGTCAAATATCAGCCTCTCAACGGCATAATATTTTCTAATTGCATTCGCCTCTTTTGGGTAGAGCGAACATAGGTGATCACAGACATCTTTAATACCTGTCGTTGGAACACTCACTTTGTTGAGCCGATCCGCAAGGAATATATGGGTCCGGAACTCCTCTTCACGGATGTCGTCAAGCAATCCCAGGACTGCAAGCATTTCCGGAAGTCCACGGTTGAATCCGCCGGTGAAATGGAAACCGGTGTCAAAAGGTATGCCGTTGCGGGAGAAACGCTGCATGCAGCCTCCGACATCGGGACTTTTTTCAAGGAGGGTGACGCTGCGTCCGACCGCAGCCAGCAGCAGGGCCATCGTCATGCCGCTTATACCGCCGCCGACAATTAGAAATTCGGAGTCAAAGTTGTTTTTAGTTAATTCCATATAACCGACAAGTTTCTAACAATATTAAAAACAGAAAAATCCAAGAACAAGAGTTCACCACTAATTCACACTAATTTTACACTAACGAATATCTGCTGCGAATTTGCGCTTGCAGCAAGAGCAAATTCGCAGCAATTTTGTATTTTAATTCTTGTTAGTGCCTTGTTAGTGCCGATTAGTGGTTGAGAAATATTATGTGGAAATTGAGTATTGGATATTGGGTGTTCATTAAACTCCTTGGCATTAAATAACAAGACCGCCGTTTATTGCGATGACCTGGCCATGTATGTATGTGCTGTCGGAACCGCAGAGGAAACTTACCACGCCTGCAACTTCTTCAGGCGAACCGGCTCTTTTCAGCGGAATCATGGGGAGAATCTTATCTATTGGAAGATCGGCGGTCATGTCTGTCTCAATGAATCCCGGCGCAACGGCATTGACCAATATGCCTTTTTTACCGACTTCCTTGGCCAGCGCCTTGACCACGCCTATTAGAGCCGCCTTGGAAGCGGAATAATTGACTTGTCCAGGCTGTCCAACCTGGCCTGATGCGCTGGCAATGACGATGATGCGTCCGCTCTTACGTGCAATCATTTGGAAAAGCAATGGATGAATGGTGTTGTAAAATCCGTCAAGATTGGTGTGGACGACATCGTCCCATTCTCCCGGAGTCATGAAAACCATGAGGTTGTCCCGGGAAATTCCGGCGTTGTACACGAAAATATCGGGGGCGCTTTCACCAAAGAAACCTGTCAATGCGTCAGCTGCCGCTTTACGGTCCTGAATGTCAAAAACCAGTCCGTTGAATTTCCGCCCCAGGTTTCCTACTTCGCTTTTCAGCGGGTCCAAAGCTGCGATATCCTTGCGGCATGTGGCGACGATATCATAGCCGTCAGTGGCAAGACGAAGCGCAATCTTGCGCCCGATGCCACGGCTCCCTCCGATGACCAATGCCGTTTTCATAAGGATATGATTCGCCCCCTCTTAGAATTTCAGAATGGAAAGCAGAGGGACAATCTACTCCCCCCGAATGATTTATCAAGCGTGTTTTCTGGTCAAAACGAGCTGAACAGGATGTCCGGGCGGAGGAATTCGTAGCCTTTGGCGCTTGCATGCTGGATGATATCCTCAACCACGCCAGGAGTATTGGGACAGCGGTCATGAAGCAATATCACGACGCCGGGTTTCAACAGGCGTTTTACACGTTCCACCACTTTTCCTGAATTGTTTGAAGACGTATCATATGAACGCAGGCTCCAACCCATCACTTTATACCCAGCTTTTTTCACGGCTTTTGCCACCATAGGATTGCCAACCCCGTAGGGTGGACGGAACCATTGCACTTGTCCCCCGGTTACATTGCTTATGGTTTCCGCGTTTTTCTTTAGGTCAAGGAGCATTTTAGCCGAAGAAAAAAAGGGGAACCACAGGGTGTGCGTAAAAGAATGGTTGCCTATAAGGTGACCTTCATGGGCAGTCCTGGCCAATATTTCTTCATTCCCTGAAATGTTGCGGCCGATCACAAAGAAGGCAGCCTGTACGTTATGTTTTTTCAGCACATCCAAAATTGCGGGAGTCTGTGGACAAGGCCCATCATCAAATGTCAAAGACACTACTTTCTTGTCAGTTTTTACTTCACGGCAGGTCTCGAGATAGTTGATGGGGAATTTGATTTTCATACTGGTGGAAAGTTAGCTAGAAGTTGAATATAAATCAAGTATTTCAAGTTAAAAACACCGGCTTTACAGATCCAAGTCCAACTTTGTCCAATTTTTGACAAGAAAACGGTTGAAGACGGGATAAATGGTAAAAGCTTGCTTTATTTTCCGGGCTCTTTACGCATGAAATTTACTTCTATGTCGTATCAGGTTTCGCTAATATGAATTTATTTCCCCCTGATGCAATATAGGTTCTTATAGCCTCTGATGAAGAGCTCCTTGCCGGCCACTGCCGGTGATGCGATAATCCCGTCATCAAGCTTGTTGCTGGAGAGAACTTCGAATTTCGGACCAAGCTTCAGGACAACAGTCAGGCCATCCTTTCCCGGCACATAGAGATTTCCTCCTGCGGCAACAGGAGATGCAAATACGTTCTTGATGTTTTCGAGCTTGCTGGCATACTGCACCTTGCCTGTCGCGGCATCGGCGCAGGTCAGGAAACCGTCATTCGTCTTAATATAGTAAAGCAGTCCGCCACTCAGCACAGGAGAAGGAACATACGGGGTTTCCTTCTTGCACTCCCATGCAACTGCCTCAGCCTTGCCTGTGAGATCGCCTGAAGCGGCCGCAAGCTTGATCGCCAGCAGTGCATTTCCGCGGAATCCGCTCATGCAGAACACCAGGTTGCCATCCGTCAGGGGACAGGGTATCACGTTGGCGGTCATACCACCGATTTCCCAGAGGACTGAGCCGTCAGCCGGATTATAGCTGCGGATGCGCTTGGTGGCTGAAACGACGATCTGCTTCTTGTCGCCCTGCTGGATCACGAGAGGTGTGGCCCAGGATGTGGCTTCGTCACGTTTGACGCGCCATTTCTCCTCGCCGGACTTCCGGTCCAGTGCAACAATGAATGATGCTCCTTCGAAATCCTGGTTTATGATCAGCAGGTCCCCGCAAAAAACCGGAGACACGCCTTCGCCGAAATTCGCCCTGGTCTTGAAGGCGCCGAGATTCTTGCTCCACTTGATTTCGCCGTCGAGGGTCATGACATAAAGTCCGTATGATCCGAAATAGGCATATAGGAGTTCACCATCAGTTATCGGAGATCCGGAAGCCCAACTGCCGTCGGCATGTGTTCCTGCCAGCGGAGCTTGTTCGCAAACCGTCTTCTGCCATAGCACACTGCCATCGCTGCGTTTCAGGGCCATGACCATGAACTGGAGCACCTTGTCCGGAACATGGGCTCCTTTGCGGGCGAATTCAGGTATGTCGTTCACTGCAGCCTTGACCTTTTCAGGATCCACCGCGGTGGCGGTCGGTAAAGCCGTCGTAATGAAGATGCGGTCTTTCCAGATGATCGGCGACGAGCGGCCGCTTCCGGGGATGGCAGTTTTCCAGGCAATATTGCTTTCTTCCGACCAGGAAACCGGCGGGTTCGCATCCGGAGAGGCCTCACCGGTTGCGGTCGGACCACGCCACTGCGGCCAGTCGGACACAGGCGCATCGGCGGCGCCAGCTGTCATTGCAAGGATGCAGGCAATAGAGAATATCGCAAGACATTTTTTGGAATTCATAATTAATACCCTTCTAATTTACATAGTTCTTGATTATCCATGATGATCGGACCAGTGTTTCACCGGTTCGATCTATCTGTCTCGGTATGTTTTGTTCGATATATAAATTCATAGACCCCCATGCCAAGTCTTAAACAATCCTCACAATCCTTTGGCTTGTCTCCGGAATAGATTGACTGCACAATCAATGTACGTTCAGGAATTGTTTCAAAGCAAATTTCTATTCCGTGTCCTTTCCAAGCTTCACCAATCTGATGTACTTCGCAGATTCTACGACCTATAAAACAGTCATAAACCGGATAAGAGACGATCATGTATCCATTTTGGTTTGTGATTTCAGGCAATACCTCTAACAAATAGATTCCAAGATACTCTCCGCCAATTTCTCCTTGTATTGCAAAAACACCCTTGTCGGTTTGCAGGTAAACAACATTAAATTCTGGATCCACTATGTTTACACGAATCTCCTTGACCACAGCGCCAATCATTTTTTTGATAAGCGCCATTGACTCTTTGATATAAATATTATAATCGGTTTCCATAATTCTTCTCACGTAACATATGGATGTCTTATCCGCAGCAGTCGTTTTTGCTTGAGCAACATGAATTGGATTTGGAATTTTTCTTAAGCTCATTAAATTCCTGCAGGCGGATTTTCCGCAACAGCTTAAGATCGTCACGGGATATGACAATATTCATCCCGGATTTAGGTTTTGTAGAACATGCAAATTTCTGCTTGCCGTTGATTTCCACGACACAGCTCCTGCAACAACCATCCGCCTTTCCGCTTTTATTGCAGGGATTTAGGATTTTGATCCTGGCCCTGTCAGCCAAATCGACAATATTCATGTCACTTGAAAGCACCTTGATATATTTCCCGTCGATCATGACCTGCATGTTGATTCCTTTTCCTGAGGATAAAAGCGTCCAATGAATTATTATTTCAAATATTTATGAAGCTAATTGCAGTTTTATTTATGTCAAGTCTTGTTAAATATGATCTGCTTATAGTGGATGCACGTGAAAAGCAGCCGGGATTCGAGCAAGTCTCTGTTTTCCACATTATTATTCAGGCAAGGATAATTTTCCAATCAGGGGCGGCTTGGACAATCGATTAAAAACTGATAGTAAATAAAACCCGCTAATTCTTTCATTGGAGAATTATTTTCCGTTGAGAAAGTGATATATTTAGATGATATACAAGGAATTCCGGAAATAAAGGAAAACATACAATGAATTGCATGCTGTGGAAGATGGGAATTATATTCAAAGCCGCTGGAGGAGCAAGAATGAAAAGAAACGTGATGGGGCTGGTGTTGACAGTTCTGGCTCTGGCGGTTTGCTCTGCAATGGGCGAAGATGCTGTGAAGGTTGCTGACTGGCCAGGTTTCCGTGGAGCTGGTGCTCTGGCGGTTGCTGCAGATGCGAATACTGCCGTCGCATGGGATGTAAAAAGCGGAAAGGGCATACTCTGGAAGGCGGATCTTGCGCTTCCCGGTTCTGGCTCGGTGATTGTCTCAGGAACAAATGTGATCGCCTCAGGAGCCACCGGAACTGAGGGAGGAATCTTCTGCTTCGACATCAAGACCGGAAAACCTCTCTGGAAGGGAAGCATCCCGCTGAAAGGCAAACCTGAGGTCTTCGAAGAGGAAACGACTACATTTGCGCCGGCCACGCCTGTGACCGACGGCAAGCGCGTGTTCGCCGTCTTCGCAACCGGCGCCATCTCCGCATTCAACATGGATGGCACGGCTGCCTGGACCGCGGATCTGGGAGTCCCGGAAATTACCTACGGATACGTTTCTTCCCCGGTGATCTACAAGAATACTTTGATTGTGCAGCACGACCAGAGCGACGAGAAGGCGGCCCTTGTCGCTTTCGATACGCAGACCGGAAAGGAAGCCTGGCGCATGAAGCGTTCCATGGGCGCTTCCTGGTGTTCTCCAATCGTGATAGAAACTTCCAAAGGTCCTCAGATCATCCTCGTGTCATGCGGCGGAGTGTCCTCCTATGATCCGAAGGATGGACGCGAGATCTGGATCGTGAAGAGAGAGAGCTCCGACATCGTATCTTCCCCCGCCTTTGTAAATGGACTGGTCATTGCGACGCTGGGCACTAAAGGAACGTTGGCAATCCGTCCTGATGGTGCAGGCGATGTTACAAAGACGCATGTTGCTTGGAAAAACGACGATGCCGGCGCCGAGGTCGCTTCACCGGTCGTCAGCGGCGACTGCGTGTTTGTGGTTTCAACTTCAGCACTCTGCCTCAACTTGGCCGACGGCAAGAAAATTGGGGAAAAGGAACTTGAAGGACAGTTCTATTCCTCAATGTTCGTTGCAGGAGGGAAGCTTTATCTTATCAACCGTGAAGGAGAGGTGACGATCCTAAAGGCCGACAAGACACTGGAAGCCGTTGGCAAGGCCTCCTTCGGTGAACATTTAGATGCCACGCCAGCAGTATCCGGTGGTTTCCTGTTCGTGAGAACCCTGAAGAAGCTGTTGTGCATTGGTCCGGCATCGCCGTCCAAACCGTGAAGTTTTAATATTCAGTAGCCTATGGAGGCAGTAAAAATGAGCAAGGCGAAAATTCTTAAAGACATGATTTCTTCAGGCAGGACATTGGTAATGCCCGACGCTTATGATCCGCTTTCGGCAATGATCATCGAGCAGATGGGTTTTTCCGCAGTGCAATGTTCCGGCTACAGCATTGCGATTGCAGAGGGGCTGGCAGAGCCCGATCTGGATTTTGAAAGGAACTTGGCCGTTACAGCAGAGATAGTCAAAGCTGTAAGCGTCCCAGTCATGGCCGATGGAGAAGACGGGTTCGATGATATTGTCCTGACGATAAAGGCCTACATGAAAGCTGGAGTAGCTGGAATTAACATCGAGGATCAGGTGATTGCCGCATCTTCCGGTTCCGCCATCAAGAAGGTGATTGATAGAGAGGCGGCTGTAGCAAAAATCAGGGAAGCCAGAAAAACCGCGGTGTCGGAAGGAACTCCGGATTTGCTGATCAATGCAAGGACTGATGCGTTGCTTGCCGCCGAATCGAGATCGGCGGGACTGAAGGAATCCATCGTGCGCTGCAATATGTTTTTAGCAGCTGGAGCCGATCTGGCATTTGTCACCAATGTCGCTTCCATTGAAGAAGTGAAAACACTGGTCAAGGATGTGTCCGGACCTGTCAGCATTGCAGCCGGCCTGCCATATAACATTAATAATTTTTCCATAAAGGAACTGCAGGATTGCGGCGTAGCCAGGGTGAGTCTTCCCAGCATTGCAATACAGACGTCAATCGCAGCCCTCGCAAGGACATTGAAGATGATCAAGGAGACCGGGGAATTTACCGAACTTGGCAACAATGGACTCTTATGTCGCAAGGAAGATCTTGCCACGTTGGCAAATAAGAAATCCCAGCACTAAAAAGGTTGAACCAGTGGTGGAAGAAAACAAATCAAATTTCAAAATAATCTTTCTCCCGGCGGCAGTTACAATCGCACTGATCTGCATGGGGACTTACTGGCAGCTTGGAATCAAATATCCAATGCTTTCCCCCAGGCTTTCAGGAGAGGACGGAGCTCCGAAAAAGATAGACGTCAAGAAAACAGAGCCACAGCCCTTTGCGAAACCTGACAACACCAAGGAAAATGTGAAGGAAGCTGTCACCGAAACAAATCAGGATATGCCTGCGCCTTTTAAGAAATCAGATGTCATCCGCACAATGCCCGATGGAGCGAAGATTGAACAGGGCAAAGGAAAGCCGGGACAGACGAAGGAATCATGGCCTTGTTTCCGTGGCGCCGGAAGAGATGCGACAAGTAGCAGTTCCGTGGAACTCTCCCGTGTCTGGTCTGCGGACGGACCTCCTGTCGTCTGGGAGCTGGAGCTTGGTCAGGGATATGCAGGAGCGGCAGTCCGTGATGGGCGGGTCTACATATTTGATTATGACGAGAAGGGTAAGCGCGACGCAATCAGATGCATTTCATCCGACAATGCCGAGGAGATTTGGAGATATTCATATCCGGTGGAAATCAAGCGCAACCATGGGATCAGCCGTTCTGTTGTCGCACTGGATGGGCCTCTCCTCATCGCGATCAGTCCGAAATGCCAGGTGACATGCCTCAATGCGGAGACAGGCGCTTTCCAGTGGCGCATGGATCTTGTGGAGCAGTTCGGTACTACTGTGCCAAACTGGTATGCCGGACAATGCCCTCTGGTTGAGAATGGGAGATTGATCCTGGCTCCAGGAGGCCCAGATGTGCTGTTGATGGCAGTTGACTGCGCTTCCGGAAATATTATTTGGAAGACCCCGAATCCGCATGGTTCAAAGATGAGCCATTCAAGTGTCGTGCCGATGACATACAAGGGCAAACAGACATATGTCTATTCCGGATCCAAGGGAGTTGTCGGGGTATCGGCCACCGATGGCAGCATCATCTGGGAGACGGACCAGTTCAAATGGCATACAATAGCGCCTTCGCCGATTTCCGTCTCCGAGGACCGTGTGCTTTTCACAGCGGGCTATGGCAGCGACTCAAAGCTCGCGAAACTTGTGGAATCCGAAGGCAAGGTCAAGGTGGAAATAATAAAGACCATGAAGCCGAAGGAATTCGGCGTCGAACAGCATTCCCCCATCCTGTACAAGGGCAATATCTATGCGGTGCTTCCAAAGCCGCGACAGGAACTTGTATGCATGGATACCGATCTCAAGGAGATTTGGGCGAGTGGCTCACAGAACAAGTTCGGTATCGGTCCCTGGATGATCGCCGGCGGAATGATCTTCGTGATGGACGACGAGGGAACGCTGACCGCAGTTGAAGCGACAACCAAGGGCTTCAACCAGATTGCCAGGGCAAAGGTCCTCCCCGGTCCTGATTCATGGGGGCCGCTGGTCCTTGTGGACGGCAAGCTGTTTGTCAGGGATCTCAATATGATGAAATGTCTGGACGTCTCAAAAAAGAAGTGAGGAATTCCAATGAATCAGGGAAAAGACACATCTGACAAATCCGGGGAACCTGAAATCCCGCAGGTACAGCCTTCTCCGGAAAATGCCCCTGTATCTGGTTTCAGCCTGGTCTTGACCTTGCTTGCGCTCTTCCTGCTCGGAATCGTATTTTATTTCCTGATGAGGGGGGAGCCGAACGAAACTTCTATAGATAAAACATACAATCTTGACGATCTCCAGAAAACAGCTCCGAATACCATCCTGTTCAATGAACTCAAGCCGATCCCTTCAGGATTCAAGGAGCCGACATGCATTGCGACAGGATCTGACAACAGGATATACGCCGGTGGCGACAGGCAGATCCGTATCTTCGACAGTGATGGCAAAAAGACCGGAGAGATTGAACTGCAGAACCAGCCGACCTGCATTGCCGTATCTGGAAACAATGATATCTTTGTCGGTTTTCCATTGCAGGTTTCCGTTTTCAATCCGGCAGGAAAGGAAACGGTGTCATGGAAGTTTGAGACCGGCAGCGCCATTACAGGAATTGCCGTGTCCGGAAAAAATGTATTCATTGCCGATGCCGGGAAAAAGATGGTGCACGTAAAGGATTTGGACAGCCCGGAAAAGGAGGAGTTCAGGATAGGTGTTGCAAACAAGGAAACCGGAGATGACGGGATAGTCATCTACTCGGCATATATGGATGTCGCGACTGACGGCAATGATCTCCTGATGGTCGTCGATCCCGGCAGGCACCGCCTCAAGCTGTATTCATATTCCGGGGGGCTGGTATCCACATGGAAGAGCAATCCCGACATCGACATGAAAGGATTCTCGGGATGCTGCAATCCTTCCCATATCGCCATATGTCCGCCGGGAAAAGTCGTCACCAGCGAGAAATCAATTCCAAGGATAAAATTATATTCAGCAACCGGGGATTTCGTCGGTGTCGTCGCCCCTCCGGAATCATTTAAGCCGGGACAGATGCCGTGCGATATCTCTGTTGATAAAAAAGGCATAGTATACGCGATCGATCCGGCAACAGGCAATATTCGAATCTTCAAAGAAAAATAGAGGGTGCAAAAATTTGTTTGATGATGATAAAATATCCAAAGTTCCAGGTGTTTTTGAAATTCATCCTTTGCGAATTGCAAAATTCGCACATGGAGTGCGGCAATTCATTGCCGCCTTTAACGACGGAATTTATTCCGTCCAGGAGCTCAAGAACTCCGCGAAATAAATTTCGCGGAACAAGGCGGTAACAAGTTCCCGCACTCCAAGGTCAGGCCGACGAGCCCGCCTAAAAGTAAAATACGAGGAATAGGAGTTTCAAAATGAAAGACGGATTTTCGCGGCGTGAGTTTTTAAGGCTCCTTGCCAGGGGAGGACTGCTTGCATTCCTGGGCTATTGCATTATCAGGTCCGTGCGCAAACCTGATCCGGGCAACGTAAATGCCCAGTGCCCGTATCCGGAAAAAAGGGATTGCTCCGGCTGCATGCTTGCAGGAAAATGCCAGAGCGCCTCCAAGGACACCGGAAATAATTCATAGGACACGAATATGGATAATCAAATTACTGAAAATGCTGACACGCCCATCACGAGGCGTGAGGCCCTGCGCAAGGCCGTTGCCGGAATTATCTTCCTGGCAATCGGAGCTGCGGGCTTCACGGTTTTCGGAAGAACAAGGAAAAAACGTACCGTCTGGCAGATCGATCACACGAAATGCATCCAGTGCGGACGGTGCGCCACCCAGTGCGTCGTCACGCCTTCCGCCGTGAAATGCTTCCATGCATTCAATGTCTGCGGCTACTGCGATCTCTGTTTCGGATACTTCAGGCCGGGCACGATGGAGTTCGACACTACTGCGGAAAAAGAGTTGTGCCCCACCCATGCCCTGAAGAGGAAATTCATCGAGGAGCCATATTACGAATACACCGTGGATAAGGACAAATGCATAGGCTGCTCGAAGTGCGTGAAGGGATGCCAGACATTCGGCAACGGCAGCTTCTATCTCCAGGTGGATCATGAGCACTGCGTAAACTGCAACGAGTGCTCCATCGCCAAGGCATGTCCTTCAAACGCCTTCGTAAGACTGCCATCGGACAATCCCTATATGCTGAAGGGCCAAACCAAGGAAGTACCCAGGAGGACCTGAATGAGGAATATTTCAAAAATACTTTTCCTTTCAGCGGTGATCATGCTGGGATTTTCCTCATTCGTGACGGCTGTGGACCGTTTTCCGCGTCCGGATTTCACGGAGACGAAGCACCAGCATCCCGTTGTCCAGCATGTCCAGCCGCGCCCCGCCGTTTTGGAATATGTCGATACTGCGGTACTGCTGGCCTGCCTGATACTGGCCGTGCTGGCCCTGAGGTCGAGGTCCCGCAGAAATATGTCGCTCCTGGCTCTTTTCTCGGTGATCTATTTTGGATTCTACAAGCAAGGCTGCGTCTGTTCCGTCGGAAGCCTGCAGAATATGACACAGGCGATTTTCCAGAGCGATTTCTTCATTCCACTGGTTGTCGTGCTGTTCTTCGTGCTCCCTCTCATCTTCGCCCTGTTCTTCGGCAGAGTCTTCTGCGCAGCAGTCTGCCCTCTCGGTTCACTGCAGGAAACATTGCTCATCAAGCCGGTCAAGGTACCTGTATGGCTTGAGAAGTTATTGAGATTTATACCTTACTTATATCTGTCTTTTGCAATACTCCTTGCTGCTACTGGAACCGCATACATCATCTGCCAGTTCGATCCGTTCGTCTCGCTGTACCGGATGAACGGCAGTTTCAACATGCTGGTCCTGACAGGTTCGATCATCGGTATTTCATTGTTCGTCGGAAGGCCGTATTGCCGGTTCATCTGCCCTTACAGCGTGCTCCTGAACCTCTGCTCGAAATTCTCCAGCTGGCATACGGCGATAACGCCCGACAAATGCGTCAGGTGCGGTCTCTGCAAGGACGCCTGCCCATATGGCGCCATTCGCTTTCCGGAACCGGAAGCTTCAGATGTCGAAAACAAAAAACAGAAGCGCCTGCTGAAAATACTCCTTTTGATCTGGCCTTTCCTGATCATTGTCGGAGCCGGTGCAGGCCTGTTTTCCGCTGAAGCATTGAGCCACCTGAACAAGACTGTTGAAAGAGCGGAATCTCTCTCTTCCGGCCAAAAGACCCCTTGGCAGTTGGATCTTGTGACCGCGTTCAGGCAGACTGGGGCGGCTGACAAGGATCTTTATGCGCAAGCCACCAGGATCCTGCACCAGTTTGAGATAGGCTCGACAGTGATTGGCGGCGGTCTGGGATTCCTTCTGGGGCTATATATTCTCCGCATGAATATCAGAAGGAGACAGGACGATTACCTTCCCGACCGTGGGCTCTGTTTTTCATGTGGCAGATGCCATGCATATTGCCCGAGGGAACAGCTACGCCTGAAGAAACTGAAGGAGGAAAATAATGCCGGATAAGGTGACATCTGCCTCTTACAGGATCGCCCTGGCCGCCGGACTCTTCTCGCTGGCCGTCCTATTCCTGCTCCTGTTGAATTTCCAGGAGATGAGTTGGAACGATCCCCTGTCATCTGCGAATGCCGCAAAAATCAACGGGCTGACGGCGAAGCACCGCCTTGAACCCGACAATGAATCCATCAAGAAGGAAATACAGGTTCTCGACCAGCAGACCAGGCAGTACTATTTCAACAGTGTGCGGAAGGCCCGTACAGGATCCTATCTCCTTGTCGCTGGACTCGTCATATTTATCATCTCACTGAAAATACACCTTGGAAATTCCTCAGCGCGTTCCAGGAAATCAGACAAGTAAAGGGCTTCCATGAAAATCATCTACTGCGATTGTGCATACAGCGACATTGTCGATGAAAAGAAGAAAAGAGAGATCCGCTCCGCCATGCTATCATCCGGAAAGGACGTCCTCCTGGTTCCAGACCTGTGCAGAATTGCGGCCAAGGACAAAGCCCTGCTTAAGAAGGTTTCATCATCTGGTGAACTGGCTGTGGTCGCATGCTTTCCACGGGCGGTAAAGGCATTGTTCGCCTATGCCGGGATTGACAAGAAGGTGAAACTGCATGTTTTCAACATGAGGACTTCCAGCTCTGCCGAAATACTCAGTAAACTTAAAGTCCATGGCTCAAGAAGTCAGAATGAAACTGTGAAAGAATGCAAACCAGATAAAAAATCCTGGATACCGTGGTTTCCTGCGATCGAATATGGACGCTGTGTCAACTGCAAGCAATGCCTGAGCTTCTGTCTTTTCGGTGTCTATAAGCTTTCCAAGGACGGAAAAGTCATTGTCGCAAAGCCTGAAAATTGCAAGACCAACTGCCCGGCCTGCGCGAAGGTCTGCCCGAAATCCGCAATCATATTCCCGAAATACACCGAAGCTCCGGTCAATGGCGGTGAAGTTGACGAAAACGCACCTGCAGGGAAGAACATGAGGATCGATTATGAAAAACTTCTGGCGGACGACACATATGCGTTCCTGCACCAGCGCAGGCTGAATGCGATGAAAGCGGCACAGAATGGAACCGGCGCACAACCGGCCGGAAAAACAAGGCTCCTAAAAAAAGCAAAATGATATTCCAACTCACAAAACGGATGCTGATGGAAACCGACAAGAGGCTTCTGTTCAAGTTCGCCTACAACTTCGGCTGGAAGGGCATCGGGGCCGTGCGTGCCTTCGACAGGCGCGTCAGGAAAGGCGAGCAGTTCCCCGCCTTCCTGTTCCTGTCCATCACCAACAATTGCAATCTCAAATGCCAGGGATGCTGGGTCACTCCTTCCGTTCCCGCCCTTGAACTTGCTACCGCAGACATTGAAAATGTGATCGACACCTGCAAACGGCACGGCTCATACTTCTTCGGAATCATGGGCGGCGAACCGTTGCTCTACAAAGGACTCTTCGATTTGATCGGCAAACATCCCGACTGCTATTTCCTGATATTCACCAACGGTACGCTCCTCACCGACGAGGTCGCCCGCGAAATGCGCAGGCTGGGAAATGTGACTCCGCTTGTCAGCGTAGAGGGCACGGCCGACGTCAGCGATGTCAGGCGCGGAGGCAGCGATGTCTATTCGCACGCCATGCACGCCCTGGAAAACTGCAGCAGGAACAGGCTGATCACCGGAGTCGCCACGAGCGTCTGCAAAAGCAATTTCAAGGATCTGGCGTCAGAGAAATTCGTCAATGAACTCATCGCAAAGAAGGTCCATTACCTCTGGTATTACATTTATCGGCCGGTGGGGAGGATTCCGCATCCTGAACTGACACTCGACCGCAATGAGATATTGGAGCTGCGGAAATTCATTGTCAATACCAGGACAACGGCGCCTATCGCCATTGTCGATTCGTACTGGGACCATCTTGGCAGGGCCCTATGTCCTGCAGCCACCGGGATCGGCTACCATGTCAATCCTGCCGGATATCTTGAATTCTGTCCTCCGATACAATATGCTAAGGAAAATATCAGGGATGGAAACCTCTCCGAGCTTGTCAAGAAGTCGGAGTTCCTGGCGGGATTCCGGAAAATGGCAAGCAGTTCTTCGCGCGGTTGTATACTACTGGAAAATCCCGTGCTGATGGCTAAATTCATAGTTGATCAGAAGGCGATAAATACGAGCGGGCGATGCGCAGGCATCGAGGAGCTGGAGGCGATGAAGTGCTGTGCAAGCCACCATCAGCCTGGCGAGGAGATACCTGAAAAACATTGGGCATACAGGATGGCGAAAAAATACTGGTTCTTCGGTTTTGGAGCATATGGATGATGAAAAAAAGAAATTCAAAATCAAGCGTTGAAGCCGTCAATGAAGTTCCGCAATCGGGGACTGAACGGAAATTATTCTTCAGGCGCGTCAATGAATACGTCGGAACGCATGTCCTTGTGCCGCCTGTCACGGTAGATGAAATTAAAAGGCATGCAGGGGTATTGCGCGAGGACTGCCATATCGAAAGGCGGTATTCGGATTTCATTTCCGTGCTGCTGGGGAACACCCTCTGGAGGCAGACGGTCAGCACTGTTCCGTTCAACAGGCGGATCTTCATGATCCCTCATTGCCTGCGCGATAAAAAGACATGTCCCGCCGAGATGGATGAGTTCGGGCTTCTCTGCCGTGAATGCGGCAAATGTCCGATTGGCACCTTGAAGAAGGAGGCGGAATCCCTTGGTTATCTTGTCCTGATTGCTGAAGGGACCACTCTGGTCACGAGCCTGATCGAGCAGGGGAAGATAGATGCCGTGATCGGGATTGGATGCCTTTCAGCGCTTGAGAAGACATTCCCGCATGTCACTTCCAATGCCGTTCCCGGCCTGGCGATACCTCTTCTGCGCAATGGCTGCATAAATACAAAGGTCGATGTCGAGTGGGCAATGGACATGCTCCGCCTGAAATCCAAGAACAGAAATGTCAGCCATGTTGATTATCATGCCCTCCAGAAGGAAGTTTCCTCCTGGTTCTCCATTGGACATCTGCAAGGTTTTTTAAAGCCGGGAGGAAGCACGGTCGAAAAGATAGCTGTTGATTATCTCGCGAAGGCTGGAAAGAGATGGAGGCCATTTATCTTAGCCGCTTCCTACAAGGCCCTTTCTCCATCCTCGGATTCAATCCCGGATGCAGTAAGAAAACTCGCCATATCAATAGAATGCTTCCATAAGGCTTCACTTCTCCACGATGATATTGAAGATGACGATGAGTTCAGGGACGGCGAGAGGACTTTGCACACGGAATATGGCGTGCCTGTCGCCCTTAACATTGGGGATTTCCTGCTTGGCGAAGGATATCGCCTGATCGCCGAATGCAATTTGCCGCTGGCGCAGAAGGAACTCCTGTTGAAAGTGGTTTCGCAGGGGCACAGGAACCTTTGCATAGGGCAGGGGAAGGAGCTTTCGTGGAGGCTGTCACCGGGCCTGCCCCCGGTGCGTGAGGTAATTGATATCTCATGCCTGAAGACTGCACCAGCTTTTGAAGTTGCTTTTCTGCTTGGGGCGATAACAGCAGGGGCCGATGGGAAGACCTGCAGTTCCCTGAAGGATTTCAGCAGGCATTTGGGCATTGCCTACCAGATCAGCGATGATATGAAGGATGCCTTGAGAAGGCCCGGGAAGCATCCTGAGCTGTCGATCAATCTTGCTGTTGCCAATGAGCTGGCGCGCGGAGCCGGTAAAAAACTGATAGCCGGTGGATGGAGGAACGGTTTCAATAAGAGCAGGGAGGCGGCCTTAAGAAAAACTCTCGCTTCTCCGAAGGTCGGGGAGAAGGTCGGCAAAATATTGGATCATCATAGGAAGATGGCCATTACCTCCGCCAACGGAGTTGATAGCATCGCCTTGAAGACTTTCTTATACAGGATCATCGGGAGAATTGTCAAGGCGGATGAAAACAAGCGATCAAATTAGCATGGATGTGTTCACCATCGCCTCATCTGCTAAAAAGCACTTGGATGATGACGCCATCAGCAAAACTGCCGCTTTTATAATGTCAAGGATGAATGAGGATGGCGGATTCCGGGGCAGGTCGTCTTCAAGCGATCTCTATTATACTTTTTTCGCCCTAGCGACCCTTGCGAGCCTTGGAGCTTCAAAACATATTTCTCCAGTAAATTCATATTTAAAAAAGATTGACACCCATCGGTTTGGTTTTATCGACCTGTACTGCCTGGCATGCACCAAGCCTCTGCTGACTTACCTCAAGCTGCCTGATAAACTCAAAGCTCTTGCCCTGTTGACGGCCCGGAAGAACAGTATGTTTACAGGCAGGGCAGCGAAGGAACTCGTCGGACGGCTTGAGGATTACAGGTCAATGGACGGCGGTTATAATCAAAATACCAAAAACTCAAAGCATGGAACTGTCTATGCATCATTCCTGGCGTGTCAGGCATATGACAACCTAGGTCTGGAAATACCGGACAAGAAAGGAATTCTTAACAGTCTGGAAGCTTTGAAGGCTTCCGACAACGGTTATGCAAACCAGCCGGGAATGGCCCATGGGACAACCACCGCCACTGCGGCATCAGGAATCATGATGATGCGCCTTGGCGGAAAATTTCCACAGACTGTTGAAAAATGGCTGGCCGGGCAGCTTCTTCCCTGCGGAGGATTCAGGGCAAGCCCGCAGACACCGATTGCAGACATGCTGTCGACTTCAACCGCCGTACTCGCCCTGAGGCACGTTGGACATAAGTTCGAATCCAGACAAAGCATCATTGATTTTGTTGAAAGCCACTGGGATGATTCCGGCGGGTTCTTCGGATCGATGCTTGATCCTGTTTGCGACTGTGAATATACATTTTATGCACTGTTGACCCTTGGATGTCTGTTGGAAAATAGTTTTTCAGGGAACTGAAAAACTATTACACAAAGGAAAAATTTCATGTCGGGAAATAATAACATTGACAAAATGCTAAAGAGTAGCTTGTCCCATCTCGAGCAGAAGCTGATAGGGGAAATGCAGTCCGGATTCTGCTGGCGCGGGAAACTTTCCTCCAGCGCTCTCTCGACCGCCGTTGCGATGTTCGCACTTTCAAAAGTTGATTCCAGGAAATACTCAGGAAAAATTAATAAGGCCGCAAGCTGGCTGCTTGAAAATGTAAATCAGGATGGCGGCTGGGGAGATACCCCGGAAAGTCCGAGCAATATAAGCACCACTCTTTTGGCATGGTCCGCTCTTTCATTGGTGGAAAAAGAGGAGCCTTATGCAAAGCTCATTGAAAGGGTGGAACAATATATCAAAAAGACAACAGGCTCGCTGGAGCCTGCGGATATTTCCAGGACTGTACTCGGACATTACGGGAAGGATCGCACATTTTCAGTTCCGATATTGACCATGTGCACACTAGCTGGCAGGCTCGGAGATGATGGCAGTGAATGGAATTATGTCATCCAGCTCCCATTTGAAATGTCGGTACTGCCAAGGAGTTTTTTCCGGTTGATCGGCCTGCCTGTCGTCAGTTATGCGCTGCCCGCGTTGATTGCCATGGGAATGCTCAGGCATAGGAAGGCAAAGGGCAATCCCCTCATGAGGATAATAAGGAATATGGTGGCTGGCAGATCTCTTGAAGTATTGAAAAGTACTCTTCCTTCCTCAGGAGGTTTTCTGGAAGCCGTTCCGCTGACAGGATTTGTTACAATGTCCCTCGTTGCCGCAGGATGCAAAGATGAAAGCATAATAGGCGCATGTTCCGGATTTCTGGAAAAATCGTTCCGTGAAGACGGGAGCTGCCCAATAGATACGGACCTGGCGACATGGCTGACTTCGCTGTCGGTAAAAGCCCTCGGAATAGAATCATTGGGTGCGGAAAAGTCGGAGGCTATAACAAAATGGCTGATGGCTCAGCAATACAGAACTGTTCATCCTTACACAGGAGCGGCTCCGGGCGGCTGGGCCTGGACAGATCTTCCGGGAGGAGTACCAGATGCCGACGATACCTCTGGCGCATTGATTGCCTTGAAGCTCCTGAATCCTTCATGCGACCGGCAATCCATTTCCGCAGGAATAGGATGGATTCTTGATCTGCAGAACAGTGACGGAGGGATTCCCACCTTCTGCAAAGGCTGGGGTAAACTGCCATTTGACAGGAGCTGTCCTGAAATCACAGCGCATGCCCTGGAAGCGTTTTCCAGATGGAGAAAAGAAGTGGATGATTCCCTTGGGAGAAGGATGGATGCCTCCATGGTCCGGGGCCTCGAATACCTGCGAAGTTCGCAGAAAGCCGATGGCTCATGGAAGCCATTGTGGTTTGGAAACCAGTTCGCGACCAACCGCGAAAATCCCACATATGGAACAAGCCGGGTGCTGATGGGGCTGAATGTCCTGCAGGATCCTGAATATAAAACGAAAACTGAATTCATGATCAAAAATGCCGTTGCCTGGCTCTTGAATGCCCAGAACCAGGATCATGGCTGGGGCGGAGACAAAGGACTGCAAAGTTCGATTGAGGAAACTGCCCTTGCCGTCAACGCGCTGGGCGGACTGCAGGAAAGAACACCGGAAATAGATGAGGCTGTCATGAAAGGGGCTGCAAGACTGCTTGAATTCACGGACAATTCCGACATGCCTCCGGCATCCCCGATTGGACTTTATTTTTCCATGCTATGGTATTCGGAACGGCTTTATCCTTTGATTTTCACAGTCTCAGCCCTTAAAGTAATAAAGGGAACCTCTAAATGATTCATAAACGGAAAATCTTCCTGATGGTGACGATGCTCGCGGTGATGATTGCTGCGATATTCGCATTTTCCCAGACCCCCAATCCCTTTCCGGCTGCAACCTCGAAAAAGACTCCGTCAAACATGGACTGGCCGGTGTTCCGTGGCAACCAAAATCTTACAGCCGCCGTTGATGGTACTCTCGCAGACGACCTTGAACTCGCCTGGACATTCACGGCCGGCGGGGCAATAGGTTCAGCTCCGATAATCAGCAAGGGAATAATATTCGCAACTTCCGCCGATGGAAAAATCTATGCACTGTCCGCCGAAAAGGGAAACAAGCTCTGGGAATTTGATTCTGGTGCCCCGTTCGAAGCCTCAGCTCTATTTTTCAAAAACACAGTATATGCCGGAAACCAGAAGGGAATCCTATATGCCGTTGACGCCGATACCGGTAAGGAAAAATGGAAGTTCACCGCCGAGGACAAGATCGCCGGCTCTGCGAACTTCGCAGAAGTTTCCGAAAAACTGTCACTGGTCTTCATAGGCGGCTACGACAACATCATGCGAGCGCTTGACGCCGATACCGGGAAGGAAGTATGGCAGTATGCCACCCAGAACTATATCAACGGCTCTCCTGCCGTCAGCAAGGACATGCTGGCGTTCGGAGGATGCGATGCAAACCTGAGGATCCTGAAAATCGCCGACGGCAAGGAGATTGCGAACGTCCCGATGGGTTCATATATTCCAAACTCCCCATGTGTTTACGAGGACTTCATTTATCTCGGACATTACGGGGGGAACCTGTTCTGCGTCTCCATCCAGCAGAACAAGATCATCTGGCAGTTCCCGAAGGATTCGTCAGCCGGTTCTTTTATGGGCTCTCCAGCCGTCAGCAAGGACAAGGTCGTGATAGGAAGCCAGGACAGCAAGATATATGCAGTAAAACGCGCATCAGGCGAACTTGCCTGGACTTTCAATACGAAGGGTGAAGTGAAAAGCTCCCCGGTCATCATCGGCAGCAAGGTCGTTGCCGGCTCTTCAGACGGCCGCCTTTACATTTTGAATATTGAGGATGGCTCCAAGCTCTGGTCATACGATATGGGCGCGGAGGTCACTGGTTTCGCCGTTACAGGCGCAATGATCATAGCTGCTTCAGATACAAGAGTGTATGCTTTCAGGAAACGGGGCAACTGACAATGAGGATACTCCACATAGTCGCTGGAAGCGGCGGTTTCTACTGCGAGAACTGCATCCGCGACCAAGTACTCGCCAGAAAGCTCAAGGAGCTCGGACATGACATTGTCCTCATGCCCCTTTACCTGCCGTTCCCGGAGGAGAAGAACCTGAACGTGGAAAGCACACCTGTCTTCTATGGTGCGATCAACCTTTACCTCAGGGAAAATTACCCTTGGTACCGGAAGATGCCGGACTGGATCCAGAAGCTCATGAATTCTCCTGTGCTTTTAAAGCTTGTTGCGAGAAATGCCGGAATCATGCGTGCGACAGGACTCGAGGAAATGACCATCTCCATGCTGCAGGGTGAGAATGGCGGTCAGGCGCAGTCGCTTGAGAGGATGATCGAATGGCTAAAGAATGAACACAAGCCAGAGGTGATCCATCTGTCGAATGCGCTGCTTATAGGGATTGCAAAACGGCTTAGGGAGCAGTTCGATTGCCCGATTGTGTGTTCGCTCCAGGACGAGGACCAGTGGGTCGACGCCATGCATGAGGCTGGAAGGAAGAAGATTTGGGAAATCATTTCCGACATGGCAAAAAATGTCGACGCTTTCATATCGGTAAGCGACTTCTACGGCATGAAGATGAAGGAGCGGCTGAAGCTCCCTGACGCCAAGCTCCATACCTGCCACATAGGAATAGACACCGGCAGGTATAAGCCCGCATCTCCCGAGCCGGGACAGCCGACTATAGGTTATCTCTCCAGACTCTCGGAATCCTGCGGGGTTGGAATTCTCATAAATGCCTTCATTATCCTCAGGCAGAAAGACAAGTTTAAAAATTTGAGGCTGAAGCTTGCAGGTGGATTTACCGGGGACGACGCAAAATTCCTAGAGGGATTGAAATTACAGCTTGCTCAAAAAGGCCTTTCCGATCATTGCGATTTTGTTACAGGATACGATGAGGAGAGCAGACTTGCGTTCCTGAGGAAACTGACATTGCTTTCTGTTCCTTCGGTACAGCCCGAGGCGTTCGGGCTTTTCCAGATCGAGGCGATGGCGAGCAGAGTGCCTGTAGTCCAGCCAGACACCGGAGGATTCCGCGAGGTTGTGAATCTGTCGCAGGGCGGTGTCCTTTATTCTCCCAATACACCTGAAGCCCTCGCAACCGCAATCGAGAACCTGCTGGACAATCCCGCAAGGCTGCAGAAGCTTGGTGAAAATGGCCGGAAGGGAACGGAAAAGTATTTTTCCGCCGAAAAGATGGCGGAAAGGATTTTGGAAATTTATAGGAAGTTGATTGTATAGGAAATTATATATAACTTCACAGCCGAGACGCCTGTACCACATTGAAGAAAAAGAGAGTGGTACAGCCGTCTCGGCTGTAATTAAAGTTTATTTGGAAATTGGTGAACACGCCTAATGGATTATAATTTTGGGAGCAATAATATGAATGAGCCAATTATATCGCTGGAGAAAGTGAGCAAGACTTATCCTGTTCCTGACGACAAGGACGGGCTGAAGGTGCTCAAAGGAATAAGTCTCTCGGTTGAGAAGTCGCAGACCGTCGCTGTCACCGGACCTTCAGGTTCCGGGAAGACCACTCTGCTAAACATGATGAGCGGGCTGGATCTTCCGACCGAAGGCAAAATTACTATTGCAGGACAGGAGCTGACCTGCATGTTCCCCGATGATCTTCCGTTGTTCAGGAACCGGAACCTGGGATTCGTATTCCAGTCGCATTGCCTGCTCCCCCAGTGCACCGTAATTGAAAATGTCCTTCTGCCAAGCATCGTCGAGGAGAGGGAAGGCCGGGATGCGGTGCTTGACAGGGCTCGCAAACTTCTGGAGCGTGTCGGGCTGGAGCGCAAGATAAACACTTTTCCCGGAAAACTTTCAGGAGGTGAATGTCAGCGGGTGGCGGTTGTCAGGGCATTGATCAACCAGCCCAAGATCATCATGGCGGATGAGCCGACCGGATCCCTTGACAATGCGACTGCAATCCTTCTGGCGAAGCTTCTGATTGAACTGAATGAAGAACTTGGCACGACCTTGGTTGTCGTAACCCATTCCGATCTTGTAGCAGACCTGATGAAGCTGAAGTTCAAACTGGCGGACGGGAAGCTTAATATATAGGATCTTGAAAAGATAGAGTTTCGAGAGATAACGGAGGGCGGACTTTCCAGTCCGCCATTTCGCGGGTTGGAAAACCCGCGCTCCTTTTTTTAATCAGATACATAAAGGTGGCTCGTTGAACTATCTCAAACTGGCATGCCGCAACATGGCATATTACTGGAAACCGCTTCTGGCGGTTTTCACTGGCACCATGCTATGTACCGCCGTGCTGTGCGGAGCCCTGATGCTGGGAGACTCCCTGCGTTCCAGCCTGCAATACATAAACAGCAATCGCCTGGGTGATGTTGAGTATGCCCTTGCTTCCAAGGGCGTTTTTTTCAAAGCCGACATTGACGAAAGAATCAGACAGGAAACAGGTCTTGCAATCACCTCGGTACTCGGGACAAACGGCATAGCCGTAATAAATGGCGGAAAACTCCGGCTGAACAATATAAAAATATTGGGTGTGAGCAACGAGTTCTGGGTTTTCAGAACAAATGAAAAACCACCTATCAGCATACCAAACGGTTCTGTAGCCATCAACCAGCAGTTCGCAAAAAGATCTGGTTTGAAAAAAGGGGATGAATTCATAATCCGTGTTGAAAAGAAATCTTTTATCCCTGCAGATACATCGCTGGCACAGGAAAACGGAACCTCTGCGGCAGCATTGCGTGTCCGCGTCCATGAGATAGTTCCGGACTCCCAGCTCGGTAATTTCAGTCTTGACGCAAGCCAGATACCGCCTATGAATGTCTTTGTTCCTAGGAGTGAGCTCTCCGCGAAGATCGGCATGCCGAACAGGGCCAATATCCTTTTGGCCGCCGGGACAATACCCAAACCTAGACTATATGATATCAATCAGATATTAAAGAGAGCATTGACACTGGACGATATGGGGCTTGAGCTCAAGGATCTTTCCGAATTCAAAGCCATCGAGCTTAAAAGCAGGGAGATTTTCCTAAGTATCGAATTGAGCGGAAAGGCCCTTGCAACCGGCAAGAACGCGATGCCCGTATTCTCCTATTTCGTAAACGAGTTCAGCTGCGGGGAACGCCAGACGCCATATTCCTTTATTGCAGGGCTGGACAAGGCCGCGCTTCCGGTCCAGCTCCTCGATGACGAGATCGTTATCAATAAATGGATGGCCGACGACCTGAATGCCGAGGTGGGGCAAGTTGTTAAATTAAGGTATTATATGATTGGCCCGATGAGGACTCTCTCCGAAGAGACTGTTTCCTTGAAGATCAGGAGAATTGTTCCGATTGAAGGGTTTGCCGGCGACATGGATCTCATGATGGATTTCCCGGGTATGTCGAAGAAGGAATCATGCAATGACTGGGATCCCGGCATCCCAATAGATCTGAAGAAAATACGCAGCAAGGACGAGGAGTACTGGAAGAAATACAAGGGGACGCCGAAGGCATTTGTCAGCTTTGCCACTGCGCAAAGGCTATGGTCAAATAAATATGGAAATCTTACCGCAGTCAGATATCCGATGGCGGAAAACAGCACGGAGGAAATCTCCATGGCGATCCTCAAATCGATAGAACCGAGAGATGTCGGACTCCAGTTTGAGAATGTCAGACATGATGTACTTGCCGCCGCCAGAGGTTCGGTGGACTTCGGTCAGCTCTTCCTGGGACTGAGCTTCTTCATAATAATATCCTCGCTCCTCCTGCTGTCGGTGTTCTTCTCCTTGTACGTGGAACAGCGCAGGCCGGACATGGCGGTGCTTCTCTCCCTCGGATTCAAGCCGTCGCTGATCAAACGACTTTTCCTTTTTGAAGGCGTCATGATCGCTCTTGCCGGATGTCTCGCTGGTATATTCGTTGGAATCATCTATCTCGATTCCGTCTTATTCCTGCTTGGGACATTATGGCAAGGCGCGATCGGAAATACTGTTTTGAAAATTCATATCAGCGCTTCCACTATTGCCATTGGGTTTACGATCTCCCTGCTGCTTGCTGTCGCCACCATGTGGTTCACCATGAGACGGCATCTGAAACTGACAGCGGCAACTCTCCTGTCCGGGAGCGATGGGCTTGCAGAAATTCTGCGGGGCAACAGCCGATTGGCCAATGCCGTTTTCTGTATTTCACTTGCAGGTGCCATCATCATGCTCATGTCCGCCCTGGAGGTAAAAGGCAAAGGAGTCGCGGACATGTTCTTCGGCACAGGATTTTTTATTTTGATAGCAAGCCTGAGCTTATTCAATATTATCCTGGGACTCGCAAGCCGCAGGATGAGCAACAGGTTTGACGTCCCGAGTATGATTGTTCAGAACATGATGAGAAGGCGCGGCCGGAACCTAACCGTAACGGCTTTGATGGCTGTTGGAATTTTCCTGGTTTACTCAGTTGGTGTTAACCGACATAGCCCATTGACGGACCAGAACAATCCGAAGTCAGGGACAGGAGGCTTCCAACTCTACTGCGAGTCGACATTGCCCCTCGTATATGACCTGAACACACAAAAGGGAAAAGACGCCTATGGTCTTGAGAACAAGATTTTCCAAGATGCGAAGTTCGTCCAGCTGCGGATGAAACCCGGAGACGATGCCAGTTGTCTCAACCTGAACCGTGTCCGCAATCCTGCGCTTCTCGGAGTTGATCTGAAGGCATTCAGCGGACGTAAAGCGTTCAGCTTCGTCAAAACTGCAGACAATATATCCGCTGATGATGCCTGGGCTGCCCTCGACAAGATCAGTCAGAATGCGATCCCAGGAATAGCTGATCAATCAACGATAATGTGGAGCCTCGGAAAATCGGTGGGCGACACTTTGGACTACTTTGACGAGAGGGGAAACCAATTCAAGGTCAGGCTGATCGCCGGACTCGACAACTCCATTTTCCAGGGAAGGATTTTAATCTCTGCAAAGAATCTGGAAACGCTTTATCCCTCCATTGGCGGAACAAGGATCCTGCTTGTGAATGCGTCAGTGGCGTCGGTCAAGGAAATGCAAATGCAGCTCACGGAGAAGTTCGAGGACCTGGGACTTGATGTCATGCCCGCTTCGGCAAGGCTTGCCGAATTCAACAAGGTCGAAAACACATATCTTGACATATTCCTCATGCTTGGGGCGCTGGGCTTTGCCATCGGCACCGTCGGTCTCGGAGCAATGACCATGAAGAACATCCTCGAACGGAAGACCGAGTTTGCAGTGATGGAGGCCGTAGGTTTTTCAAGGAGAAGGATCATGCGTATTTTACTCTTGGAACATTCCGCACTGGTCGGCGCCGGTCTCCTCTGCGGTCTTGTCAGCGCCCTTGTAGCCGTCACGCCCTCCTTGCTTGAGCAGGGAGCAGGAATACCTTGGACTGCACTGTCCATCATATCGGCTGTGATCGTGGCAAATATAATATTCTGGATAATTCTGAGCCTGAAGCTGGCCATGCCGTCAAACCTGCTGGATTCCCTGAAAGACAAATGACCCTACGCTATCTTGATTTATGCATAAACGCCTGTTATCTTTAGAGCTTGATTATAATTATAGAATTTTAATATTCCAGGAGGATCCAAATGCGTGCAGGAATGAAGTTCGCAATCGGCATCGCCGGCTTACTGCTGGCCTTTTCACAGGTTCAGGCACAGAACGAATGGCCGCAATGGCGCGGGGCGGAAAGGAATGACCTGTCCAAGGAAAAGGGACTGCTGAAAGAATGGAAGGCCGGCGGACCTGAGCTCAAATGGAAGGCAACTGATCTGGGCAACGGATTTTCCGGAATCTCGCTCGTAAAAGGCACGATCTACACAATGGGCGACGTCGAAGGCGCATGCCAGCTGATGGCCTTCGCCGAAGATACGGGCAAGAAACTCTGGTCACTGAAAGTCGGCGAAGTCGGCGGTGGCGGAGGATATCCCGGCCCTCGCTGTACACCAGCTGTTGAAGGCGGACTCGTTATCGCGCTCGGCCAGTTTGGAGATCTCGTCTGCGCGGATGCCGCAACGGGCAAGGAAGTCTGGCGCAAGAACCTGGCAAAGGATTTCGGCGGCAAGGTTCCCAAGTGGGGATATGCCGAGTCACCGCTGGTTGATGACGGGAAAGTTTATTGCACGCCCGGCGGCAAGGAAGGATCAATAATCGCCCTCAACATAAAGACCGGTGCCACTGCCTGGCGCAGCAAGGAATATACCGATGAGCCCCACTATACATCGCTGATACTGGAAACCATTGCCGGACAGAAACAGCTCATACATCTTTCACCAGCCAACGTCGTCGGGGTGGACATAAAGGACGGCAAACTGCTCTGGAAGGCTGCCCGCGAAGGCAAGACTGCTGTCGTGCCAACTCCCGTCTATGCCGACAACCAGGTATTTGTGACCTCTGGCTACGGTGTAGGCTGCAACGCATTCAAGATCTCAAAGGATGCGAGCGGATTCAAAGCCGAACAGATCTATTCCAACAAGGACATGGTTGACCATCATGGTGGAGTAATCCTCCTTGACGGCTATGTCTATGGGCATTCTGATTCAAAGGGATGGGTCTGCATGGAACTCAAGACCGGACAGCTCGCTTGGTCGAACAAGGGCGTCGGCAAGGGGTCCATAGGATATGCCGACGGCAACTTCTATATCCGCGGCGAGGGCGGCAAGGGCGGCAAAGGCCCGATCGCCCTTATCGAGGCGAATCCGAAAGCCTATACTGAGAAGGGAAGCTTTGACCAGCCTGACCGCAGCGACAAGAACAGCTGGCCGCATCCTGTCATCGTCAATGGCAAGCTTTACCTTCGTGACCAGGGCGTACTGCTCTGTTACGATGTCAAAGGCAAGTAAAATAAAGAATCTCCTGACGGCCATCCTATCCCGCCGCATCCGGCTTCGCAAGACTACGCCGTGACAAGAGCAACGGGGTATTACGGACGCCCTCTTTCGCCTCGGTGCGGGCCGGAGATTCTTTATAACAAAAGAAAATCAAAGCTGACCCAAGGGTCGGGGAATTTGACCCAACTAAGATAAAAATGTGGAATCAACAGTACGGATTAAGTAAACGACATAGTTTACTGAATACGTACCTTTTAAAGCCAGGTCGAAGTTGGCCTGTTTTACAATTTCGATTTTATCGAAACTGTCTTCCTGTCTATTACCTTCAGGGGATGGAACTTCCTGCCGGTTCCACTTTTGCCGCCGACAAGATTTTCAAAGACCATGTCTGCGACATCGTCAATAGGATATTCGACAGTGGACAGTTCCGGGAACAGTGATATGAAAGTAGGGCTGTTGTCGACTCCGAGCACTGAAATGTCAGATGGGACCTTGTATCCGTTCCTTTCAAGAATCCTTATCGTTGTCAGTGCGAGCCAGTCGTTATGGCAGAAGACAGCGGTAGGCTTGAAGCTTCCTATGCTTTTAATCAGCGATTCCTCCGTGACGGGGAACAGCGATTCAAATGGAAGATTTTTTGACTTCATGAACTTTTCATAGCCTTTTCTCCTGTCTGAAATCGCCATCGCCTTCCGGACATATGTCAGGAAAAGAATCCGCCTGTGTCCTTTTTCCCATAGGAATTCAGTGCCAGTGAAACCAGTCTTGATCTCATCCGGGAAGATATTGACTATTTTTTTGCCGGAACACGGAGCTACGATTGAAAGCACTTTGAGGGAGCTTGTGATTTCATCCGGGATTTCCAATCCATCCTCAGGAGGGACGAGTATTGCACCGAGATATCGCCTCGATGCGAAATCCCTCAATGCGGAAATCGTCTCCTCCGGAGTTGACACGGGCATGATGACAAGAGTCAATCCTTTCTTCCTGAGCAACTGCCTTATCTTCTCAAAGATATCCATGAAGAATATGCTGTTGAAGGAGGAAATGACGCCTCCGACAATCGAGCTTTTTCCTGTCATGAGCTCGCGCGCCGACGGATTCGGGCTGAATCCGTATTTCTTTGCGGCGGCAATGATCCTCCTGCGGGTCTCCTCGTTTATCCCCTTTCGGGCATGAAGGGCCCTGTCGACAGTCCCCTGCGACACGCCGCATATCCTTGCAAGCTTCAATGACGATATCATGGATGCCTTATTTATTGTATTCGATCCTGCGGATCTCGATTTTGCCTTTTGCGAACTTCGCAAACGGTTTTCCATTTTTGACTCCGACTGTTCCAAATCCTCCCTTGGCGCAGAAGAATGTCTTGAAATCACCCTTGATCTTCGGGGAGATGTAAAGGACCTTTTCAACCGCATCATATCTGACGCCGGTTATGCCCTGTATCAAGCCGTAGGAAGACATCGCCCTTGCATAGAAATGCCCGCATTCATATTCATTGAAGGGATTGCGGACCCTGCCGTCATATCTTCTCCGTGCAGCTCTTACGATTTCAAGCCCCTTCTGGATCTCTCCTGCGTGCAGGAGGTGGGAAGCCACCTGATATTCATAACCTGTCCAGACTTCATTGCTGTAAGGGAAGGGGAGGGTGAGCGCATCGCCTTTTGGCCAGGTGCAGAGAAGAAGTCCGCCATCGTTTCCAAGGGCGTAGCCGGGCCTCTGTGGATTTGCGTGATCCTTCAAATTCTTCCTGTAATTATATTTATAGATGGATGCCAGATTCTTCTTTACTTTTTTGTCATCGAGGATTTCACCGAGTCCGCACATCTCCGCCAGCCATGCGCCAAGGACTCCGTCCGACAGGCAGCCTTTTCCATATTGGTATTTTGGTCCTTCCTTTTTCAATAAGGCTGTCGCCTCTTTCGAGTAATTCATCCTGATTCCGACCTTGCATTCCTTTGTAGGATCCTTCACCTTCAAGCCCTTCCACTGGACCTTCTGATAGAAATATTCGCCGTTGAACAGATCTTTTTCCAGATAGCTGCGTCCCTTCGTGTAAAGTTTCGAATAGAAGGAGACATCCTCTTTCATGAACTCACCCATCCTGATGGCAGCCTTGAGAGCGCCAAGATAGAAGCTTGAGCACATTCCGTCCGGCCCCCAGAATTCAATGTCATAGGTGTTGTGATGGGGTTCTACAAGGACTCCCCTGTGATCAGGATCCCATTTTTCAATGCAGAAATCAAGGCTGTTCCTAACTTCCGGCCAGATGCCTTTGAGCCAGGATGAATCGCCGCTTATCCTCCATTCCCGGTAAATCTTCATGATGCCGCCGAGCTGCCCATCGGAAGCGGCATGGAAATTATGGTCGGAAGTCCTTATCGGCAGCGACGAACGGAAATTCTGATGGCCTTTTTCATCCTGTGAAAACTTGAATTCAGTGTTCCTGAGGGATTGTTCGAGCGAAGGGAAGAGATGGGGAATTGCCTGCGCGTAATTCCAGACATGGGTGCAGGAGCCATAACAGCATCCGCTGTTGTCATTACAGCCTTCCCATCCCCACAGGCTTCCGTTTTTCTGGCGGAGTACCGTCGGAGATTTCATTATTGCGAGATTCGCAGCAATGGCGTCCAGGATTTCCGGAGGGAGGGTTGAATCGTAGAAGCTCCCAGCGAAGACCATTGATGATTTTTTCAGCTCCGCATATGAGTTGTGCCAATAGGCGGAAAGTCCGCCGACATTCTTGAACCTGCCGGAATACCATGGCTGATAGAATTTGTCAGGACTGCTTTCGCAATTGCAGTTTCCGCTGCATGAGGGACTGTCTTTTCCTACGGCGACATTCGAATATGGGACAAACCATGAGAGCTTCAATTTTACAGTTATGGATTTCCCCGGAGCCAGGCTGAACGGGACGTATAGGCTTCCACCCGGAGAAGGATCTCCTGATGTCAGGGCTTTCTTCTCAAGGCAGCTTCCGCTTTCGATGTTTTTCCATGTAAGGGTCATTGGATCAAACCAGCCGCCTCTGAACATTGCGCAATCGACTTTTGCGCCTCTTGCATCCGTCTCGGCGCAGAACGCGCCCTTTGTCCAGAATTTGTCGGGCATTGATTCCTGGTTGAGGATGAATCCCTGCGGACTTCGCAGGACTGCATCCTTGCTGGGCATGTCTTTTGCAGGATTCACACGGAGGAAATTAAACGCATGGAATGACCAGACAGCTTCGATTTTCCTTGTCGACTTGTTTGTCATGGTATACTCAAGACCTGCGACCGGCAGGCTTGAATTGTCGGCGTCGCCCGGAATGAACGGGCTCCATCCGGTGATTTCTGCCGAGACCGGGAAATTCTTTTCCTGCAGCTTTACGGTTCCAAAGGGGAATTTCGTGTGGAATTCGGCGTAGGAAAACCTTGGAAGGCCGAAATTTCTTCCACCAAGGCCTTTTCCGCCTTCAGGTCTTCCGAATATCTTCCAGTTCGGTACAGGCCCTTCAAGGACTTTCGCCTTATTGCCGTTCTTATCCTTGACGCAGACTGCCGCGAACATGCTTGAATCCGTCAAGATGTCCGGCTGGTGCTTGATTGAAATGTCGGAAAACGCCCCGTTCCCGTCCAGGCATATCATGCCGGCGCCGATGCCTCCCATCGGGAATGCGAGATAGCTCAGGTTCTCCCCCTGGTACACTCCGTCGAGACAGTTCTTTTTCATCTATGGGATCTCCTTTTATGGTGAATTACGTGTAACTACACGTTAAAATAGGACGGAGAGGAATTATTTCAAGCGCCATGCAGGCTTTTATTGACTTATTTTCACTGCCGTCCCATGGATGATTGGATGACTGGATTGCTGGATTCTTGGGTATTAAAGAAGCTGATTTCAAAAATACGAAAAACATTTGTTGCGGGAATAACGCTTGTTGGAGTTCATCACGTGACTCACGTGGCAGCTTCCTGCGTCCGCCGTAGCTTCTTAGCGAAGGCGGAAGCGTGTCTTGGTATTTCCCGACACCCATGGGGACGGGATCTTCGACAACAGGTTACACACGCTAAAGCAGCGCACTCCAACTTTTGAAATTGCCTCAAAGACATAAGGCCAAAGCATCCTGGACAAAGTTGAAAATCCCGGCCCGACGGCGTCGGGAACTGTTCCCGGCACTGGGAAATGAAGACCTCGAAGTTTCAGCCGGCTGATGGACTGGGGCTAACGATTGGAATGAAAAACCGAGTGAATACAAAGTTCCATCAATCCTACTTGTTGGTGTCTCTATTTCGTACTGAGTCAAGAAGTCGTTTTTTGACTCCCGGAGAACTCCAGTGATTGGAACCAGTGCCAGTAAACTGAATAATTTCATCAGGTTCTAATGCGTATTGAGTATCATCGATTATCACGGCGATGTTCGGCTCTAATGGAACAGATGGTGTCTCTAAGCGAGAAGGATTATCTATGACTTTTTTGATCCACAGAGTATCCCTCTCGGAGAGTGAGATGGTCCGTTCCTTTTGTGGTATTCCGATATCCAAAACGATTGCAGCATTTGATTTGGAGAGTTTTGGTCTTTGGGCATCATTTTCTGGGTTATCAGTTCCTGGCGTAGGACCACATCCTGTGAGGATAGCAAGCGATGCAATTGTAAAAATATATTTCATAATCATGTTTTAGTCCAACCCTCCGGCAACCGGCGAAGCCTGGTTGCCAGAGGGGGCGCACTAGCTGGACTCTCTATTTCTTTTTCTGTATTGATTTAGACCATGAATTCTTTGATACTTTTATAATTTCTCCGGAATTTGAGAGTTCTACGATAACTGTTTCTGTTTTAGTGTCTGTTTTAATATATTCCTGATCGCTCTTATCCTCTGTCTTTGCAGTGCTTGGACGCATGTATGTAATATCGATAGTTTCCTCGTTTTTATCAGTCTTGGAGTAATGAAAATCATGAAAAACCAAATCATCTGTTTTGATATTGGGATATTTTTCTAAAATCGCCTTGATAGCCAAGGTATTCAAACGAGGAAAATCAGTTTTAATCAGAGCATTGTCCGACTCAGCAGAAACATTAATGCAATAGAGAATTAAAGATAAAACAAGAATTGAGAATTTCATATGCTTTTCCTTTTGTTCAACTGTTGTTATACGCAATTGCGCTTTTTTGTAAAATAGCACTTTTTTCAGTGCAATACAATATGCATATGGCGGTTGGAATCTGCCAAAACTGATTGAAAGCGGGCTGTCGTTATGTCGCCTGAAATACAAGCTGATTATCGAAGCAATAATTATATGATATTTGTTCGTAGTTAAGCCATTATTGGCTGTTATTAATAATCGAAGAAACACGCAAAAATGCGTTGACTACAAACAGAATGCCTTATCAAAAAAGAAGCTAATATGAATTACAGCCGAGACGGCTGTACCACATTCTCAGACGTGAATATTCGCTGAAGGATGTCCTTCAGAGAATATTTACAATTCCTCACATGAATTCAGGCTTCCTGTTGTTGATGTAGATCAGCTCGATCGTGCCGATCCTGATGATGTCGCCTTCACAGAGGATGCGTTTCTTCATTTTTTTGCCGTTGACGAAGACTCCGTTCTTCGAGTTGTCATCGATGATGCTCCAGCCGTTGTTGTCCTTGCTGATATGGCAGTGGTTGCGCGAGACCTTCGAGCTCTGTATGACAATATCAGAGGATTCGGCGCGGCCCACGTTGATAAGATCAGAATCAAGCTGGAACCAGGTGTTCGGCTTTCCCTTGGCTACTATGAGGAGGAATTCATCCCCGGCCGGCGGCGGTTCGAAGGATTCAAGCATCTTGTCGATATGCTTCAGCCTGTTCTTGACCTCGTCAAGACCTATCTCCTTCATTTCTGAAGTCACAAGGAGGATCGTCCTGAACTCATCCGACTTCATATTTGGTATGTTGGTCATAATGCCGTCCTGTCAGCTCTTTTCAAGATTGTGTATCATTTTCTTCGCGGTGTCGACAATTATCTTCATCACCCTGAACTTGTTCTGGGCAAGAAGATTCGGTGAAACCTTCAACTGTTCGGCGACCTCCTCCACGGATTTCTCCTTCAGATAGACCTCCTCGAAACATTTGAAGACCCTGGAGTTGACCCTTTTCTTGGCCTCCTGCAGGGATTCCCTGAGGATCATGGTCTTCCATTCGTTGTCCCAGATATTCTCCCTTTCAGTGATTATCCTGGCATGGTCCTCCGACGTGGCCTTGCTGAAAAGCTCGGAATTCCTGAGCCTCGAGATCTTCCCGGCCCTCCTGAACGCATCGATGACCTTGGACTCCGTGATCTTGAAAAGAAGGGACTTGAACCTGCCTTTCTTCCTGTCATACTGGAAATTCTTCAGATACCTCATCAGGACCATCGTGGTTTCCTGGAGGACGTCCTCCGCCAGCTCCTTCGGACATCCACGCTTCCTCGCGAAATTTATTATCACGGGCGCGTAGAGCTCGTAGAACACGGCCCAGGCCTTCTCATCGTCCTGCTTCAAGGCCATGATCAGAGTTTCTCTTGTCTTGACTATGTCGTATCCTGACATCTGGAACCCATCGTTATTTTCGGGAATCCGGCGTTTTATTCCTGGAACCAGCCTGAAAAGATTTCCAATTGGCGCCTAATATAGTTTTCCCGAATGCAATCTTCCAGTCTCTCCACATATTTAGTTGTAGAGCGTTGACGTCAGGTAATGTATCAGTCTTTATTGATATTGCTCGTTATATAGACAATACGCAGTTATGCGGAGAAAATTATAGGCAGGCAGGGAATTATCCTTTTCTATATTCGACAGGGCTTTTTCCGGCGATCCTGCTGAATACCTTTGAAAAGTAGAATATGTCGGTGAATCCGGCCTTGGCAGCTATTTCAGCGCAGGAAAGAGGCGTGGTGCGCAGGAGGTTCTTGGCGGCGCTTATCCTGTATTCGTTCATGTAGCTGACAGGCGCGAGACCGAACTTCTTCTTGAACTCCCTCTGGAAATGCCCTTTCGAGATGCAGGCTTCGGACGCGAGCTTTTCAATGCGTATCCTGCCGGTGCAATGGGAATGCATGTAGTCCCTGGCCCTTCCAAGCCTTGATGAGATTGAATCCTCGATGGGCGTATCAAGACCGGCATAGGTCATTATCAGGAAATGGAAAAGCTCGGATAGGTTCCTGTGGAACTGTATGAACCTGAACCTGGAATTGTCCTCCTTCAGTTCGGCGATCCTGGCAAGAATATTGCCGAGGGACTTGTGCTGATCCTTGTCAAGCAGGAGCACGTTTTGCCACTTCGTGATCTCCATTCCCGAATAGGCCTCAAGCAGCTCCTTGAAGGAAATATCAAGCCCATTTCCCTTTCCACAGACATACGAGAAGGAAAATTCCGAATATGAGACTTTTCCCTTGTCAATAGGCTGGAACATGTGTCCTTCGCCCGGAGAGCTCAGGACAAGGAGTCCGGGTTCCGCATCCAGGATCTTTCCGCCTATGGAGAAATTTCCATGGCCTTCGCCATAAAGCACGACGTGAAATACATTGTGCCTGTGTTCATGGGACCTTGCTGCTGATTTCTTTATATGCAGCGAGTCGATGCTCACGTGCAGGGGAAGCATGTCGTAGCTTGCGACACCGCAGCTTATCTGCATGAACTGCGGTTTCCTTGAAGGCAGATCGTTTTCAGTGAATACCAGCAAAGGGCACCTCTAAAAATTCATAACATCACAAAATTACAAATAAATGTGTTAAAAATCCATTTATATTACTTCTTATGATGTTATTTTACAAATAATAAAATAGAATAATGGGAACGCCAGACCCCGTGCTGGCGAAGATGCCGGTACAGGGCCCGGCGTTCCAAAATCATTAAGATAAGGAGAAATTCACATGTCAAACGCGAATATCGAAGGTTTCCCGCAGGAAGATGTCTCTAAGGCCGAATGGCTCGTCAAGGAGGCGCATAAGAACGGCGGTCTTGCGCCAGTAGATATTGAAAAGTTCTGGATTGACCAGGACGCGGCCGCAAAAGATCCTTTTTCAAAAAATATCAAACAGGCCCCATTGGGAGTCTTCCATAGCAATGAAGTTGTCTTCGACGAACTCGGTATTCCCGAAGATATGTGGCGTCTGGAAAAAGATGAAGCCTGGAAACTGTCGTTGAACAAGGCGTATAATGATAAGGCTGAAAAAATAGTTGGACGCCGCCTGCTGAACGAAAAACCTTCTGCTCCAGTTTCCGACCGCTATCCTGAGACCAAGAAGCTGCATGATGTCTTCGAAGCCAAGAACGTTTGGCACGAAGGTTCCTGGTGGCTCCAGCAGTCCGCAAACACCGAGGACGAATTAAAAGCTCTTCTTGACCGCGTTGAAAATCGCGACATCCGCAAGTTCATCCTGCCGGAAGGGTGGAACGAGGCCAAGGCGAAACTCCTTTGTCGCGGAATCAAGCCCGGTCTCTACCGTGGGCAGCGCGGACCCTGCACTTTTGCGACAAGCGTCTATGGCGCCGAGAACATGATCTTCCTCGTTCTGGACAATCCGGATCTAGCCAGACGCTTCAGTAATGCGATCCTGAAGACAATGCTTGAGATTGCCAGAGTTCTTGACGAAGAGGCGGGCTACACGCCGGAAACTGCTCCTCACGGTTTTGGTTTCGCCGATGACAACTGCTGTCTCTTCAATCCCGAGATGTACGAGCTCTTCGGATATCCGATATTGAAAGGGATATTTGAACGCTACAGCCCGAATCCCGGAGACAACCGGTACCAGCATTCCGATTCTTCAATGGCGCATCTTCTTCCATTCTTCACAAAACTAAACATGACTGGTGTAAATTTCGGGCCGACCCTGACAGTCAGCGAGATCCGCAGCCATTGTCCGAAAGCGGTGATCCACGGACAGCTTGCTCCGTTCACATTCAGCCGGAACGAGGAAGTCAGGATGATCTGCGAATTCCTGCGTGATTTCAGACAGGCGAAGGAGAAGAGGGGGCTGTTGTTCACCACTGCCGGCTCGATAAACAACGGTTCGCGTCTGACCGGCATGCGCCTGCTGATGGCGGCCGCGCAGCTCTGGGGAAGGTATTAGAAGTAGGTACGGCCTTCAGGCTGTACCATTCTTTATTTGCCAGTAGGTACGGCCTTTAGGCTGTACCATTCTTTGCTTGAAAATTTAATAACACTTAAAAACTGGTACAGGCTTCCGCCTTCGCTGAGAAGCTACGGTGGACACAGAAAGCCCGTACCTACTTCAAATCCAAAAAACGAATTCAGAATAAATTTCAAGATGGAGAGTTCATAAACATCTCCGCAGCCGCAAGGAGTATTTTTTAAACAAGGAGATTATACAATGTCGGAACTTGAAGGTTTTCCGCAGGATCATATTAAGAAGTCTGAATGGCTCGTCAAGGAGGCGCATAAGAACGGTGGACTGGCGCCTGTGGATCTGGAAAAGTTCTGGGTGGATCAGGACGCGGCTGCAAAAGATCCGTTCTCGAAAAATATAAAGCAGCTTCCTTTGGGAGTCTTCCACAGCAACGAAATTGTCTTCGACGAACTTGGTATCCCTGAGGAGATGTGGCGCCTGGAAACAGACGAAGCTTGGAAGCTTTCTGTAAACAAGGCATATAACGACAAGGCCGAGAAAATAATTGGACGCCGCATCTTGAACGAGAAACCGCCAGTACCGGCGCCCGACCGCTATCCTGAAGTCAAGCTGTTGCATGATGTCTTCGAAGCGAAGAACGTCTGGCATGAGGGTTCCTGGTGGCTCCAGCAGTCCGCAAATACCGAGGACGAGTTAAAGGCGCTTCTCGACCGTGTAGAAAGCCGCGAGATCCGCAAATTCATCCTTCCGGAAGGATGGAACGAAGCGAAGGCGAAGCTGCTGCCGTGCGGAATAAAGACCGGGCTCTACCGCTGGCAGCGCGGACCCTGCACATTTGCGACAAGCGTCTATGGCTCCGAGAACATGCTCTTCCTAGTTCTGGACAACCCGGATCTTGCTGTCAGGTTCCGGAACGCAATAATCAAGGCGATGCTTGGCATAGCACGGATTCTTGACGAGGAGGCGGGCTACACTCCGGAAACGGCTCCCCATGGTTTTGGATTCGCCGACGACAACTGCTGTCTCTTCAATCCGGAAATGTACGAGCTCTTCGGATATCCGATTCTCAAGACCCTCTTCGAACGGTACAGTCCGAATCCCGGAGATAGACGGTACCAGCATTCCGATTCAGCCATGTCGCACCTCCTTCCATTCTTTACGAAGTTGAACATGACAGGCGTAAATTTCGGACCGAGTCTGACTGTCAGCGAGATCCGCAGACATTGTCCGAACGCCGTCATTGAAGGACAGCTTGCGCCGTTCACATTCAGCCGGAACGAGGAAGTAAGGCTGGTCTGCGAATTGCTACGCGATTTTGAACAGGCGAAGGAGAAGAGGGGCCTTGTGTTCGCCACGTCTGGGGTGATAAACAATGGTTCGCGCCTGACCGGCATGCGCCTGCTGATGGCGGCCGCCCAGCTCTGGGGAAGGTATTAAAAGTAGGTACGGCCTTTAGGCTGTACCATTCTTTGCTTGAAAATTTAATAACACTTCAAAGGCTGGTACAGGCTGAAGCCCGTACCTACTTATTTTGGTTTTCTCCACGGCCAGTCTTCAGGCTTTGATACAAGGCGGGCTTTAACAGGATTATTCATAATGTATCTTTTGACAGATTCTACTTTTAGCGGGCTTCGGCACCAGTGGTCGAAATTTTCCGCTGCCCAGAACTTTCCCTCTTTTCCAAGTATCCTGTTCGCCTGAAAAGCAGTGGAACCTTTAATTTCACCGAGGACTTTGCCCAGTGATACAAGGGCATTGTCCGAATCACAGCATAGGCAATGCACATGATTCGGCATGATGACGATAAAAGGAAACCGCCACCGATATTTTGTTTCCATCTCGTCGAATTTTGACAATACAAGTCTGGCAATGTCGGGATTGGAAAGAAATGCCCTGTTATTGTCGGCCGTGTCAAGGATTGACTCGATCTTAAGGAATTCCAACCGTTGATTTTGAATTATTTCTTCCTGGGGAGCATCTTTCAATTTATCTCTCTTCTCGCGGAGAGTGGCAATGACATGTGCTGGAATAGTTCCATGGAGGCGGAAAGTTACAAAATATTCGTGGTTCAAAACGCTCCAATGAGGGAGTTTCCTCCGATGAAAGGCAGTTGTTATAGGTTTTTCCATGAGTTCTAAGTAGGTACGGCCTTTAGGCTGTACCATTCCTTGCTTAAAAATTTAATAACACTTTAAAACTGGTACAGGCTGAAGCCCGTACCTACTTCAAATCCAAATGCTGGTACAGGCTAAAGCCCGTACCTACTTCAAATCCAAAGGCTGGTACAGGCTAAAGCCCGTACCTACTTTATATTCAAATACTGCTGGTTCAATTCCCTTAACTGGTCGGCCCAGAATGAATCAGTGCCCCAGTTCGGGAAATTGGCCGGGAAGCACGGATCTTCACGCTGACGGCTTATCCAGTCCAGGAAATAAAGCATTCGCATTGCGCGGAGAGGTTCGATGAGCTCAATGCTGTCCTCCTCAAAATCTCGGAATTCCCTGTATCCTTTGATCATAAGGTCGAGTTCGCGTCCTGATTCAAGCATGTGCCCGGGAAGAAGCATCCAGAGGTCATGCACGGGAGGTCCCATCACCATGTCGTCGAAGTCGATCAGAAGAAGCCCTTCGTCGGGCCTGTGCAAGATATTTTTCGCATGGCAGTCGCCGTGGATCCTGATGTATTCGGTGTCATCGAACATCGGCAGGATCAGATCCAGAAGCTGGGAGCAGACGTCTTCAAAAGGTTTCTGGTATCTCGGCGGAATCTGTCCACCATCGACAAGCTGCGAAATATCCGACTTGGTAGTTTCCCTTGGATGAAGCTTAAGGCGGTGTTTTGCCGGCTTGCGGCTTCCGACGACATGTGCGCGGGCGACGACCCGTCCAAGACGCTTCCAGTCGTCGTCGCTTGTCTGTTCCCATATCCGACCGAGTCGTTTCGGATATACGGCGAAGAAAATGCCGTCGGTTTCACCGACAGTTGTCTTGTTCTTGAGAATGAACGGTGCGACGACCGGGATCTCGTCATGCGCGCATTCCATCACGAAATCATGTTCGTCCTGTATTGCCTTCTTGGACCAGCGGCCGGGCCGGTAGAACTTTACGATGATGCGTTCGCGGTCGTCGGCCATCAGCTCATATACCCGGTTGATGTAGCTGTTCATGGGATGGGTGTAGCCGAGCAGGTGACGACCAAGCGCCTTCTCGACCTCCGGGACGATGACGTCCGGAGTCAGTGCGGTGAAATTCCCGCAGGCCTGGGGTGCGGCCTGAACTTGGCTGTTGCCGTCTTTTTTCGTCTTTGCTGTCTTGACTGTTTTTTTATTCATAAGTATGGGAAATAAAAATAACTGGATTCCATTACAAAACAATGCACTCAGGTGTACATTATGCGCTTATTTTGTTTTATAAAGGAGGGTGGGCATTCCTGTCCGCCGTAGCGTAGCTCTTCAGTGCGAAGACTGATTTGCCAATACGCGGGTTGGAAAACCCGCGCTCCGTTGGAAAACAAAATCTTGAAATTAATATGCGTTTGGCAATTTAAAAGAAGGATTATATGCCGATGAAGAACTCAATCAAAGTCATACTCACTTCAGAGAAGACTGCCGACAGGCTGTCAGAGAAGAAGAGCGTGCAGTTCAAGAAAGATGTCAACGGTGTTGAACCCCAGGTGATCAACATTTTCCCGGAAGTCGCCTACCAGAAGATCGAGGGATTCGGCGGAGCCCTGACTGAATCTGCGGCAGTCTCCTTGGACAAGGCAGGTCCGGCAATCAGGGAGAAGGTGCTCAAGGCATATTTCGACACCGACAAGGGATTGAACTACAGCCTCTGCCGCGCACATATCAACAGCTGCGACTTCTCGACCGGGAACTACCATTACACCGCGAAGAACGACCGCCAGCTGAAGACTTTCAACATCGAACGCGACCAGCAGCTCATCATTCCGATGATCAAGGATGCCCAGAAGATCAGAGGTTCAAAGCTCAGCATCCTGTCTTCTCCGTGGAGTCCGCCGGACTGGATGAAGACCACCGGCAAGATGAATCTCGGTGGAAAGCTCAGGCCCGACTGCCGCAAGATATGGGCCGATTACTATTCCAAGTACATTGAAGCCTACGCCAAGGAAGGCATCAAGATCTGCTATCTCACCGTCCAGAACGAGCCTAAGGCGAAACAGACCTGGGACTCATGTATCTATACCGCCGAAGAGGAAAGGGATTTCGTGAAGAACTATCTCGGTCCTTCGCTCAAGAAGCATGGACACGGCAACGTCAGGCTCCTAGTGTGGGACCATAACAAGGAACGCGTCTTCGACCGTACTAAGATAATCCTATCTGACCGCAATGCCGCAAAATATATCTGGGGCACGGGATTCCACTGGTATTCAGGAGATCATTTCGAAGGGCTCGACATACTGCATGACATGTTCCCGTCGAAGGGATTGATCTTCACCGAAGGTTGCGTTTCCGGACCCAAAGACTGCGGCTGGCGCAAAGGCGAAAAATATGCCCACGACATCATCGGCGACTTGAACAACTGGACGCAGGGATGGATCGATTGTTTCATAACTCTTGATGAGTTGGGCGGACCCAACCACGTCGGCAACTTCTGCGATGCGCCGATAATCGTCGACACGAAAAAGAAGAAGATGACATACAAGTCGTCATTCTATTACATCGGGCACATCAGCAAGTATATCAAGCCCGGTGCGCGAAGGATCGGGTTCAGCAAGTATTCGCCGTATCTCGACGTCACGGCAGCGAAAAATCCGAATGGCGAGATCGTCACGGTCGTGATGAACAGCTCGGGCGAGAAGATTGACTTCGTCCTGAGATGCGGAGAAAATATTGCGAACTTCGCAATCGCCCCGCATTCGATCATGACGCTGGTGTTCTAGTAGGTACGGCCTTTAGGCTGTACCATTCTTAGTTCTTAAAATTCTAAAATGCTGGTACAGGCTAAAGCCCGTACCTACTTCAAATCCAAAACTGGTACAGGCTAAAGCCCGTACCTACTTCAAATCCAAAACTGGTACAGGCTAAAGCCCGTACCTACTTCAAATCCAAAACTGGTACAGGCTAAAGCCCGTACCTACTATAGGATGCAGACTGCGACTCGAACAGAAATTTCTGCGATGGAATCATTTGACACCGGATTTACTCCCAGGAAGTTTCCTGTTCGTCTGCCAATCGATGATCTGGCCGTCAGCCGACAGGCGTTCGCGCAGCGCGTCGTATGGAAGATCCTGCAATGAGATTTTGCCGTCGATCGCGAGGCTCGCGGCAGTGGCGGCGGATTGGCCTAGCACCATGAAGACCGGTTCCATCCGCATGGACCCATATGCCGCATGCGTGGCGGAGGAGCAGACCGGCACCAGCAGGTTCTCGCATTCACCGCGCCTGGGTATGATGGCACGGTAGCTGATCCCGAACGGCGCGGGCACCTTGACGAACATGCCGCCCTCGCTTGTCACGAAGCCTTCAGGCGATACAAAGAGTTTTATCGCATGGGAGTCCATGTGATATGAGCCAAGCCCCACCGGATCCGTCGCGACATCCTTGCCTAGTGCGGTGTTTTCAGTGACAACGTAATCGCCGACCATGCGGCGGGCTTCGCGGACGTAGAGCTGAAACGGCCAGTTTCCGGTGTCGGTGAACTCGTCCTTTGCCAGCCCCCAAGGGGCATAGCGAAGGCGGACTTTCTCGGGAATGCGCGGATGGTTCTGCAGGGTCCAGATGAGACCTCGCTGCCAGTGCTCATGATCTTTTGCAATGCGCTCGCGGGTGGCGTAATCGGCCTCCGGGTAGTCCCAGTTCATGCCGACAAAATCCGTGGAAACATAGCCGTTGTTATTGCTGTCGGTCTTTCCATTAGGCAACATGTCAAACTTGAAGAAGTTATCTGTCGCCACTCCTGCTTCGATGAACCGGAAGAGGATTTCGTATTGCTTTTCGTCGTAATCTGCCGGCTTCTTCACAGGTATCCGGTTTTCAGGAAATTTTGTAAGGCACATCCGGTAATTGTAAGCCTGAACTCCCCGATCGCCTTCGCCCACCTTCCCACCCCAGGCGGGATGGATGCGGGGCAGGAGTCCGCTCTTGGTATCTCCCTTGATTTGATACGGATCAATCCCCTCGGGGAAGCGGCCGGGGAGCGGCATGGGCCTGATCCCGTTGATCGTTTCGTTGTATCGGCTGTTGGGTTCGCGCCCGACGAAATACGTGACACCGGATGCGGCCATCAGATCGCCTTCGTAAGTTGCGTCGATGAACATCCTGGCTTTGAAAACGCGGCCGGATTCCATGGCGATGCTGACTATTTTACGCCCCTCTTTTTCCACGCCGCTCTTGCGATTCAGCTTTTCATTGCGAAAGACCTTCACCTTTGCTTCAGTTGCCATCCGGTCGAACAGCCGTTCTGCAACGGAAGGCTCGAGAATCCACATTGTCTGATCGTCGGGGGACAGCGGGGAATGCTGTCCACTCATTTTGTGCTTTTTCTCAAGCTTCCATGCGGCATCATCCTGGTAGTATTCCCAGACCCTGTGGAAATACTCACGGGCCAGTCCGCCAATCGTCCGCGGATTTCCAACATCGACCCAGCCGAGTCCGCCGCTGGTCAATCCCCCGAGGTGTTTGTTGGGCTCAATCAGGGCCACGGTTTTTCCCATACGCGCCGCCTGGACAGCGGCAATGACTCCGGCGCTATTGCCACCGTAGACGACGATGTCATACGTTTCGGCTTTGTCCTGTGCCGACATAGCAGTCGACGAACCTGTTCCAATGAGGGCACACGCCAGCAAGAAAACACAATAATGTCTTTCCATAAATTCCTTCCGTTATCAAAATAATGGCATTCAATAGGTTATGCACGCCGTGAACTCCAACTTTAGAAATCAGCTCAAAAGAGGCAAATTGCCTCATATACAAATAGTCTCATAATAGAATTTACTTAAAAGGGAGGGCGGACTTTCCAGTCCGCCAAATCGCGGGTTGGAAAACCCGCGCTCCTTTGAAATGTAAATACAATTATGCAACTACTAGTAAGTCATCGCTCCACGGAGAAAAGCAAAGAGTTGCTGGCTGCATGGGTTCCAATATATTTTAGATCCGCAAACGGAATCCATTCCGCATGGCCGTCGCAAAAGACATGATTGCTCCCGTCAACCCTTATGGCTTTAACTACAACAAAAGACGGGTTGTTCGCAGGATATGGAACAAACTCGCCTTTTCCAGTCACATGGTTCATACGGAAAATACCGTCCCCTGCCCATTGATAGACTTCGTCGCTCATTAGAACATCGTTCGGACTGTTCTTTGCCACGTTGAAGTCAGTATAGAAAGTCCCCAGGTAGTTCTTCCCGGGATAGTAATGATAATTGGCCCGTGGATCAGCGTCAGTGTTTGCCGGGTTGTCGACAGAAGCCGCGTCCAAGGCAGGACATTTCCAGACATTGAAATTCTGCAAGTAATCGGACATCCTTGTAAGAAGCGAGTCAGAGGAATGCCTGAAGACATCCGGCATGTCGGTATTCCATGAAATCTTTGGCAGAAGCTGAGTGTTGTCACTCTCATACGCGAAGAGTGACAGGTAGCATTGCTTGAAATTGCTCACGCACACAATCCGCTTTGAATAGGATTTGGCTGTAGCAAGGGCCGGCAGCAGCAATGACGCCAAGATTGCGATAATTGCAATGACCACGAGCAACTCGATAAGAGTAAAGAGAGTTGCTCTCGTCTTCGCTTGAAACGCCTGGCGTTTCTCAGCTTCGCCGGGCGCAGCCACCAGAAGCTCGATCAAGGTGAAACATCTTGTCCGAACATGCATACGTCCCCTAAAAGGGAGAGAGCATGCTCTGTCAGACAATGAAAAGACATTGCTCATAATCGTAACTCCCCCTTATGCAATTATTCTAACATAAAACAAAACCATAAGCAATACTCCCGATTTACATATATTATTCAAAAAGTTGTGATATTTTATCATTATTCGGAAATAGAGGCTGATAACCGAGGAGGATGCGGATGCAAAAGCAGACGATGAAATACCGTGACTGGCTGAACCTTAGTTCCCATCTGCTCTGGTGCTATGAACATCGGATGATAAGCCCTCCCAGGGAGATGAAAAGGGGGAAGTACAATTTTACAAACAACGGCGCCTGGCTGGTGCACAGGGGATGGGCGCAGGTCAAGCATGACGGCAAGATCTTCAGGGCGTTGCCTGGGCAATGGCTGATCGTCAAGCCTGTTAGCAGGTCTCATCTTTTCGCCGCGGATACTGTCATGTTGTCCGTGGCCTTTGACGCGCACTGGCCGGACGGAAGCAAATGGATTGAAGACGGCCTCAGCCTGGTCATCAACGCCGAAGATCATCCTTTGCTTGAGAAACGCGCGAGGCCGATGGCTAGGATCATGAAGAACATCGGCATAGCTCCGGGAATATGGAACATGCGGGATTACAGGGTGGACTCATCTGATTTTTTCGCATTGGAAAGGCACTTGAACAACTGGTTTGCGGAACTGTTGAAGGCATTGAGCGACCATGGCGTCCATCCCTCCGGAAATTTTGGGATTGACGAACGGGTTGCAAGAGCCGTCGCAATAATGAACAATTCGGTTGTGGAGGAGAACTTTGACATGCACAAGCTGTCTGCCCAGATCGGGATCAGCCTGGTCCATCTGGTCAGGCTTTTCCAGAAGGAGATGAACCGCAGTCCCAAAGCCTATTTTGAAGATCTGCGCCTCAGATATGCCATGGACCGCCTGAATTCGAAAGGTGAAAGAATCAACGAAGTCGCCAATGCCCTGGGATTTGCTTATTTATCAAACTTTTCCAACTGGTTCAGGAAGCATACAGGGATGTCGCCAAGAAATTATATTGACAGTATTTAGGCATTGCAAATCAGGGCGGGGGTTGAAGTAGGTACGGCCTTTAGGCTGTACCATTCTTAGTTCTAAAAATACCAAAATGCTGGTACAGGCTAAAGCCCGTACCTACTTGGAAATCTTATCCTTAAGCATCTGGTACCCGTAATGGGCGATCAGGTAGTCGAGGAGAACGATTGCCATGTAGTTCTCGGCGACCGGCCAGATGCGTCCGGCGATCGTGGGATCGCGGCGCGTTATTGCGGCAAGTGCCTTGTTCTCCATAGTGTATTTGTCGATCGTGACCTGTTTCTTGTCGATAGTAGGTGTGGGCTTGACTGCGACTCTCGCAACGATTGGCTGTCCGGTGGCGAGTCCGCCAGTGATTCCGCCGGCGTTGTTGCTCATGAACTTGACCTTGCCCTTTTCAGCGCGCATCGCGTCGTTCGACTGGATGCCGGTCATGTCCTTTACTGCGAATCCAGCTCCGACCTCGACGCCCTTGACGGCGCCGATTCCGAGCATCCTGCCGAGTTCAGCATCAAGTTTCTTGAAGACGGGTTCACCGAGTCCGCAGGGAACTCCGAGCGCGACGACTTCCACTACTCCACCGGACGAATCTCCGGTCGCGGAGATCTTGTTGCAGGCCGCGAGCATTTCTTCGGCGGCATCTACGTCCGGACAGTTCACGACGTGGTGGACGCCATATTTCTTCCTGATGGCCTTGGAATCCATCTTCGGGGTCTTTGCGCGGATCGCGTCTATTTCCTTTTCAATTTCTGCGAATATCGCAGCTTTCTGGAGGAAGCGCATGTCCATGGTGATGCGTTTCTTCACATAGATTTCCTGATAGAACGGATCGAGGTCGCGGCGCATCTTCTTGAAGGCGTCCGTGCCCTTGAGGACTTTTGCATAATCCATCTCATTGCACCGGACTCCCGCCATTTCGCGGATATATGAGAATACTTCGATGCCACAGGCTTTGAGGACTTTCTTGGCGACATAACCGGCTGCGACGATCGTAGCGGTATAACGCCCGCTGAAAATTCCGGCGCCGATCGCGTCATCATCCGGACCATATTTAATGAAGGAGGCATATGATGCATGTCCCGGGCGAGGGGTTCTGTTGGTGCTCTGGTACTGCCAGACATGGATGTCATGGCGGTCGAGGTTCGGGATGAGGATTGTGATCGGTGTTCCGTTCGTGAGGTTCTTGTTTCCGGCCTTTTCGATGGTGTCCCATGAGTTAAGTCCTGTGTATATTATAGGAAGGTCAGGTTCCTTTCTAGGGGATGAAAGCTCGTCGGCTCCGGGTTTGCGGAGGAGAAGATCGCCGTAGATCTCCTGTTCAGTGAGGAGCATGCCCGGGGGAACGCCCTGTATTAAGGAAGTAAGTCCTTCCTGATATGACCCGCCAGCCACGCTGACCTGGAAAAAATTACCTAAATGACAACCCATCATAAATAAATTTCTCCGAAATTTATAAGTTGAAAATCCAATTGATTAAGGCGGTTACAGATAATATAAATCCCTGAAAAGTCAAACAGTGCTTCGTTTTTGCAGAGGCAAGTCTTTTCTTGATCCGTTTCATCGCCTCGATGCCTGAAACAAGGCTGAATCTTCGCTTCAGCTTGCATAACCTGTTGAATGCTAAGACAAACTAAAGTTTGTACTCCAACGGGTATGTTTCAGCAACAATTGTATTTTTGTTTTTGCAATCAGCCTTTAGTTCAAGCGGAGAATATTATATAAGACAATTTAAAAACAGCAATGTTCCATCATTATGAAAAAAGATAATTTGCAGGATTTAAATTTTAAAGGAGGGCGGGTTTTCATACCCGCCAAAAGAAAATATCGCGGGTTGGACCACAGCCATCCGGCGTGGCAGGAAACCCGCGCTCCTTTGTTTATAAATCAGTTCAATGGAATCATGCAATTCCTTAAGGGATAAAATTCATCCTGCAAGCTCTGGCAAAGTAACATAGTCCGGTTTACATTATCAGCCCTGAAAAACTAGGAAGGGGAACACATGTCAAAAAACAATTTCGTGATTGGTCTCGATTATGGGACGGATTCGGTAAGATGTCTTATCGTTGATGCTTCTAACGGCAGGGAGATTTCGAGCGCTGTCCACTACTACAGCCGCTGGCAGGACGGGAAGTTCTGTCTGCCGGTCGAAAACCAGTTCCGCCAGCATCCCCTCGACTATCTCGAGGGGCTTGAGATCACCGTGAAGAAGTCCGTAAAGGCCGCGGGTGCGAATGTCGCAAAGAACATCAAGGGAATCTCGATCGACACCACAGGTTCGACCCCGATAGCGGTTGACAGGAACG
>Ga0209417_1000430_pt1 | contig 101155 bp, 97 predicted proteins | sample RifGroF2_FD_184002 | JGI IMG/M metagenome (GOLD analysis project Ga0209417, IMG submission 184002) | Groundwater microbial communities from Rifle, Colorado, USA - Groundwater F2 (SPAdes) (version 2) | ecosystem: Environmental > Aquatic > Deep subsurface > Groundwater | place: Rifle, Colorado... | reverse complement strand
CTGTATCGCCATTGTTTACCCTTAGGATTGATCGTGTTCCTCGTTCTTCAGGGTCTTTAAAAGTTTGCCTGTTTGATCCTTCCCCGAAAGTGCCTCCAGTTCTTGCCTGTACAACTTTTGGCTCAATAGCCATAGTAATTTCACCATTTGCTATATTTGCTTGCGGGGTTACAGTAAGAAAAACGCCTGTTTCAACTCTTTCTGCTTCAGATGTTGTTTCAGTTGTACTAGATGAAGCTTGGTCGTTGCTTGTTGAGGCTAAACCGATAGCTTCATCAGTTTTAATATGGATAACAGCTGTTTCATTGTTAAGGGTCAATATTCTCGGACGGGCCAAATTTTTTGTATCAGTTTTTGTCTTCAGGAAATCAACTGCTGCAGAAAATCCTGCAAAAGAAAGTGTGCTCAGAGTATATTCGCTAGAAATTACTCCTTGACGGCTTGCGCCAACATTATCATCGATAATATTGTCAGTATTGAAAGGAAAATATGAGTTTTTTGTTGCGCCTGTAAAGCTAACTGGTGTTTTTCCGAATTTTGCACCAAGGTCCTCAAGAACCTCAGTATTGATATCCAGCATTTCAGCTTCTATGAGAATCTGGGGGATTCTTACATCCAGCTTGGTAATTGTTTGCTCAATGATCGGGAATTGGCTGGGAATGTCAGATACTATTAAGCTATTAGTTCTTGTGTCCTCGACGACAGCGCCATCAGAAGTTAGTATAGCTTTTACTGCATCGAGTATTCCAGAAGAACCTGAGCTTCCAGACGTTTCTGATAATGTAGAAAAGATTTTTGAAGAAGGCACTGAAGAATGCCTTAATGGATACACTCTTGTGATTATATTTACAGCAGGCCTTGTTAATGTAGTTACAACAAAAATATTGCTTCCTGGCTTGATCTCATATGTTAGGTCATTAGCAGAAAGAATTCTCTCAAGGGCTTCTTCCACTGGAACATTATCGAGGTAAAGATTGACGGATTTATCAGCTACAGATGTTGCCGCTATAAAGTTCAATCCAGATTGCTGAGAAAATATTTTTAACACGTCATTTAACGCCGCATCTTTAAAATCCATGGATATGGTCTTATCATATTTCTTTTTAAGCAAGCTGCTTCCTGTCAAAAGGTCTTGAGTGGCATATATCTTTGAGGATAACAAAACAATAGCTATTGATATAAGAGCAGAAAAAAATATTTTTTTGTTCATTAAAAGGCTCCTTTATGGCGCAATAGTAATTGTTTTGCCCTGGAAATCGATGTCAATACCTTCTTTTCTAATAGCGACAACTTGAATCGTTTCAATAGTATCTCCCACATCAATGACTTTATTGTTAACAATAGCCTGAGGCCTATCTGAATTCCACACCAGCCCAGAAATTACCATACGAGGCGGCTCTAGGGGAACAGCTTCAACAGGCATAGGCTTGACAGTGGTTTGCTTAACTTCAGTAGCTTTCTTATGGGCAGCTTTCTTTGTTTCAATCGCTTTTTTTGTAGCTTCTGTAGATGGTACGATAACTTTCTTCCTTTTCGGAAGCTGAGGTTCGAAAGGATTGCGAAAATAAGAGGCAGAATAACTTTTATCAATAGCAAATGCTGCTTTTTGATTAAGAGCAAAAGTAAGCATGGCTAAAATAATTATCTTTAATGTTCTGTTATTCATTTTTTAATACGATCGATCCTATTTCTATTTCTGCCAAGATTAAATCTTTACTTCCGTTATTTTGCGTGCCTTTGAATTCTTCGATCTTAGACTTGCCAAGCCATTTTTCTATTCTTAAGGCATAAGGCGATTGTTCTATACTGTCCGTGAATGCAATAATGTTCTCGTATTTTTCTGAGGTGATGCTAATGCTGACTGTGGAAAATTCAATAATATCCGAAATTTTTGTATTTTGTGGCGAAAACGTTAAAATTAAGACATTATTTTGTGCTGCAAGCTCAGAAATCTTATCGCTTAATTGATCGTTGTTTATTGATTTAGGGAAAACACTTATGAAGCGATCATAGTTAGCTTGAGCTATTTTATAGTTCTCAACTGCTTCAAGCTTTTCCTTCATTTCTGTTACTTCTGATTCGGTTTTTTGTAAATTCTTCTTTTCATTGCCTCGAAGTCCTATTATTACAAACAAAATTACTATAATCAATAGAATTATAATAGAAATATCTAGTCTTTTTTTAAAGAAAATTTTGATATCATTCACGTCGATGTTTTTAAGGTCTTCTATTTTGATATTTTTGAGATCGCTTAAATTCATAGTTTATTCACACCTTATGAAAAATGAAGTAACGTGGTATTCATCTATTGTTGATGATTTTATTGTTTTTAGGATTATCTTCTTAAAGTTTTCTGAATAATCTTTGTTAGTTTGGAGCCTTTTAAGAACGTCATTAATAAGCCCGAATTGTTCGGAAGTGTCTTTTGAATATGAGTAGCCTTCAATATCAACAATTGTTGAAGAAACATATTCTTCTTCTTTTTCGTTGGTTGTTTTCTGTGTTTTTCTGGTTCTGGTTGATTTGGGATCAGCCTTTTTTTCAGTACTTGAAGAACTTTCAGAGAATATAATTGTGTTTGGATATGTTACTGATATTTTCGTTATCCATGTTCCGGGGGGAAGCGCTTCTGGAATTGCTTTAAGAAAAAGCGATGTTTTCCCTTGGGTTCTAATAGAGTTAAGGCTTTGAAGCTTATTATTAATGCTGTTTGTTTTCATCTTAAAAGATGTGGTTGTAGAACCAGCTTTTGTCCCCAGTTGCTGTTTTATTTCCGACAGCTTGCTCTTTACTGCTGAAACAGATTTGTTTGATAAGAAGAAAAAACATCCTAAAAGCCCAAGGCAAATAATAGCTGTAGCGACTACTGCTTTAATATTGAATTCCTCTTTCTCAGGAGCTTTGCTTATTTTAATTGCTTTTGGCCTATCTGAGTATAAGTAGAAGTTAGCTGGCATAGTTACATTATTGGCCAGGCTTACTCCGAAAGCATTAATATGCCCAATATCACTGTGCTCGATACTGTTAGTAACAGCTGATATGTTGACTGCTGCCGCTTCAATTGCTAGCTCTTGGGTAATCATTGTAATAAATTCAGTCGAATCAACAGTCGAAAGCAACAATATCTTGTTTATTTTAAGTTCATTATTTTGCCTGTGAAAGTATTCAAGCGACATTCTGATTTCATTCAATAATGAGTTCTCAAGTATTTTGTGTCCAACTTCTTTGCCATCTTCTGCTATTGTTTTAAGCTTAAATTCCCTTACAAATTGAGGGACTCCCTTACTTGCAATAACTATTTTTCCTGATGAAAATCCAGAATTTTCAACAAGAGCTACTGTTTGTTCTGGACCAACAAATCCCTTGTTGAAGAGGACTCGCAATAAACTTAATGGCCCGGGCTCAATAACTTCTGTTTCGACATAAGCGTCTTCTAATATGTTTGTGTATTTTTCTAGAGCAATTTTTTTGATAGCCACAAGAGAGATCCTAATGCGGCGTACTCCATCTTCAGTAAATGTTGAAGAATGGAAAGAATAATATAGATCGCTAATTGCAAATGGAACATATTTGCTTGCTTCGAATTCAACGACGTCCTTTATCTCTGTGGGCTGCATCCAAGGAATGACAAAAGATCTGAAGATAATATCTTTCGTGGGAATTGATAGATTTACTGTTGTTTCTGATATGTTCTGCTCTTTAAATGCATTAAGAATTGTTGTAGCTAGAGGGTGAACTTGGTTAAAAGGATTATCGTCTTGAGAAGTGTATGGAATGGTAAACGATTTTATAATGCTTGCAGCAGAACTGCTTTCAGTAAAATATAATAAATTATCGTCCCAAAACAGGCCTAATTGTTTTTTTTCAGTCATATTGCTGGTTTACTGGTTGTTAATTCTTTTATTTGCTTTTAATGTTGCACGTGTAAACATATTGGTACTAATAAAGTTTATATTTCCTGGAAAATATTTAATTATTGCGAATCTTTCTTGATTGAGCCTTTAACCATTTATCTATCTCTTTTTTATCAAATCTCCAGACGCCTCCGATTTTCATGCCAGAAATTTTGCCTTGATTAAGCCAATTATATATGGTTTGTTTTTGCAGTTTAAGATATTTAGCTAAGTCATCAACATTTAAAAGCTTTTTCATGCCAATTTTTTCTTTGTTATGCTAAATCTTGAACCTTAAAATTGTCTAATATAAAAATTTAAGGTTAAGATAAATTAACGTAAATGATTGTAACTATGTGGTTAGTAAAAAATGATCGAAATTAATACGAAGAAATTTATATATATTATTATTCTAATAAAAAATATTCTCTAAATTCAATTAGACTATAATAGGTTTACTTTGTCAATTCATTAATAGATTATTTTATGTTAAGTTTTCATGAAAAATTGGCAGGAAACAATGGGTTTTTTAGTAAGTTACTTGGATTACTACTTGATCTGTGGATGGGTCAAGGTCAGAAGATACAGCAAAATCAACGCCACCGATATTTTCTGTAAAGGCTATATTATCACTTGGTGAGTCGCTCAATTGATTTGCAAAGGTAAGCCCGATTGTTCCCATTGCAAGAACTTCTGCCTGAACGCGCCTAACTTCATCTTCAGTTACTCTGATTTGACTTGTATTAAGGCTCAATATACTAACAGTTAAGACCATCATAACAAGAATTATTAAAATAACTGTAACAAAAATGACTCCATCTTCATTGTTTTGGATTCTTTTGAACATTAATTTTTGCTCATTTCTAGTGTTTTGTTTTGATGAAGTTTAAGAGCTTAAATAGCTTTTGCACTGCGGGCAATTTTTAAGCTCTGAATCTTTATCTTTAGGAAAAATGTGAGCACAATACGGACATTGTTCTAGCTCATTGATTTCGCTTAAGATACTGCTTCGTTTATAATTATAAAATAGCCATACTGTAAAAACAAGGAGTATTGATAAAGATAAGAATACTGATATTGCTATATTGATATCGATTTTTATCATTTCAAGTAATACCTCAGAGGGACATATTTTTCATAGTTCTCGTCCGGTTTTTGCTTATTTTGTTCAGACTCTGCAGATTTTTTTACTTCTGGCTTTATTTCAAATGTGCTCTTCGTGTTCTTCTTTGCATATGTTATTAATGATTTTTGTATATGGGGTTTTATTGATGGTTTTTCATAAGGGCTTGTGGTGCTGATTGTTTTATGATATGCAAACTCATTAGATGCTTTTTTTGTTTGAGTTGGAGGTTTATTAAAGGAAATATTTGAAATATCGTTGTTTTTAAGAATAGAACCTAAAAAGATAAAGTTTGGCTTTTGTGACTCTTGTATAACGGGAAAAACGAATATAAATGTTTTAATAACTAATAAATGCAAAAAAAGAGAAAGCAGTGATGATGTCCTGAAAAAATGATTTTTTGTTTCGGTTTGATGATTCATCAATTGTCTTGGTTTGTAGCAATGTTAATCCTCTCGATACCAAGGTTCCTGCAAAGGTCCCATACGTCGACAATTCTTCCAACAGATGACCTTCGGTCAGCTTTTATTAATATAGGATTGTTTTTGCCCTTAATTTTTTCCAGCTCACTTTTTAATTCTTCAAGAGTTGAAATATTGCTGTTTAAATAAATAATGTTCTCGCTGGTTATTGTAATTATAAGATTTTCTTCTTTTATTATATCGCTGGTTACTGCTTTAGGTAATTTAACATTTATGCCCGACTGGAAAGTGAACGACGATGAAAGCATAAAAAATACCAATAGCTGAAAAATGACATCTATAAGAGGTGCGATATCGATCTGTTCAAGCCCGTGTTCTAATTTTGTATGTCTCTTGAATTTCATTTATTATTCTCTTGATCCGCTTTCGGTTATTTGGCACATGAAGTTAAGCAATTCAGTTGCTCCTCTTTCCATGTCAAGAATAAAGTGATTAACCCTGTTGACTAAATAGTTGTATACAACGAATGTAGGTATGGCAACGATTAAACCAGCAACGGTGGTTAGAAGTGCTTCTCCTATACCCCCAGCTAGGTCGCCAGGTGTAACTGGGTTCAAAGAAGCCGCCCTTACTTGAATAGTATGAAAGCTGGCGGTCATTCCAGTAACTGTTCCTAAAAGTCCCAATAGAGGGCTAATGTGAGCTATTGTTGCAAGGGCAGTTAATCTGCTTTCAAGCCTCGGGATCTCAAAAAGAGACGCATCTTCCATGCTTTCTTTAATCGCTTCACGTGAATAACCAAATTTTATAATTCCTGATTTGAAAATCTTTGCTACGGGCGATCTGCTTGAATCGCAAATTTGAATTGCATCAGTGATCTTGTTGTTTTTTATGGAATCAAATACGCTTCGCTTTAGAGTGTTTACATTTGTCTTTATAGAAGCGAAATAAAAAAGTTTTTCGATCGTTATGCTAAGGGCAAGGAACGAACAAAGCAGGATTGGAGCCATTATAGGCCCGCCTGCCTTAATAAGGCTCCATGCATTCATTTCCCATATACCACTCATAAAAACCTCCTGTTTTTCAATTATATGGAGAGTCAGTAAAAAGCAAGATTAAAATATTTCTATTGATATAACCTGCCCGAAGACAACATCCATAGTATTTTTTATTTTATATTAGTTTTTATCCAGTCAAGACGCTCTTTGGCGAACTTTGCTTCGTCCGCTTTTAGTTCAATGATCTTTTTATAAGTTAAAATCGCCCCGTCCCAATTATCGTTATCTTCAAAGATTCTTGCAATCCTAAGATATGCTCTTGTTGCCCAGCTGATATCATTAGGATAAATATACGGTATTTTAAGGTATTCTTCAATAGCTTGTTCGGATTTATTTATCAGCTCGCAAGTGTCCCCGATGTAAAATTGAAGTTTTGCATTTTTTATTTTACTTAGTCCGGGTTTTGAATTAACTGCATTTTTGTATGCTTCAAGTGCAAGGTTATAATTTTGTGAAGTTTTGTATATCTCTGCGATCTTTACATAAGCATCTTTTCTGAATTCAGGGGAAGAATCTATTATGCTTTGATATGTTTGTATTGCAGATTCGGGATCGAGCTCTTGTTCAAATATTTCCGCTATGGCCAGCTTTGCTTTTGCATAAACTTCTGCATTAGATGAGTCAGTAATATTCTTAAATGCATTTAATGCAAGATCATATTCATTTTTTGCTTGATGTGCCTGACCTAGTTCATAGTAAACGACAGATAGTTTTTCGCTTCCAGGGAACCTGTTTATGAATTCTGAATAATGTGCAATAGCTTGGTTGTATTCGGATGCTTCAAGATAATAATCGCCTAGCCAAATCAGCGCTTCTTGAGCTGTGTCTGATTCGGGATATTTGTTGACGAGCAAATTAAATCTCTTAATTGCCTCTTTAATATCTTTAAGCTCATAGTAGCATTTTGCAATATTTATTTCAGAGTCCCTTTTCATTGCTGTTTGACTTGGGTAGATCTTAATGATGTTTTGAAAAGAATCAAGAGCTTTGCTGTATTGCCGCAGATTGAATTCTGATAATGCCAATATGTAATATGATTCTGCAAGAAAAGTGTTTGTTTCAGGAAGGTCTTTCATGAATTCACTGATATATTCTATTGCGGCGTCCCAGTCCTCTTTTTTAAAATTAGCGACGGCCATGTAATAATCAATATCCTTTAAGTAATTGCTTTTTGGAAAGTTTGCTTTAAGGCTTTGAAAGGATAATGAAGCGGCATCGACTTTGTTCATTTTTAAAAGGGCGATTCCTTGGCGATATTGCACGTAATCAGTGTAGGGGCTATCGGGATATTCTTTTAATATTTTATCATATATCTCCACAGCTTTAACTAATTGATCGCTGTCTTGATACGCATCGCCTATTTGGCTTAGAGCACTGATTCTGACAATATTGTTCTTTGTTTTTGCTTTTACCGCTTCAAAGATCCTGATAGATTCATCAATGTTGCCGTCTTTTAAATATGACCAAGCTAGTCCAAAAGATGCTTTCTCTACCATTTCCTTTTGGTCGGAATTTTCAAATTCTTTTATAAAAGACTGATAGGTCAAAATAGCTTTTTTGAAATTACCTAGCAGATAATGACTGCTGGCTTTACCTAAATATGATTCAGCAAATTTTTTGCTGTTGGGGAATTGATCAACTAAACTAGAGTATGCTTCCAAAGCCTTATCATATTCTTTTGTTTCAGTGTAAAGGCTGGCTTGCCCTAAAAGTACATCGTCTGAAAGAATGCCTTTTTCTTTTGAATAAGCAAGAGCGTCATCAAATTTCTGTTCTGCGAGCTTAAGCTTGTTTAATCTTAAATAACACCACCCCATGCTGACCTTGGACATTAAAACTAATTTTGAATCATAGGAAGTTTCTTCTGCTTTTGCGTAATATGTTATTGAGCTGAGATTATTGTCCAAGTAATAATAGGATTCTGCAATGTAAAAATATGATTCTGCAAGCCTGGTTGATTGGGGGTATTTTTCTGTAAAATAGGTGAAGTAATTTATGGTGCTTTCATATTGGCTTAAGTTGTACTCGATCTCACCAAGTTTATAGCTTGCATCTTCACTTATTTGATGGTTTGGAAATAGTTCCAGAAGGCCTTTAAATGCTTTTTTTGCATCTTCGTATTTGCTTTGTTCGAAGTATGCCCATCCTAATGAATAATAAGCTTGTGGGGCGTAAATTGATTCTGGATATATTTTAATTAGCTGAAGATAATTCTTTTCAGCCTGATTGAAGTCGGAACCTTTTAAATATGTTTCACCCAGCCAAAATAGCGTTGCATCCTGTAATTCAGATGCTCCTAGGATTCCATGAAAAATCTCATATGCTTTAAGATATTTAGCCTGGAAGAAGTAGCACTGGCCAAGAAGCAGTTTGGCTTGTACTTGTTTCTCAGTCTTTGGATAATTCTTAAGAAGCTGTTCTATATATCGGATGGCGACATCATAAAAGCCATCCTCAAAAGCCTTTTGTGAAACCAAAAACAGCTCTCTTTCATTGGTCTGGGCGTTTAAAGGCTTAACGGTGGTTGCTGTCAATGCTAATGCAAATATAGCAACAGTGATAAAGTTAAAAAATTTTGATTTGTATATTTTCATGCGCAACATTATAGCAGGTTTGATTCGTTTTGCAATGTAATGAGAAACGGGATAATTTTAAATAATATTTTTAAGATATCGACCTGTATGTGAGTTTTTATGTTTTGCTAGGGCTTCAGGGGTCCCGGAAAAGACCACTTCCCCCCCCCTGTCTCCACCATCAGGGCCAAGATCAATTATATAATCTGCATTCTTAATTATTTCCATATTGTGCTCGATTATCAGAACAGTATTGCCTTTGTCAACCAAGCGCTGCAGTACCTCTAAAAGCTTATGTACGTCTGCAAAATGTAAGCCTGTAGTTGGCTCATCTAGAATGTAAAATGTTTTTCCTGTTGAGGGCTTACATAGCTCACTTGCCAGCTTAACTCTTTGAGCTTCTCCTCCGGATAATGTTGTTGACGACTGTCCTAATTTAATATATTCAAGGCCAACATCGCAAAGAGTAATTAAAGTTTTTTTGATCCTTGGTATATTCTCGAACAGTTTTAAAGCTTCATCAACAGAAAGGTCTAATATCTCTGATATGTTTTTACCTTTGTACTCAACTTCTAATGTTTGCTCAGTGAATCTCTTTCCATTGCATATTTCGCAAACAACGTAAACATCGGGAAGAAAATGCATTTCAATTTTTTTAATGCCGTCCCCCTTGCATGCTTCGCACCGTCCCCCTTTAACATTAAAGCTAAAACGGCCTGCCTTGAAGCCTCTCATTTTTGATTCAGGAAGCTGGCTGAGAAGGTCTCTTATGTGGCTAAAAACACCAGTATATGTAGCTGGATTTGAGCGAGGTGTTCTTCCAATTGGGGACTGGTCAACTTCGATTATCTTGTCGATATGTTCAACGCCGGTGATCTTTTTATGTTTGCCGGGCTTCTCTTTTGACTGGTTAATCTCTTTTGCAATAGCTCTAAATAAAACGTAGTCAACGAGAGTTGATTTACCAGATCCGGAAACACCGGTGACACAAACAAAAGTGCCTAGTGGGATTGTAACGTCAATGTTTTTCAGGTTGTTTTCTTCTGCGCCGAATATCATTAGCTTCTTGCATTTTGATGTGTCCCTGCGGTTTTCAGGTGTCGGTATATTTAGCTTTTTGCTCAAGTACTGACCAGTTAAAGAACGCTCACATTTTAATAATCCAGGCAATTCTCCCGCATAAACAATTTCACCCCCATGCTCTCCTGCATATGGCCCGACATCTATGATAAAGTCAGATTTTCTTATAGTCTCTTCATCATGTTCTACGACTATTAATGAGTTTCCAATGTCTCTTAAAGTATGCAATGTGGACAATAATCTTTCGTTGTCCTTTTGATGAAGCCCAATGCTGGGTTCATCCAGAATATAAATAACTCCTACCAGTCCTGATCCGACTTGTGTCGCCAGGCGAATCCTTTCTGCTTCTCCTCCGGACAATGTCGAGCTTTTTCTGTCTAAAGTGAGGTATTCGAGTCCAACATTGATACAAAAATCAAGCCGTCTTGATATTTCTTTTAAAACCTGTGCAGCTATAGCTTGCTTTTCTTTGGGAAATTTTAAAGAGACAAAGAACTTCTTTGCTTCTTTAATAGAGAAAGCTGTTATATCCGAGATATTGTAATTGTCTATTTTTATTGCTAAGGTCTCTTTTTTAAGGCGAGTACCTTTACAGGTGTTGCAATGTTGTGATGACATGTATTGAGATATTTCATCTTTCAGCCAATCGCTGTCAGTCTCGCTCCACATTCTTTCCAGATAAGGAATGACGCCTTCATATGTTTTTCCCCAAATGCTGTCATCTGAGCCATATAATAAAATATTGCGGAAAGATTCAGGTAGATCAGAAAATAGCTCTGATGTAGGATGTTCGTGGATTTCAGCAAGTTCGCGCATAACTGCTCTATAGTACATAAGATAATGCCTTCTGCCTCGTTTTGCAGGAGCTATTGAATTGACCCAAGGTCTGTTTGTGTCAGGAACGAGCAGTTCAGGGTCAATTTCCATTTTTGTTCCTAGCCCATTGCATGTTGGGCAAGCGCCATAAGGAGAGTTAAATGAGAATATTCTAGGCTCGATCTCTTCGATATTTATTCCGCAATCAGTACAAGCGAAGAGTTCGCTATAAATCCTGTCGGAATAAATCTCATTCTTTTGCTCTGTTGAGACGATTATTAGCCCGTTAGAGATTTTAAGAGCTGTTTCAATAGAGTCTGTTAAGCGCTTTTTAATGCTTTGTTTAATGCTCAATCGGTCCACAATAACTTCAATATTGTGTGTTTTGTATTTGTCCATTTTAATTGTATCTGTAACCGCGTATATATTTCCGTCGACTCTTAATCTTGAAAAGCCTGCTTTTGTAACTCTTTCTGTTATGTTTCGGTACTCTCCTTTGCGCCCTCTTATGATGGGTGCTAAAATCTGGATTTTAGTGCCTTCTTTATTATCAAAAATCTGCTTAACTATCTCCTGGGAAGACTGCCTTTCTATTATTCTTCCGCATTTGTAGCAGTATGGTGTTCCTGTTCTGGCAAACAAAAGACGTAAGTAGTCGTATATTTCGGTTTGAGTTGCTACTGTTGACCGGGGGTTTTTGCTGGTTGTTTTCTGCTCAATTGAAATTGTAGGAGAAAGCCCGTCTATATGTTCAACGTTTGGTTTTTGAAGCTGTTCAAGGAATTGGCGAGCATACGCGGATAGGCTTTCAACATAACGCCTTTGTCCCTCAGCATAAATTGTATCAAAAGCGAGGGAAGATTTCCCTGATCCGCTCAAACCCGTTACAACTACAAATTTATTTCGAGGTATAGAAATATCGAAGTTTTTAAGGTTGTGTTCTTTTGCGCCGCGTATTGTAATAAAGTCTTTGTTCATTGGCTAATTATATACAAATAATTGATAAATAAAAGAAAAAACAGCCTCTGTTTCTAATGAACAGAGGCTGTTTTATATGATTAATATGCTAAATTACTTCTTTTTTGCAACTTTTTTAACAGCTTTTTTAACAGTTTTTTTAACTGCTTTTTTAGCGACCTTTTTTGCAGCCTTCTTAACTACTTTTTTTGCAGCTTTCTTTTTCTTTCCGCCTCTTACCATTTTTGCGCAGGAAATATCACCAGCTTTGTCTATGAAATATAGAAAACCTGATTCTTTTGTGATGCCAACTTTAGCGACTTTTTTTGGCTTTCCACCTTTTTTGTTGCCGCGTGCCATTTGTGCACAAGAAATGTCACCTTCTTTGTCAACAAAATATAGGTAACCACTTTCTTTTTTGATGCCTACTTTTGCAACTTTTTTAGCAGCCATTAATTCACCCCCCTTTTTTAGGTTAACAACTTTTGTTAATTATTTAGTTTAAATATCGGGACAAAGAGCACTATGTCCCAATAAAAGTACCTTTACAATATTGTTTCAAAGTTTGCAATGCTGATAGAGCTGCCAAGTAACTTGTTTTTGGATTATCAGGACAAGCCACATTTTCAGTTCGTGAAATCATTTTTCCAAAATTTCCTATCATAATAATTTCATGAGAATTTGTTTTGAATTTTGGAGAAGTAATAATTTTAATTCGTAACAAATTTTCAACATCAGCAGCCAAGGCGACCGTTGCTGCAACATTTATATTCTGAGGAAAAGCCTTAACTGCTTCAGATACTTTACCATTAAAAAGCAAAGTTTCTCTATTAATTTTTAATAAATCTATACCTTTCTTTAAGCAGTAAGGATTGCCGACTAACCCTCGAGGAGGTTTTCTTGATGTTATGGAAATGCTTTTAATTCCTGCAAGCTTGGCTGCTTTTATTGCATCTAAACCTGCAATTGCACCAGAAGGAATTAGGATTGAGCATTTATTCTTTTTTGCAATTTTAAAGATGTTATTTGCGCCCAGAAGTTTTCCAACGCTCATTGCTAATACACTTTTTTTTGATGAGACTACAGCTTTTATTATATCTTTTGTATTGATAGCGTTAACAGCTTCAACAACTAAATCGGAACTCTTTATTAAGTCCTTTAATGTTGGAGCAATAATGACTTTTGAGGAAAGGGATTTTTTGAGCTTTGCAGACTTTGATGCGTCTATGTCAAATATTGAAGTTAGTTTACAATCATCCTTAAGGTCTTTTACTATGTTTTGCGCCATTCTTGATCCTATAGCGCCACAGCCTATAATACCTATTTTTAATTTTATTTTTTTTGATTTCATCTTGAATGAAAAACAATGTTATCGATTAGTCTGGTTTTGCCGAATTTAACTGCTATAGCGATCATTATTCTGCCTTTTATTTTTGTTATTGGATCTAAGGTGTCTGCGTTAACACACTCAATGTAATCGACAATTCCAGAGCTATTATCTTTTATATTTGAATCTATCCAGTTAATAATGCTTTTACTGCTAGTTTTTCCTGATAAAATCTTGTTTTTTGCCCCTACCAGTGATTTGTAGAGGATCGGAGCTTCATCTCTCTGTTTTTGTGACAAATAACTATTTCTAGAGCTCATTGCAAGGCCGTTTTTTTCCCTGACTATTGGACAAATCTTAATTCTAACATTAAAATTGAGATCCTTAACCATTGCTTTGATAATGGCAGCTTGCTGCGCATCTTTTTGTCCCAGGTACATAACATCAGGTTCAGTTATGTTTATTAGTTTAGAAACAACAGTTGCAACACCATTGAAATGGTTTGGCCTTGATCTGCCACATAAGACCTTTGAAATATTTGTTACATTTACATATGTCAAATATCCGGGTTGATACATTTTTTCTGCCGACGGATAAAATATTATATCAACTTTTTCTTTTTTTGCAAATAATTCATCTATCTTTATTTGACGAGGATATTTCTTGAAATCTTCATGCGGGCCGAATTGCGTTGGGTTCACAAAAACACTGACGACAACAATGTCGTTATCACGACGAGCTTTTCGCATTAAAGAAAAGTGTCCTTCATGGAAGGCGCCCATTGTCGGAACAAAGCCGATTGTTTGATTTTTTGATCTAACAGCTTTTAATTCATTCCTTAATAAATTTATAGATCTAATTATGCGCATGCAGAAGTTCCTTTACAAGTTTGGGTTCAATTTCTTTTAAAGGTGTTAAGACAAAATCACGTTTTAGCATTTGAGGATGGGGAATGGATAAGTTTGAAGCATTCACTTTTATTTTGTTGTAAAGCAGTATATCAATGTCAATTGTTCTGGGACCATTAACGATTGTGCGAACTCGGCCAAGGTTCTTTTCTATATTGTTTATTACCTCAAGTAATTCAAAAGGAGAAAGCTCTGTCTCTGCTTTTATGACAGAATTTAAGAATTTGTTTTGTTCAGGGCCACCGACAGGCTTGGTTTCGATAATTGTTGAATGTTTTAATATGTTAATTCCATTTTTAACAAGTAAAGAAAGAGATTTGTCAATGTTGGCTCTTCGGTCCCCCAGATTAGAACCTAATCCCAGATAAATAGTAGCCACTTTAAAGCCTTAGTTTAGATGATTTTACTGATACGTGTTACAGCTTCATTGATCCTGTCCCTCGAAACTGTTAATGCCATTCGGATATATCCTTCACCATTTTCACCAAAACCGTTGCCTGGTGTTACAACTATGTCAGCTTTGTCTAAAAACGCTTTAGCTGTTTCCATGGATGAAGAAAACCCCTTGGGTATCTTTGCCCATACATAAAAAGCAGCTTTTGGAGGGGTTATTTTCCATCCAAAACCTCTTAAACCGTTAATAAGATAATCGCGGCGGTCTTGATATAGGTCTCTCATATCTTGAGTTATTAACGGGTCACTTTTAAGGGCAGCAATCCCTGCAATTTGAATGGCTTGGAATATTCCTGAATCAAAATTTGATTTAACTTTTGCTAGCGCTGCTATAAGAGTTGGATTCCCGCAGGCCCAGCCGATTCTCCACCCGGTCATGTAATAAGTCTTTGATAAGGAATGGAATTCAATAGCAACATCTTTGGCGCCTTCGATCTCGAGTATGCTCAGAGGCTTTTCATTGTCGAAGTAAACTTCCGAATATGCCATGTCCGAAACTATAATGAACTCTTTTTCTCTGGCAAGTTTGACCAGTTTTTCATAAAACTCTCTTGTGGCTACTGCAGCTGTAGGATTGTTTGGATAATTAATAAGCATCATTTTGATGTTGTTTATCTTCTCTATATGATCAAGGTTAGGAAGAAAGTCATTTCCTGCTTTAAGAGGAATGCTTGTGATGTTTCCACCTGCAAATTCAATAGATGGCCTGTATGCGGGATATGCAGGATCTGTCAAAAGCACTTTGTCTTTTGGATTAATAATCCCGAGGGGTAGATGTGCAAGGCCTTCCTTTGAACCAATTAATGGATATATTTCTTTATCCGGATCTAGCTCTACGTTGAATCTTTTGCTGAACCAGGTTTTAATTTCATTGCGAAATTCAGGTAGTCCTGCATCAAAAGCATAATGGTGATTACCGGCATCTTCCAAAGCTTTTTTCATGGCATCAATAATATGCTGATGTGTCCCGTAATCAGGGTCGCCTATACCTAAATTAATAACATCCCTTCCTTCTGCGACAGCAGCTCTTTTTGCTTTATCTATTTCAAGGAACAAATATGGTGGCAAAGCTTTTAATCTTTCTGAAAATTCAATGTTGATCGACATTAAGGAGAGTCCTTTCTAATATTTGTTTTTTTTAGACGATTTTAATGCCATCTAAGCCTAATACTTGCTGCATGTTATACATTCCGGTATGCTTATTGTTTATAAATGCTGCAGCTTCGAGAGAACCAAGCGCGAACATATTTCTGTCTTTTGCATGATGATACATTTTAAAAATATCAAACTCAGAATCAAATGTTATTTCATGATTGCCAATGATCTCGCCCTCTCTCAATGGTTCAGGGTCAAAAATAACTTCTTTGTTCGAGTTTTCTTCTGCTATCTTTGCAATTGTCTTTGCTGTTCCTGAAGGAGCATCTTTTTTATGGCAATGATGCTCTTCATAAACCTTTATACTTTGAATATCTTTTAGCTTTTTTGAAACTAATTCAGTGGCCTTGAACATGACATTCACTCCGATAGACATGTTTGAGGAAAAAACTATTGGGATCTCATTTGAGGCGTCTTCGATCTTGTCAGATTGGTCTTTTGTAAAACCTGTAGTCCCGATAACCATTGCAACTTTGTTTTTAATGCAGGTATCTAATTTATCTAAAGTACCATCGGGTAAAGTGAAGTCTATAAGAACATCGCTCCCTTCTAATTCATTGTTGTCAGAAGTGATCACTATTCCGTTTATCTTTTTACCTATGCTAGGATTATTTTCATGTTCAAGAAGCGCTGTGATCTTAAATCTGCTGTCTTTTGATGCCAGAGCGTAGATCTTTTGTCCCATACGGCCCATACTGCCGCTAATAGCTAATTTAATCATAATAAGTCCTTTGTTATCCGATCAGTCCGTAATTCTTAAGGGCTGTTCTTACTTTTTCAAGATTTTCAGGTTCTAATTCACATAAAGGCAAACGGGTCTTTCCGGAGCATAATCCCATTAATTCAGCGGCTGCTTTTACAGGTGACGGATTTGTTTCAACAAACATTGCTTTTATGAGAGGAAGCAGTTTTGTGTTAAGCTTATTTGCTGTATTTTTGTCTCCGCTGTTATAGGCTGCTATCATTTTAACTACGTCTGCTGGCGCTATATTCGCTACAACAGATATAACCCCAACGCCTCCTAAGTCCATCATTGGCAGTGTAAGTGCATCATCGCCCGAGAGTATGATAAATTTATCACCGCAAGCTTTTCTCACGTCTGCAACTTGCTTCAAATTTCCGGAGGCTTCTTTTACGCCGACAATATTTTTACAGGCCTTTGCTAATTTGGCAACAGTTTCTGTTTCGATATTTCTTGCACAGCGTCCTTCTATGTTGTAAAGGATGATCGGGATGTCTACGCTGTCTGCAACAGCTTTAAAATGAAGATAGAGGCCTTTTTGTGTTGGCTTGTTGTAATATGGAGTAACAACTAAAGCGGCGTCTGCCCCTGCATTTGCAGCATGTTGTGTTAAATGTATAGCTTCAGCGGTTGAGTTTGACCCTGTTCCTGCGATGACAGGGACTCTTTTGTTTACAGCCTCAATGCAGACTTCTATGACTCTGTCATGTTCTTCAGTTGTTAAAGTAGGAGATTCTCCAGTTGTACCGCAAGGCACAATACCATTTGTTCCATTTTTTATTTGGAATTCGATCAGCTCTCTCAGCTTTTCTTCATTTACGCCAGTTTCAGTAAATGGTGTAATAATAGCAACAATTGAACCTTTAATCATGACTAACTCCTGTTTTGCGTTATGATTTCTTTTTAGAAATTTTATTATATGAATTGATTAAGATACTACTTTAGAAAATATTCACCTTCGGCAATAAATTTGGCGCTACCCTTTAACCAAACATTGGAAATGGTCCCTTTGGTTATATCAAAAGTTATCTTTAGGATTTCACCGCTTCTGGTCCTTACTTGCATTGATGCCTTCTTTTTGTCTGTAATATCAGGATTAAGCTTTAAGTATGTGATTATAGCGGATGCAACGCTTCCTGTGCCGCAAGCTTTGGTTTCGTCCTCAACTCCCCGTTCGTACGTTCTGGCATTAACAATATTTTCGCTTTCCTGCTCAACAAAATTTACGTTTGTGCCTCGAGGCTCAAACATTTTATGGGAACGTATAGCCCTTCCAATACCTCTAACATCAATGTGGTTAATGCTATGGACATAAACAATGACATGTGGAACGCCTGTGTCAATATAACTAACCTGAATTTCTCTGCCGCTAAGGTCCAGGGGAATATTTGGAATATACTCTTTAGGATCGCTCAACTTTACAATGGCCGTTTCTTTATTAGCTTCACCCATAATAGTCCCAGCTTTTGTTTCAACAGAGAAAAGTTTTTTCTTGGTCTTCTTGTTCTTTACGATATAAGCAGCCAAACATCTCGCTCCGTTACCACACATTTCGGCTTCAGTTCCATCTGCATTGATAATGCGCATTTTATGATCGCAAGATTTTGATTTGTCGAGAACAAGTAATCCATCAGCTCCAATGCCATTGGTTCGATCACAAGCAGTCCTTGCTAGTTTTTTGTGGCAGATACCAGGGGTTTTTTCAACAACAATAAAATCGTTTCCTGCGCCGGACATTTTTGTAAATTTTATCTTTTTCATTTTATGAATCCTGGGATTGTTTCTCCACGAGTTAGGTCGTTGAAAGTTTCTCTTGTTTTTACAGTCTCAAAAATGCTGCCCTTGACCATCACTTCTGCCGGGCGCCCTCGAACATTATAGTTGCTAGCCATTACGTACCCATAAGCCCCTGCCCCCATTATGGCGATCAGATCATCTTTATTCAGCTTTGGCAGCATGCGGTCTTTAGCAAAGAAGTCGCCACTTTCACATATGGGCCCAACGACATCCACTTTTACCTTCTTTGATGAAGTTTTCTTTAGAGGGATTATCTCATGATAAGCATTGTACAAAGACGGCCTCATAAAATCATTCATGCCGGCATCAACTATGATGAACTTCTTTACACCATTGTCCTTAAAATACACGACTTTAGTAACAAATATCCCGGCATTGCCCGCTATGAATCTTCCAGGCTCAAAAATGATTTTGAGACCTGTTTTCTTTAATTGAGGCATTATTGCATCGGCGAATTTTTGAACTGTATTTGCTTCATTGCCTTTATAGTTTATCCCTATACCGCCGCCTATATCTAAATATTCTAGTTTTATGCCATCTTTCTTTATTTCTTTCAGGAATTCATTGATTATTTTTAGAGCAAATATATAAGGCTTGACTGACAATATTTGAGAGCCAATATGCATATGAAGCCCATTTATCTTTACATTTGGAAAATCTTTTTGTCTTTTCAGGATCTTTCTTGTGTTTTCAAGGTCTATGCCGAATTTTTTATCTAAAGTGCCGGTGGCAATTCTATCGTTTGTAACTGCTTTTACATCCGGATTGATCCTTAAAGTTGCCTGTGTTTTAATATGCACTTTTTCAGAGATACGGTTAATTTCTTCAAGTTCAGGCAGAGATTCAACGTTAAAGAATAAAATGCCGGCTTTAAGCGCGGCAGTGATTTCTTCTTCAGTTTTTCCAACAGATGCAAAAACTATTTTTTGGGGATCCGCATTTACTTTAAGTGCTTTTTTAAGCTCTCCCACCGAGACAATATCGCAGCCAGCACCTTGGTCGACCAATGATTTAACAACAGCCATGTTGTCATTACATTTCATAGCAAAACAGACCAGAGCATCGATTTCTTTAAAAGCTTTTTGTATTTTATTGAAATGATCAACTAGCGTTTTATAGCTATAAAGGTAAAATGGTGTTCCGACTTTTTCAGCGATAGAGCTTACTTTTACGTTTTCGCAATATAATTCGCCGCTCTTGTATTTAAAATCGTGCATAATAAAATCTTTCTATTGTTTAAAATATTCATTCCAGCTGTCAATTTGTTTTTCTACAAGTTTTGGGTTTGTTGATCCATAGGACTTTTTGTTTTCAACTGAGCTTTTTGCATTAAGCAATTTCTTGGCATCAATCTCAAATTTCTGGCAATATATTTTAAGTTGCTCTTTTGTTAGATCTGATATTTTCTTTCCTTTGTCGAGGCATTCTTTCACCATTTTGCCTATTATGTCATGAGCTTCGCGATAAGAAACACCTTTCTTTATAAGATATTCCATAAGATCAACAGTATAAAAGGACTCATCCTCAATTCGCTTGGCTAAATGGGTTTTGTTGACTTTTAAGCTGGAAAACAGTTTTGCCATTAAAGCTGTTATTTGCTTGATCTTATCAATGGATTCAAATAGCGGTGGCTTGTCAAGCTGCAGGTCACGATTGTATGTCAAAGGCAATCCTTTTGTAAGTATCAGAACTTCGCTAAGGTTGCTGTAAAGCTTTGCTGTTTCTCCGCGAATAAGTTCCAAAATATCAGGATTTTTTTTGTGAGGCATGATTGACGAGCCAGTACAAAGGCCCCAGTCAATATTTACATAGTTAAACTCACTAGTAGCCCAAATAATCAGGTCTTCGCTGATTCTAGAAAAATGCATCCCTAATATCGCAAGGCTTGAAAGTGCTTCAATTATAAAATCACGATCGCTTACTGAATCAATGCTGTTTTTTGTTGTTGTTAGGAATTCTAATTCTTCAGTAACAAAATCCCTGTCAGTTGGCAAAGTCGTCCCCGCCAAAGCACAACTGCCAAGAGGCATTGAGCTCGTGCGAATGATAGCATCTAAAGTCCTCTGCTTGTCTCTTTCCAGCATTTCAATATATGCTAGCATGTGATGAGATAACAAAACTACTTGCGCAGCCTGAAGGTGTGTGTAAGCTGGAATAATGACGTCTTTGTTTTTCTCTGCAAAGCTGAGAATTGATTTCTGAAGTTTTGAAATCAGATCTATGATTGTTGTCAATTCATCCATGCAGTAAAGCTTCATATCCAATACGATCAAGTCATTGCGTGAGCGTGCAGTATGAAGTTTGTCCGCAGCAGGACCTATCATTTTTTTTAAGGCCGACTGTATATTTGAATGAATATCTTCTTCCTGCATATCGAATTTAAAAGCGCCTTTTTCAAGCTGTAATGCGATTTTTTTCAGGCCAGAAACTATTTTTGAAGAATCAATTCTGCTTATTATTTTGCATTTTCCAAGCATAGTCGCATGAGCGATGCTTCCTATTACGTCATAGATAGCCAGGCGCTTGTCATATTCTAAGCTAAAGCTGAATTCATCCGCCAGTTTATCAGTTCCTTTTTCGAATCGACTTCCCCAGAATTTGCTCATTTTATTTCCTTTTATTGAAAATTCTATTATTTCATAAAGGGCATTGCCCATAAGGCATTAAAACCAGCGGCCAGTTTTTGATCGAACTGGTCGCCTTTTCCATATGTCGCCAGTTTTTCTTTATAAAGAGAAAATTTTGATTTACGGCCGACTACGGAACAAGTTCCTTTATATAATTTTAAGCGGACAGTTCCTGTTGTGTGTTCATGGATTTTATCAAAATAAACATCTAATTGTTCTTTTAACGGCGTGAACCAAAGCCCGTTATATGTCAGCTCTGCATACTTTTGAGATGCCTGAGTTTTATGTCGCATGGTTTCACGGTCCATAACCAGGCTTTCAAGGTCGTTAAGCGCTTTGAACAATACTTCTCCTGCTGGATTTTCGTATATTTCACGTGATTTTATTCCGACCAGCCTGTTTTCGATCATATCTGTACGGCCTATTCCATTTTTACCAGCGATATCATTTAATTTTTTTATAAGTTCAATTGGCTTATAAGCTTTTCCGTTTATTTTATTAGGCAAACCTTTTAGAAAGTCAATTTCCACATAAGTTGGTTTGTTGGGTGCTTTTTCAGGGTCTTGCGATAATAAATAAATAGATTTAGGCGGCTCACACCAGGGGTTCTCCAATACGCCGCATTCGATCGCTCTGCCATATATATTTGTGTCTATACTGTAAGGGCTTTTCTTTGTTACGTTAACAGGTATTCCTTTTTTCTTGGCATAATCAATCTCTTCATCACGTGATTTGAATTCCCATGTTCTTACCGGAGCAATGATCTCAAGTTTTGGGGCCATTAATCTGAATGTTGTTTCAAATCTTACCTGATCGTTGCCTTTTCCCGTGCATCCATGGCAAAGAGCATCAGCGTTTTCTTTTAAAGCGATCTCAACCTGTTTTTTTGCGATCAGAGGCCGTGATAATGCACAGGCAAGATTATATTTACCTTCATATAAAGCCCCTGCCTTTAATGCTTTAAAGGCATAATCTTCAATAAGTTCTTTTTGAAGATTAAAACAATAAACCTTTGATGCTCCTGATTTTATTGCCTTCTTTTTGATCGCATCAAAGTCGTCCCCTTGCCCGACATCAGCGCAAAAAGCTATTGTGTTAAAGCCTTTATCTTTAAGCCAAGGGATAATGCATGAAGTGTCTAATCCTCCGGAATAAGCTAATACTACTTTTTTCATTGAAAAGTTCTCCTTGATCGATATTGATCTGTTATTTCAGAAATCAATCTGAGTGTTCGCTGCTTAAAAGAAAAATCAAAATTGCTTTTTGTGTGTGAAGCCTGTTCTCTGCCTGATCAAAAATTATTGAATGCTTGATATTATCGATAATTCCGCTTGTTACTTCTTGTCCTCTATGCGCTGGAAGGCAATGCATATAGATATAATCCTTATCCGCTGTTTTTACTAATTCTTCGTTTATCTGATAGTTCTCAAAGTCCTTAAGTCTTTTTTGAGACTCTTCTTCTTGGCCCATACTTACCCAAACGTCAGAATAAATTATGTTGGCTCCTTTAACTGCTTCTTTGGGAGAGTTTGTTAATTTAATGGTTGCTTTTGTCTCTTTTGCGAAAGTCTTTGTTTCGGACACTATGCTTTTTTTGGGCTCGTAACCTTTGGGAGTGGCAATTCTTAAATTAATGCCTGTTTTTGAACAGCCTTGTAGTAATGAATGGCAAACATTGTTGCCGTCACCAACATAAGCAACAGTCAGCCCTTTCAGGCTTTTGAATTTTTCTTTAATTGAAAAAATATCAGTTAAGCCCTGGCATGGATGATAAAGATCTGAAAGACCATTGATCACGGGAATATCTGCTGATTTTGTTAACTGAACAATATCCTGATGTGTATGTGTTCTTGCAACGATCCCGTTAAGATAGCGTGATAATGTTTTAGAGACATCAGTTGTTGATTCACGAACACCCAAGTTGATCTCTTTGGGGCCAAGGTAAATGCAATTGCCGCCTAGTTGAGATATGCCGACCTCAAAAGATACTCTTGTCCTGTTAGATGGTTTCTGAAATAAAAGTCCGATGTTAAGGCCCTTTAAATAATCGCTTGAACGACCTTTGTATTCTTTTAATTGTGTAGTTAGCTTAAGAATATCAAGAACCTCTTCGTTTGATAAATCTTTAATTGAAAGCAGGTCACGTTTCATTGTTTCTCCTCAATGGAATATTATGAATATAAAACTTTATTTTATTTTTGTTACTTTTTCCAATGCTTTTTCCAAAATGTACAGAGCTTTATTTGCTTGTTTTTTAGTAACGTTTAATGCTGGCATAAATCTTAAAATATTACCTTGAGTACAGTTAATAATGAGTCCATTTTTAAAACACTCTTCAAATACTTCTTTGCCTTCTATTTTTAGTTCGATGCCTATCATAAGTCCAAGGCCTCGAACATCGACTATGCAATCAAACTTATCTTTTAATTTTCCCAAGAGATCAAGTATGTATAGGCTCATTACTTTTGCGTTTTTAAGCATTTTATCGCTATGTATGGCCTTGAATGTCCCAAGTGCTGCCTTTGTTACAAGAGGGCTTCCTCCGAAAGTAGATGCATGCATTCCGGGCTTAAAGGTGTCAGCAATTTGTTTTTTAGCTACCAATGCGCCAATTGGCAGGCCCCCGCCAAGTGCTTTTGCCAATACCATAAGGTCTGGCTGAACATTGTAGTTCTTAAATGCAAACATTTCTCCGGTTCTTCCCATTCCTGTTTGGACTTCATCAAAGATTAAGAGAATGTCCTTTTCATTACATATTTTTCGGAGCTCTTCAATATACTGCTTTGAAGCTACATTAACGCCGCCTTCTCCTTGAACCAGTTCGAGCATTATTGCAATAGTATTTTCGTTGATTGCTTCTTTGAGCGCGGAAATATCATTAAAGTCAATTGTTTTAAAGCCCTTTGGAAGAGGCTCAAATCCTTGCTGATATTTGAGCTGTCCCGTAGCAGCCAAAGCACCCAACGTCCGGCCATGAAAGGATTTCTTCATTGTGATAATTTCATTGCGCTGTCCTTTTCCGTAGATCCTTGCAAATTTAATTGCCGCTTCACATCCTTCGGCGCCGCTATTGCAGAAAAACACTTTTGCCGGGAAGGAACAACGCACGATCTCTTTTGCTAGCTTAACCTGATTAATGATATAAAAATTATTCGGGATATGAATAAGTTTTGATATTTGGTCACGGACCGCGCTCACTACTTTTGGATGGCAATGGCCAACATTATTAACACCCCATCCAGGGAAAAAGTCTAAATATTTTTTTCCGTCAATATCTGTTAAAGTCATGCCCTTGCCTTTAACAAAAATTGCAGGTGTTTTTGTGTATGTGGAAAGAATGTATTCTTCGCTGTTTTTAATTATATCTTGTTTTTTCATCCGTTTAAAATCTGTGTTCCAACACCACGGTTAGTAAAGAACTCAAGTAATAGGGCATGAGGTATTCTGGCATCTACGATGTGAGTTTTCTTTACTCCGGAGTTCAATGCGGCAATACATGCATTTACTTTTGGAATCATGCCTTCCTTTATAACATTAAGGTTTATTAGATTGTGTATTTCATCAACTGTTAATGTAGATATCAAAGAATCAGGGTCATCAGCATCTCGCATTACACCTTGAACGTTTGTTAATAAAACTAGTTTTTCGGCATCCATAGAATTTGCGATCGCGCTTGCAACTTCATCAGCGTTAATATTGTGAGCCTGTTTTTCCACAGATATTCCCATTGGCGAAACGACTGTAATATGGCCTTTTTTAAGGTGCTCTGTTAGCGCGTTCTTATCAATTGAAGTTATGCTTCCGACATAGCCAAGGTCTTTAGAAGATGTTCTTTTCTCTACACGTATTATGTTCTCATCGCCTTTTAGGCCAGTAACATCGCCTTTTAATTCTTTGATCTCCTCAACTATTTGATTATTGAGCTTTTCAAGCTCTTCGATTACGATCTTTAGCGTTTTTTTGTCTGTTACTCGAATGCCTTCATGAAATTCGCTTTTTAAACCTTCTTCTTTAACGCGGTTGCTGATATGTGGTCCGCCACCATGCACAAGTATAGTCCTTATTCCGACATAGCTAAGGAAAACTATGTCTTCTAAAACATTTTTTCTGATCGGGGCATTATCCAGAATGCTTCCGCCGTATTTGATAACAAAAACTTTTTTGCGGAAAGCGTGTATGTATGGAATAGCTTCGATCAATATCCCGGCTTTTTTGATTATGTCTTCCATTATGTGTATTCTCCATTTATTTTTATATATTCAGCAGTCAGGTTTGAAGTATAGGCTGTTGAACATTTATTTCCAAGGTTAATAGTTGCTGTGATTTTCAACTCATGATCATTGGGGCATTTAAATCCTATTTTCAGGTTGCTTTCAGTAATATCTTTTATTCCTAGAGAGCCTATTGCTGCTGCAACCCGGCCCCAATTAGGATTATTTGTGTAGTTTGCTGTTTTAACTAAATTTGAATTTGCTACTGCTAATGCAAGACTCTGAGCTTGTTTTTCAGTTTTAGCCCCCTTTACAATAACTTCAATAAATTTAGTGGCGCCTTCACCGTCTAATACGATTTTTTTAGCCATATCTAAGGAGATATGATTTAGGCAATCGCAAAAAGTGTCAAAGGCTTTACCGGGTGTTGTTATAGGTTTATTTTTGGCTAAACCATTTGCCATAATTACAGCCATGTCGTTGGTGCTCATGCAGCCGTCAACAGTAATGCAGTTAAAAGACTTGTCGCTTGCTCTTTTTAATGCCAGTTTTAACATCTTTGGGCTTATTGCAGCGTCTGTTGTTATATATGCGAGCATTGTTGCCATGTTTGGAGCGATCATTCCAGAGCCTTTTGACATAGCGCCCATTCTGATTTTTACTTTATTAATCGTAGCTTCTACTGCAATCTCTTTTTTCCTTGTGTCGGTTGTCAGTATAGCTGTAGCAGCTTTGGTTGCGTTTTCTGTTGATAAACCTGCAATTAGTTCCTTTGAAGAATTTAATATTTTTTTAAAAGGGAATGGCTTTCCAATAATTCCAGTTGATGCAACTATCACATCGTTTTTTGCAATATTTAGCTGTTTGCTTATCAACTCTGCAGTATGTTCTGCATATATCATGCCCAATTTGCCAGTAAAGCAGTTTGCATTGCCGCTGTTTGTGATAATTGCTTGTGCTTTGTTATTTTTTAAATGTTTTTGGCTGACGATCAAAGGCGCAGCTTTCACTGAATTTTTTGTAAAAACAGCAGCACTTGTTGCCTGGACCTCACTGAAAATCAATGACAGGTCTAGCTTTCCAGATTTTTTTATGCCGCTCCATAAACCATTTGCCGTAAAACCTTTTGGTGTTGTAATTGAGCCAGGTATAATTTTCATTTTATAGAAGTCCTAAAGTTTCGTTAAATCCACATACAATGTTCATATTTTGAATGGCTTGTCCAGAAGCTCCTTTAATAAGATTATCAATGACGCTTGTAATGACAACAAGTCCTTTGTCCTTACTTACTGATAATCCGATGTCACAATAATTTGTGCCGGTAACATTCTTTAGCTCAGGCTGTTGCCCGATATCAGCTATTCTTACAAAAGCTTCAGTTTTGTAAAAACGTTTATAAATTTTATGTAATGTGTTTAAAGATAATTTGCTGTTTAGCCTTACATATATCGTTTCAAGGATTCCTCGTGTGCAGGGAAGCAAATGAGGCACAAAGTCAACAGACATATTCTTATTTGCAAACTTTGATAAATATTGATTGATTTCGGGATTATGCTGATGATTTAATACTTTATAAGCTTTGAAATTTTCATTAGTTTCAGAAAAATTAAGCGCAACGGATGCTTTTTTCCCTGCGCCGCTTACTCCGGATTTTGCATCAATAATTATAGAATCAATTAGTTCTGTGAAAATAGAACTGATCGGAGCCAAAGCTAATAATGCTGCTGTCGGGTAACATCCGGGATTTGAGATAAATTTAGATTTTTTTATTCTCTCGCGGTAAATCTCAGGCAGGCCATAGACAGCTTTTTTAAGGTTTTTTGCATCGACGTGGGGTACGCCGTACCACTTTTCATATGCTGAAGATGTGCTTAGTCGGTAATCACCGCTAAGATCAATCACAATTATTTTTGCTTTCAATAGGTCCGGGACTATTTTCATTGATGTTGTATGAGGTACAGCTAAAAAGATCACATCACACAATTCAATGGCTTTGTTGAGATCAAATATTTCACAAAATAAATTTGTGCGTCCTGAAAGCTTTGGCCAAATGTCACATACTTTCCCTGTAGTGTTATTTGCGCTTACGTATTTTACTATTATATTAGGATGTTTTAAAAGTAAGTCTAATGCTGTAAATCCAGAATATCCACTAATTCCAACAATCCCTGCTCTTATCATATGTTCTCCTAAGAAAAATTAACATGCTGTAACAACTTAATGCTTGTTAACGGGTTATATAATAAACTTGAGGCAAAACGAATGGACTATAATAAAATAAAAAACCTATCTCGTCAACTCTTTTATCGAGGGAGATAGGTTTTTTATTTGTACAAAAATTTTTATAAATTCAAGGTTAACGCTTAACCCATTGAAATTTCTTTCGAGCTCCCTTTTGTCCGGGTTTCTGCCTTTCTTTCATCCTTGAGTCGCGCCTAAGTAATAAAGCTTTTTTCAAAACAGGTCTGTTTTCTTGGTCGTATAATGATAAAGCTCGAGAAAGACCTAATCGAAAAGCTCCTGCTTGACCAGTAGAACCGCCACCAGTAACGCTGACACTGATATCTATTTTTCCTAAGGTGTTTGTGCGGGTTAAAGGCTCTATAATATTTATGCGATCAGTTTCTCGTGGAAAATAATTTTCAAATGCGCGTTTGTTTACGCTAATTATGCCTGTTCCCGGTGTAATGTTTACACGAGCTACTGAACATTTGCGTCTGCCTGTTGCTCCATATTTTACAACTTCAACCATGGTATTTTTGATCTCCTATATTTCTAATGTGATCGGTTTTTGTGCTTGATGAGGATGGGAATCCCCTTTGTAAACTTTTAATTTTGTTTTTACTTGGCTGCCTAGCGCTCCAGAAGGTATCATTCTGTTTACCGCTAATTTAATGACTTGAGTTGGTGATTTTTTCAGCAATTCTTCAAGTGTAATTGATTTTTGGCCAGAATGGTATCCTGAATATCTTTGATATTCTTTCAGTTTAAGCTTGTTGCCAGTAACCTTAACTTTTTCAGCATTGATAATTATGACCATATCTCCGGTATCAACATGAGGAGTAAACGTTGGCTTATGCTTTCCTCTTAAAATAGATGCGGCTTTTGTTGCGATGCGGCCAAGTATTTTATTATCTGCATCAATAATATAGCACTTTTTTTCAACTTCACTTGATTTTGCCATGTATGTTTTTTGAATCATTTTTATTTCATCCTATATATTTAATATGATTTACAAGAATATGAATAGAAAGTATAACATTACATTTCAGATTGTCAATAATTAATTTTAATTAAAGCAGGAAAAAAATCAATTAGTACTTAACGCTGACTAGCGATAATCCATGAGCTTTTGCGGTAAAAGAAGCCGCGCTTCTGTCTTTTTTTGCCAAAATATCCCGAATGGAATCCTTTGCAAGCTTGCCTCTCCCTATCTCAAGTAATGTTCCTACTATGTTTCGAACCATTTTATATAAAAAACCATTTCCTGTAATTTCAATAATCAATAAGTCGGCTTTTCTTTTTATCTTAATATCACTAATATTGCGAACAGTGCTATTTTTAAGTGCTTTTATTTTTTTTGCTGGATCAGATGCCTGAAAGGATTTGAAGTCTTTTTTTCCTAAAAGGCTTTTTGCCTCTTCTTTCATTGATCTTATGTCCAGTTTACCGGGATAATGTAAGCAATGATTTCTTTGTAGGGCGCAGCGATTCTTTCTGTACAATATTGTATATCGATATGTTTTTATTTTTGCGCTATATTGAGCATGGAAATCTCTCGAAACTTCTTCAGCTGATAGAATAGCGATATCTTTTGGGATATTGCCATTAATTGCCTTAGTTATTTCATCAAGGCTCATTAATGTGCTGATCTTGAAATTTGCAACTTGACCGAGAGCATGAACTCCGCTATCTGTTCTTCCGGAACCATATAGTTTAATGGTTTTACCAAAAATCGTTTTTAGTGCGGTTTCTATTGAGCCTTGAACAGTCCTGTTGTTTTTTTGGACCTGCCAACCTTGAAAGTTGGTTCCGTCGTATTCAATAGTAAGTTTTATGTTGCGGTTCATGTGTCGGGATAAATGAATCTACCGAATCTTAATTAATTCTTCAGCGATTTGAACAGCATTTAATGCCGCGCCTTTACGCAAGTTGTCAGAAACGATCCAAAGATTCAAGCCGTTAGCTATTGTGTTATCTTCACGGATTCTTCCTACAAAAGTACTGTCTTTTCCTTCAGAAGCAAGCGGTGTCGGATATAGATTGTTTTTAAGGTCATCAATTACTTTGACGCCAGGTGCATTGCTTAAAAGTTCAATTGCTTTCTCTCTCGTAATTTTCTTTTCTGTTTCAATGTTTACTGACTCTGAATGAGCACCAAAAACGGGAACTCGTACACAGGTTGCTGTAACTTTTATTGAATCATCTTTCATTATCTTCTTTGTTTCGTTGACCATTTTCATCTCTTCTTTTGTATAAAGATTCTCTTGAGTCACATCTATCTGCGGAATTAAATTATGGGCTATCTGGTATGGAAAAACTTCAATTCTCATATTACCTGAAAGCTGCTCTTTTAATTCGTTTATTGCAAGGGCTCCGGCTCCACTTACAGCTTGGTAAGTTGAAACTACAATTCTTTTTATTTTTGCATAATCATGAAGCGGCTTTAACGCCACAACCATCTGAATAGTTGAGCAATTAGGATTAGCTATAATGCCTTTTTGATTTTTTATTTCTTCGGGATTAACTTCGGGAACTACTAAAGGAACATCAGGTTCCATCCTGAATTGGCTTGTATTATCAATAACAACACATCCAGCTTTAACGGCGTAGGGAGCATATTCTTTGCTTATAGCTGCCCCTGGAGAAAACAATCCTATGTCAATGTTTTCAAAAGCATCAGGGGTTAGTTTCGAAAGTTTAAATTCTTTGCCATTTATCTCATAAGTACGATTTGCTTCTTCTGGATTAAATGATAAAAGTCTAAGTTCATTTACTGGGAATTTTCTTTCTTTTAGGATTTCGAACATACAATCCCCGACTACTCCTCTAATACCAACTATTGCAACATTGTATTTTTTCATGATTAAAATCCTGTTTTAAAATAATTAAGACTAATTGCTTATAAATTTCTTACTACCAAGTCGCCTACTTCCGTTGTTGAGTACCCCATTTTGCCAGCTGCTAGAGATTTGATTTTTGTTTTAACAACAGTTTTTACTGAATTCTCAACCATATCAGCGGCAGAAACTTCACCAATTTGCCTTAGAAGCATTGCCAATGAACAAATTGCAGCTAGGGGATTGATCACATTTTTACCTGTGTATTTTGGGGCAGATCCGCCTATAGGCTCGAACATAGATACTCCGTTTGGATTTATGTTTCCTCCTGCAGCAAGACCCATGCCTCCTTGGATCATTGCAGCCAAGTCAGTAATAATATCACCGAACATATTGTCAGTAACAATAACATCAAACCAGTCTGGATTTTTAATGAACCACATGGTTGTAGCATCTACGTGGGCATAATCAGTAGTGACTTGTGGGTATTCTTTTGCCACTTCATAAAAAGTTCTTTCCCAAAGATCAAAGGCATAAGTCAGAACATTGGTTTTTCCGCAAAGAGTCAACTGCTTTTTTCTTCCATGATTTTTTGCATATTCAAAAGCATAACGGACACATCTTTCAACGCCCTTTCGAGTATTGTGTGATATTTGAATAGCGATCTCATCTTTAGTCCCTTTGTTCTGGAACTCACCCAAGCCTTTATAAAGACCTTCTGAGTTTTCGCGGACAACTGTGAAATTAATGTCAGCAGGCTTCTTGTCCTTTAAAGGACAGAATCTTTCATCATAAAGTTCCACTGGCCTGAGGTTAATATATTGGTCAAGGTCAAATCGTAGTTTTAAAAGAATGCCTTTTTCTAATATCCCAGGCTTTACATCTGGGTGGCCTATGGCTCCGAGGAAAATCGAATCGAAAGTCTTCAGCTCTTCAACAGCTGATGAAGGAAGAACCTCTCCAGTTTTTAAATAACGGGCTCCGCCAAAATCATATGAGGTTGTTTCATACTTGAAATCACATTTTTCTGCGACTGCTTCAAGGACCTTAAGGCCTTCTTCTACAACTTCCGGGCCTGTTCCGTCACCACCAATTACGGCAATTTTATAATTACTCATTTTATTTCCCTTTCCTATAATTCTAGTAGTAAGCGACTAATAAGCTTATTTATATTGGAATTGATCTGAAGGATAAAAATCGTGTTATTCTTGGTATGCTTTAGCAATAATCGTCGCATTATGGCCACCAAAACCAAGAGAATTAGACATTGCAACTTTCACTGTAACTTTTCTGGCAACATTGGGAACATAATCTAAATCGCAATCTGGATCAGGTGTTTCATAGTTTATTGTTGGCGGTATAATATTATCGCGTATCGCTAAAAGACAAGCTGCAAATTCAATGCCACCGGCGGCACCTAATAGATGTCCAGTCATTGATTTTGTTGAACTTACAGGGACATTCATTGCATGTTCTTTAAAAAGTGTTTTAATGGCAAGGGATTCAACTTTGTCGTTTAATTTAGTAGATGTGCCATGTGCATTAATATAGGAAATATCTTTAATAGTTAAACCAGCATCTTTGATAGCTAGCTCCATTGCCTTTGCAGCTCCGGCTCCGGATGATTCCGGCGCAGTAATATGATAAGCATCGGAAGTCCTTCCGTATCCTGCCATTTCAGCAATAATTGGAGCCCCTCTTTTTTTAGCATGTTCTAGGGATTCAAGTATTACAATTCCAGCTCCTTCAGCCATAACAAATCCATCACGATTAAGGTCAAAGGGCCTTGATGCTTTTTTAGGTTCTTCATTTCTCTGGGATAAAGCTTTTAGCGAAGAAAACCCGCCTACTCCTAATATAGTTGTTGCACTTTCAGTTCCTCCAGCAATTATCACGTCTGCATCTCCGTATTGAATAAAACGAAAAGCATCTCCAATAGCATTTGTTGCAGTAGAGCAGGCAGTAGTAACACAGGATGCAAATCCTCGAGCGCCTGTATCTATAGAAACTTGTCCGGCGGCTTCATTGATAATTATTTTTGGTATAAAGTGAGGCGAAATTTTCTTTGGGCCTTTATCTAGGTACTTTTGGTATTCTTCTTCTGCGGTCCTAATGCTTCCAATACCTGAACCAACAAGTACAGCTACTCTGTCAAGATCAACGCTTGAAAGGTCAAGTTTAGCGTTCGCAATTGCTTCTTTTGTTGCAACAGAAGCGTATTGAACAAAATTAGCCAAATTCCTGGCGTCTTTTGTCGAAAAATGTTCAAGAGGATCATAATCCTTGAGTTCTCCAGCAATTCTTGTTGAGAAATCTGAAGCATCAAAAGTTTTAATGACATCAATGCCGCTTTTGCCTGCAATTAATGCTTGCCAAAATTTTTCAGTTCCACAACCTACAGGGGAAAGAACGCCAATGCCTGTAATAACTACTCTTCTTTTATCCATAATATCTCTACTATCTTTGATTATTGAATTATCGGGTTAATTATTATGCTAAATAAAGACAAGGCCTCGGCTAAAAAGCCGAGGCAGTAGCTGTCTTAAACAGTATCAATATTTAAAAATCTTATTTAGCTGCTTTTTCGTCTATATACTTTATCGCATCACCAACAGTTGTCATTTTTTCCGCATCTTCATCAGGAATTTCAACGCTGAACTCTTCTTCTAATGCCATAATAAGTTCAACAGTATCAAGCGAATCCGCTCCAAGATCATCGATAAAGGATGCTTCTGGAGTTACTTCTTCAGGTTTAACACCTAATTGTTCTGCAATAATAGATTTTATTTTTTCTTCAGCTGCCATTTAATAGCCTCCTTGTACAACTACCTTAATTAAGTTTATATTGCCATTCCACCATCAACCACGATAGTCTGACCTGTGATATAATCAGCTTCACTCGATGCTAAAAATAAACATGCATTGGCGACATCTTTTGGGGTGCCAAGCTTTCCAAGCGGGATTGTTTTAAAAATTTCTTCACGAGCTTTATCCGTCAGCTTGTCAGTCATGTCAGACTGAATAAATCCGGGCGCGACAGCATTTGATGTGATTCCTCTTGATGAAAATTCTTTTGCTATTGATTTAGTGAACCCAATTATTCCTGCTTTGCTAGCAGAATAATTTGCTTGACCGGCATTCCCAGTAATTCCAATGATCGAAGCGATGTTGATGATTTTGCCCTTTTTTGCTCTCAACATACTTTTTGTTACAGCTTTTGTGCAACAAAAAACACCTTTTAAATTAGTGTTTAATACGGCGTCCCATTCGTTTTCACTCATACGAAGCAGCAAATTGTCTTTTGTTATGCCCGCATTGTTAACTAATATATCAATCCGCGAATAATTGTCAAGAATTTTATTAATCATTTCTTCGACGCTTTTCATGCTAGTAACATCACAGGCAAAACTTGACGAATTAAACCCTTCTTTTTTGAACTCTTCAGATGTTGCTTCTGCGGATGCTGCATTAATATCTGAAATTATTACTGTTGCGCCCTCATTCGCAAATGTTTTGGCAATTTCTTTTCCAATACCGCGGGCTGAACCTGTAATCAAAACTACTTGGTCTTTTAATCGCATTATGTCTTCCCTTTATTATCTATTATTGAATTCTAATTATTTTGCTCATGCTTCGGAATATAATATCAACATTATATTAATATTCAAGAAAAAACTAATTAATATCTATATCATTATATTCCTTATTATAATTATTAGATGGAGAAACTCTTATCGCTTGCCCGTTTTTTAACATTGATTCAAATTTGTTTCTAAGAAGATATTTAATAAGGCTTCTTGTTAAAGGTATTAGTAAAAATATGCCTAAAATGTCTGTAACGAATCCTGGTGTTAAAAGAAGGATTCCTCCAACAAGTATCATGAGCCCATCCATTAGTTCTGAACTAGGCATAATGCCTTGATTAAGAGAGGTTTGTATCTTGTTAAGTACCAGAAAACCCTGGAATCGAGCTAAATAAGCACCTGTAACTCCGGTTATAATGATGATCATCATGGTGTTAATTGCGCCAATATGAGATCCCACCTTTATAAGAATAGCAAGTTCAATTGCTGGTAATAATGTGAAAAGTAAAATCATATATACAAACATGGTTTAGGCTCTTTTCCTTGTTTTTGTGATAGAAACAGAGTCTGAATGGGATAAAGCATTTGGCTTCTCTATTTGTACAGCAGTTTCAATAATAACCCTATTTTCCATAATAAGATCGATTAAAGATGTGGAAAGTCTTTCCAGAAGATAAAATTGTGAGTTTTCACAGAATGCTTTTACTGTGTTTTCAATTTCTTTGTAATTTACAGCATCTTTTAAATTATCAGACGTACTTGCAATAGAATCATCATAAGTAAAATCAATGTTTATAATAATCTCCTGTTTGTTTTTTCTTTCATAGGAGTTTGTTCCTATGATAGTTTTAACCTTTAAGTTCTTTATGGTTATTGTTGTCATCAGGTAAAAGCTTTTTAGATGTATATTTTTAAAAAATTATTTAATCAAAGTTAGAAATTCTGATCTTGTTGAGCCTTCGCTCCTGAAAAGTCCAAGCATACATGAAGTTATCATACTGGAATTCTGTTTTTCAACACCACGCATCATTGTGCAAAGATGCTTTGCTTCAATAACTACCCCAACACCCTTAGCTTGAGTGTGTTCCATTATTGTTTCAGCGATCTGTTTTGTCAGGTTTTCCTGTACCTGAAGGCGTCTGGAAAACATATCTACGATCCTGGCGAATTTTGACAGTCCTAATATCTTTCCATCTGGAAGGTAGCCTATATGACATTTGCCGAAAAATGGCAGAAGATGGTGTTCACAAAGCGAATATACTTCAATATCCTTAACGATTATCATCTCATCGTTATCTGATTCAAAAATAGCATTATTAACGATTTCTTTGATATCATCGTTGTAGCCTTTTGTAAGATATTTAAAAGCATTTGCCGCTCTTTTTGGCGTATTTTTAAGCCCTTCTCTATTAATATTTTCCCCGATGGACTTCAGTATATCCTTGTAATAGTTCTCCATATGCTCTTCTCCTAATAAATGATTAGCCGCATAATAACATAGTGCAAATTGTATGTCAAAATATAAAATCGATTTTAATCAATTTTTATAAAAAAAGTAGCTGATATTCCTTTTAATGATACAATATACTCAATTATGAGCATTATTTCAGATTATCACATACATACTAAGTTGTGCGGACATGCTACTGGTGAATTATCAGAGTATGCTGACCAGGCTATTAAAATAGGATTGAAAGAAATTGGAATTTCTGATCACGCCCCACTGGTTTCTCATGAAGACCCTACTATAACTATGAGCATGGAAGACCTTCCTGTTTACCATAAAATGATCGAAGGCTTAAAGAGCCAATATAGTGACAGATTATTGATTAAATTTGGTGTTGAAGCTGATTTTATTGAAGGCTATGAAGAGAAAACAAAAGCTATTTTGGGCGGCTATCCTTATGATTATGTTATAGGCTCCGTACATTATGTTGATATGTGGGGCGTTGATAACCCTGATGAACAGTATAAATGGAAAGAAAAGAAAACAAGTAATGTGTATAGGGCTTATCATAAGAATCTTCAAAAATGTGCTTTGAGCGGGATGTATGATATTATGGGCCACGTGGACTTGGTTAAAAAATATGGCCATAGGCCTGATGAAGATATATCTGACGTTGTTAAGGAAACTGCAAGGGTTTTTAAAGAAAGTAATGTAGTAATTGAAATAAATACTTCAGGATTAAGAAAGCCGGCTGCAGAAATCTATCCCTCTTTATCAGATTTAAAGATCTATTGTGCTGCTGGTGTTCATATTGTTTTTGGATCTGATTCACATGCCCCATACGAAGTAGGCTGTGATTATGATAAAGCGCTTATATATGCTAAATCGGCCGGATATAAAGAGTATGCTCTTTTTAAGAAAAGAAAAATAGATAGGCTAGTCGAGCTTTAAACGGGAATGTTTTTTTATCCAGAAAATTTATTGAATAACCAAGCTATTATGATGCCTCCAATAACTCCATCAAGAAACCCCCAGAGCCCACCAATAAGTACTCCAGTTGGAGTTGATCTAAACCCTATATAGACTGAAGATATTGTTTCTACCATTTTGTTTGCCCAGTTGTACTTTGTCGCCAAAGCTCCTATTGTTACAATGCAGAAACTCCAAAGAAGGCCAAAATGGATGCTGAATGTTCTTATGTCAAGTTTTGACATTTTAAATGTATTTGCAAGTTAAAAATTGAAGTGCATGCCGATAGAAAAAGCTTTTGCATCAATAAACTGTCCTTCGATGTTTATCCAAGTCCTTTCGTTTATTTTAATATCGCCTCCGGCTATAATACCGATGCTATTTGTAAGATCAGATTTTTTACGGTTTCTTTCGTCATTCACCCAGTGAATATAGTCTGTTCGTGACCAGCGAAATCCAAGATAAGGAGTGATTTTAGAAGTTTTAATTGACCCGAGAAATGAAAGTTGCCAATCATCGAGCACAGCTTTATGCTTTGTTTCATCTACTTTTTGGGAATATGGATGAACGCTTATATGCTGGAATCCGAAAACGTATTTTGTCTTGGGGTTTTCATAAAGTTTTATCCTGAAGCCATATCCGCCGCTCATATATGAAGGATATACAATTTCGTTCCCGATATCCGGTTTTTGCTTTATGTTTCCTGCTCCGCCTTTTAGATCTAATGACAACCAATCAAAGATCCCATAAGAAATGTTGATAAAATGCTGCAAACTGCTTACTTCACCGTGTTCCTGCTCAAGTTTTCTTTCCAATATAGAATAAGTTTGAGCGCCAATGAAAATTTGGTTCTTTTCTGGCTGTTTGGTTCCATATGAAGGTGCAGATTCGCAAAAAGAAGAGCTCAATAGGAATAAAAACAATACAAAAAATATTCTTTTCATTTTTATTAATAGCTAGTTTTTGTTCAAAACGTCTTTAATGTTTCTTCCAGTATTCTCTATATCTTGAGCAAAACCCTTGAAAGTTTCACAACCTGTTAAAGTTGTTGCAAGAGATAAAAGAACAATTAATAACATGAATCTTTTCATTGCCTACTCCTTTCTGTCTTCTGAAGGGATTGTTTCAGTAAAAACAATACTGTCCTCAACTGTCTTTAAGACAAATTTAAAATCATCCCAGCTTTCTTTTGGGTAAACGGAGAATAATATTCCATAAAGAGCTGAGCCATCTATCAAGAAATAATCCGAACGTCTCATATCAGGTTCTGTTTTTGAAAATGCCTTTACTTTAATAGCATTTTTGTTCGCGAACTTCACATCTTCCATTTTAAAACCATCTGCATAAAGGTTTCTTTGTTCAAGAAATTCAAACGAAATTTGATGAGCAAAGGTTATTTTAGAATCAATCTTTGCAAAAGTTAAAATGACTGAAGGGGTATTTGATATTGTAACAAAAATATTGTTATCAATATCCTGGATGGTCCAGTGCGGGTCACAGGAAAATTTAATGCCAAACTTGTCAATTGTGCAAGTGATCAATTCAGAATCATTTAATCGCTTAATAGTTTTAATGGCAGGCTTTGTTTCGTTGCTTTGATTTGAAGGATTTACCTTTGAATCCTTGTTTTCAGGAACATCTAAATAAATACCAAAACATTTTGAAGGTAGAGATAAAATCAGTAATGAACAAAAAACAATTGTTTTATAGATCAGTTTTGAATACATTTTAGATCGGTAAGGCATTAGTTTAGGTCAAGGACTTTCTTAATTGATCTGTATAAGGTATATTCCATTAAGTTCTTTGTTGTGAACAAGTCAACACCTGCTTCACTTGCAAGTTTTATATTAAGAGGTTCTTCTATTCCTGTAAGTATCAAAACTTTTATATCTGGCTTGAGGGCTTTTATCCTTTTACATGTTTCAAAACCATCAATACCAGGCATTCTTATATCTAATATCGCAAGATCGATATCATTATCCGATGCTTTCTTTATTCCTTCTTCACCGGATTTTGCGGTAAAAGTTTCTAAAAGACCATTTTCTTTTTCAAGGATATTCTTAGCCAACAACAAGTCTGTATTGTTGTCATCAACAATTAGTATTTTTTTACGTATCAAGAGCACTCCTTTTTAAATCTATCGTAAAATTACAGTATCCAAAAATCAAATATAGTAACAAGTTTAACACATTTAATAAATTTATCAATTAGAAGAAAAAAATTTACCAATGTATTCTTCTAGGATGTTTATGAACTTATCTTTAATTTTAGGGCCTTTTAAAACAGCAACTTTTTGACCATTTGCAAAAACAGGAGCAGTCGGTTCTTCTGTTTTGCCAGGCAAGCTTATACCGATATCAGCATGTTTGCTTTCACCGGGGCCGTTAACAACACAACCCATAACAGCAATTGTAAGCGCCTCTATTCCAGGATATTTTTCTTTCCAGGATGGCAAGTTCTTTTTTATATGTGCTTTAATATCTTTTGCAAGCTCTTGATAAAGGCTTGTGTCTGTTCTGCCGCAGCCAGGACAGCTTATTACGGATGGTTTGAAACGCTGCAGTCCCATTGATTGAAGAAGTGTTTTGCAAGCTTCAACTTCAAGAGACCGCTTTGCTCCGGGCTCCGGGGTCAAAGATATACGAATGGTATCTCCTATTCCTTGATGAAGAAGGATCGCGAGAGCAGCCGAACTGGATATTAGTCCTTCAATGCCTCCCCCGGCTTCAGTAAGGCCTAAATGAAGGGCATAGTTGCATTCTTTTGCGAGGCGGCTATAAACGTTGACCATGTCCTCCAATAAAGACATTTTTACGCTAAGAACTAGCTGGTCTTTTCTTAGCCCTATCCTTTCTGCGTATTTCGCGCTTTGCAAGGCGCTTTTTATCATTGCTTCAATAATGACATTTTTATTATCTTCCGCGCTTCTTTCTGGGCTTTGATGCATTAGTTCTGCAAGGAGCTCCTGGTCAAGTGATCCCCAATTTACGCCTATCCTTACAGGTTTGTTGTATTTTATTGCTGTTTTTATAAAACTTTCGAAATTTTTATCCTGAGTTTTGCCTTTACCGATATTCCCGGGATTTATCCGGTATTTGTCAAGCGATTCTGCGCATCCGGGATATTTATTGAGAAGTATGTGGCCGTTAAAATGAAAATCTCCAATTATCGGTGTCTCGATGCCCTTTTTGCGTAAAGATTGGACTATGCTTGGCACTGCTTTAGCAGAATCGTCATTGTTAACGGTTAACCTTACCATTTGAGATCCAGCCTCAATTAGTTCATGAATTTGAGATAAGGTTTTTTTGATATCTGCTGTTGGGGTATTTGTCATTGATTGAATGACAATGGGATGATCGCTGCCTAATAAAACATTTCCGATTTCGACTGTGGGTGTTTTTCTTCTGATAGATTTGACCATAATCTTAGTTTACTAATGTTCCTTACATGTTATAATCACCAAAGAGATTTTTTCAGTGGACAACTTCGAGTAATTATAGACAGTATTAAAGGTGAATTCAATGGATATTTATTTAGCAAAAACTCAAGGATTCTGTGCGGGAGTATCCTATGCAGTCAGTATTGTGGAAAACGCACTGAAGAAATATGGATCTCCCCTTTATGTTTATCATGAAATCGTTCACAATACTTTCGTTGTCTCACAATTTAAAGATCAGGGTGTTATTTTTGTTGAGGATGTTAAGGATGTCCCAAAAGGCAACAGAATTATTTTTTCTGCGCATGGAGTTCCCCCGTCTTCGATCAAAGAGGCAAAGGAAAGGAATTTAAAGATAATTGATGCAACGTGTCCGCTTGTGACAAAGGTCCATAAAGAAGCTGTTAATTTTTCTAAGGAAAAATATGAAGTGATTTTGATCGGACATAAAGAGCACCAGGAGGTTATTGGGACATCAGGATATGTTGAGCCAAAATATCTTCATAAGGTTGAGAAAGAATCTGATATTGAAAGCCTCGATATTGATGCAGAGTCAAAGACAGCTTATATAACGCAAACAACACTTTCAGTTGATGAGACAAAGCAAATGATAGATAAGCTAAAGAATAAATATCCATCTCTCGTTGGACCCGCGAAGTCAGATCTATGTTATGCTACGCAAAATAGACAAGATGCTGTGAAGGAATTGGCAGAATTTTGTGATATTATTATAATTTGCGGCTCCCCAAACAGCTCTAATAGCAATCGTTTAAGGGAAACAGGAAAAAATCTGGGGATCGAAAGCTATATCGTTGATAGTGCAGATGAGTTTGATTTAAGTATTCTTAAGAACAAAAATAAGGTTGGCATTAGCTCAGGGGCTTCTGTTCCTAGGGTAATTGTTGAAAAATTAGTTAATCTGATTAAAAAGAAATATCCTGATTCGATTGTGCATATATTCAAAAATCCTGAGGAGAACATTGATTTCAAACTTCCTGAGATTTGAAGTAATAGGAAAGGTCTTGTATGGCAAAATTAATTATCGATAAAATTGAATATGATTTGCCTGATGGATTTAGCATTGCTGAAGCATGTCGAAGCGCCGGAGTTCCTTTTAATTGCAATACAGGCGTATGCGGTAGCTGTCAAATAAAAGTATTGGAAGGTGCCGAGAATCTTGATGACCTGCATTTGGAGGAGATTGATTTTGGTATGGATAAGCATAATCGGTTAGGCTGTATGTGTGTTATTAACAGTGGGACCGTAATAATAACTTTTTAAAGATATATGGGATTCTGTTGTGGTAGAAATTAAATTTCCTAAAAATTTAAGCGTCAATATCCAATATGATTCTGAGTTAGCCCCCTTTACCACGTTTAAGTTAGGAGGCAAAGCCGAAGGCATAATTCACTGTGCTACGTCACAACAGCTCCAGAATGTTGTTAGCCATTTAAACAAAGAAAATGTTGGCTTCATTGTGATTGGCGGAGGTTCGAATATTGTTGTTTCAGATACCGGAGTCAATTGTTTTGTTATCCGCTATTTTAGCGAAACGCCTTTTCTTGAACGTCAAAATGATGATGTTATAGTTTTTGGAAGTACAAAGCTAGATGATCTTGTGAGCTTTACTATTGATCAAGGCTTGGGTGATCTAAGCTTTGCTTCAGGTATTCCAGGAACCGTTGGCGGCGCTATTTATGGAAATGCAGGGGCTTTTGGAAAACAAATTAGTGAATATTTGAAATCTGTACTGTTGATAACTGCTTCAGGCGAATTAAAAGAAATTGAGGCTAAAGATCTTTGTTTTCAATACCGAGACTCAAGTTTAAAAAGATCCAAAGATATTGTTCTGTCTGCGATATTTTCACTTATCCCTGATGATAAAGACATATTAATGGGCCAAAGAGTAAAAATTCTTGGAGAGAGAAGAAAAAAGCATCCTGATTGGAAAAGAGAGCGTTGTGCTGGGAGTTTTTTTAAGAACGTTGATTGTGGGTTCCCGGAAAATAAACGTAAGTCTGCGGGATGTTTTTTAGATGAAATTGGGGCCAAGAACTTAAAAGTAAACGGTGCTTATGTTTTTGAGAAACATGCAAATATAATTATGGCCGACGAATTTGCAAAGGCGCAGGATATATTTGAGCTTTCTTCTACAATGGCCTTGCTAGTTAAAGAAAAATTTGATCTTAAATTGGAGCGTGAAGTGCGTTTTGTGGGAGATTTTCAAGGAAAGCCAAAAGAATGTAATGGCATTATATGGTAATAAGCTTTTGAAAAAGTTTTTTAGGTTGTAAACTAGATGTCTTGAGTGTATACTCAATTGGTGTTTTATTAGGAAGAACAATTTTATTTGTCAGGAAAAACATGAAAAAAGATGTGTTGGTCTTTGATTTTGATGGCACTATTGCTGATACTTTTCAGGCAATCCTGCATATTAGCAACCGCCTTTCAAAACAATTCAAATATAAAATGCTTGATCCTGATGAGGCAGAATTCCTCAAAGACAAAACCCTTAAAGAGACTATCGATCATTTAAGAGTTCCGATCCTTCAGCTTCCTGCCATTTTATTTAAAGCCAGAAATGAGCTTCATAAGGAAATTGAATCAGTACAGCCGATCAATGGATTAAAGGAAATATTGATTCAATTAAAGGCATTTGGTTTTGAAATGGGGATCATCTCTTCTAATTCAAGAAAGAATGTCAGGAGATTTCTAAAAAGCAACAATCTTGACCTTTTTGATTTCATTTCAACTTCTTCAAAGTTGTGGGGAAAAAACAGATGCATCAAAAAGACGCTTAAAATGAACAGCATTAATAATCAGGATGTTGTATATATTGGCGATGAAATTAGAGATATCGTTGCTGCAAAAAAAGCCGGAGTTAGAGTTGCTGCTGTTACATGGGGATACAATTCTTCAAAGGCCCTAAAAGAGCAAAGCCCTGATTATGTCGTAAATAACCCTAGGGAATTAATTGACCTTTTCGTTGATGCCCTTATTCCTGCCTAAACCACTAATAAACAAAAACCTATATGTTTAAGCTATTTTGACAACAATGTCAGGATTTACTTTTTCTTTAAGTGTTTGTTCTATAAATCTTAAAGTTCCCATGGCTGCATGAGGACATCCTCCACAAGCGCCTTGGTATTTAATTGATAAGACATTATCTTTATAGCTAACGACCTGAAGGTCCCCGCCATCTCTTTTTAGTGCCGGCCTGATTGTTTCATCTATTATTGCCTTTATTTTGTCCATGTTGATGTTCCTTTCATAAGCTTTGATTAGCCAAAGTGTTTTTTAATATATTCTTTCATTAATGAGATTGATTCATCTTTGCATTGTCCGCAGACAGTTCCTATTTTTGTGTGTTCTTGAAGCTCAAGGTATGTTCTTGCCCCTTCGAGTACAGACTCTTCAATTTCATGATCTGTGACATTCATGCACTGGCAAATTACTTTTGCCTTATCTTTTACAATTTTTTCCCCTTGGTTTGATTTTGTGTAGTAGTCATCGATCGCAGCTCTAAGAGCTTTATCACCTAAGACAGAACAATGTATTTTGTTTTCGGGCAAGCCGTCCAATTTTTTAGCAACATCTTTAGGCGATAGCCTGTATGCTTGATCTAAAGTCATTCCTATGGCCATTTCTGAGAGTATAGATGTGCTTGCTATTGCGCTTGCGCAGCCATATGTCTTCCATTTGCAGTCCGAAATAACGTTATTTTTCTTATCAACTTTGATGACCATCATCATTTGGTCACCGCATTTTAAATTGCCAACAATACCTTTGCCGTCAGCTTCAAAAGAATCGGCATCTCCAAGTATGTTTTTGGGGTTGATAAAGTGCTCTTTAACTTTTTCTGAATATGTCCATTTAAGGTCATCGCTCATAATTTACCTCTATGAATATACTGTTGACATTTTTCTAAGTTTTTCAATTGTTTCTTTAAGTTTTATAATAACGTATTCGACCTCTTCTTTTGTGTTTTCTCTTCCAAGGCTTATTCTTATTGAGCTGTGAGCAAGCTCAACAGGCAATCCGGTTGCTAGAAGAACATGTGATGGGTCCAATGAGCCTGAAGCGCATGCTGATCCGGTTGAAACGCAAATACCGGCTAGGTCCAGGTAAAGAAGTATTGCTTCGCCTTCAACTCCTGAAAATGACACATTAAGTGTTCCAGGTAGCGAGTTTTTCTCATGACCGTTAAAATGAACATCAGGTATGTTTGCTGATATTTCTTTTCTTAGTAAATTCTTTAGTTCCAGCAGGCGGATTTCTTCCTGTTCCATCTCAAGTTGCCTCATTTCAATTGCTTTGGCAAGGCCAATGATCCCTAGAGTGTTCTCTGTTCCCGCACGCCTGCCTTTTTCTTGATGCCCTCCATGAATTAAAGGGCAAAAGCGAGCGCCCTTTTTAACATATAAAGCGCCAATGCCTTTTGGCCCATATATCTTATGGCCTGAAATTGTTAAAAAATCAACGTTAAGTTCTTTTACATCAACAAGCAGTTTGCCGATTGCCTGAACTGCATCAGTATGAAAAAGAGATCCTTTTTCATGTGTTATTCTGGCAATTGTTTTAATGTCTTGCACAGTTCCTATCTCATTGTTTGCCATCATAACAGAAACTAGCCCGCTGTTCTCTTTAAGTGTTTTTTCCAGCTGTTCGATCTTTATTGTCCCTGTACTATCAACATCTAAAAAGGATACTTTTGCGCCTTTTAACGCAAGGCATTTTGAAGTTTCAAGAATGCAAGGATGCTCAATTTTTGTGGTAATGATACCGCTTCCTTTTGAGCACTGACTCGTACAATTATGGTTTGTTGATTCGCAAGGAAGAATTGACAGGACTGTATTGTTAGCTTCAGAGCCGCTTCCGACAAAAAAAAGTTCATCGGGATCTGCGTTGATAAATTCTGCGATTTTCTCCCGTGATTTTTCAATAATATGATGGGCTTCTCTTCCTAAGCTGTGAAGGCTTGAGGGATTGCCAAAATAATCCATAGATTCACAAAGGGTTTTTTTGACCTCCGGGTGGATTGAAGTTGTTGCATTATTATCCATATAAATTAGTTTTTTTGTCATTTTTTTACGTTCCCAAAAAAAGATTTTGTTGATTTATTGCATAGCTCCATGAGCAAAAAATGAAGTTGAATTTTTATTATTAATTAAGTCTGTTATCATAATTGTTTCAAAAAATCTCTCAAGCTTTTTGTTGAGGACCAGCATTGGGGCAATTATATGGCAATTATCTGAATGGGTGCATTCGCTATGCGCACCTTGAATACAATTAGCGATTTCAAGCGGTCCGACTATCATGTCTGACAATTCTTTAAGCGATATCTTTGAAATATCCCTGATTAAAAGGTAGCCACCTTTTGCGCCCTGCAGGGCCTTTAAAATATTGTTTTGAGCCATTATCTGCAGTACTCTTGCGGTGGGATCGAAAGGTGTTTTGTATTTATTGCAAATTTCTTTAGCCGTTGTCAGCTGCCCCGGATTCTTCCCGTTCATATATGTTAGGGCCACAAATGCATATTCAAATTTTCTATTGATTTTTAGCATTATTGTTATGTGTCAAAATTCTCAGTTTCATTGTTTATGTTAGTATCATTTTCTAAGCTTTTAAAATCAAAACTGGTATTTATTTCTTTTTTTGCTGAAAGATCATTCTGTTCAATCGAAAGCTCTAATTGTTCCTCTTGTATCAAATGACTATCATAATTGTCTGAATAATCAGTGCTTTCTTCATCAAATTGGCTATCTAATTCTTTCGATCTGGCTTCATTTGCATTTTTTGCGATATTAATAACTATATCCGGATTAAATCTTTCCTTTAATATGTTTTGCATTGCATTTAATGTTCCTTCTTCAGCGTGAGGGCATGTTATGCAGGCGCCTTTATATGAAATAGTCAGAACATTGTTGTTGTAATCAATGATATTAAGGTCGCCTCCATCCCTTAAAAGTGCCGGACGGATTAAGGTATCTATTATTGTGTTAATGCTTTCCTTTTCAATATTGTTTATTTGATCACCGATAGTTTGATCGTCTAATTGCCCAGAAATATCCTCAGAAACAATATATTCTTCTGCATCATAGCCTGTTGGTGTCGGGGCTTCATTTATAAATTCTTCAGCTTTTACAACTGGTGATAGAGTGTCTAAAGATCCGCTTTCTTGATCAATCTCAGCATTATATTCACCGGAAGCTGTTAGCTCTTCTTGAGAATAGGTTCCTTCTGCCTCGTTAAATTGTTCTTTTGTAGGTTCTTGATATGGAATATTATCAGCCTCATTAATATCGCCAGCGGTCTCGTTTTGCTCTTCAATAGGAATATAAAAATTGATATTTTCTAAAATTTTAGAACGGATGATGTTCTTTAATCCTTCGCAGTTCTCGCTGCCATCATGAGTAACTGTTATGTAGTTCTCTGTGATAAAGACTTCCCTTATGCTTTGTGCCACTTCAAAAATTGCCCTTGAAAGTGGGTTATTGCTTGCTTCCTCAGCATTTCTAAATGATACTGATTCATATTTAACTAAGGTTTTATTTAAGACAAATTTAAACGTATTTGGATTTGGTGTATCTTGAATTTCAACAGTAATTACCATTAATAGCTCCTTCGGATATATATGTTTTATTAAATAGCCAGTTATATTGTTAATTTACATCAAACTACGTATTTGTCAACTAATACTTTAAAAAACGACTTATTAAGGGTCATAATAAATCTAGACTTTCAATCTAAGGATTTATCGGATGGAAGTCTTGCCAGCCATATTCTGTAACGTATCTTGTATAAACCCCTTCACAAACATCATCAAGTTTGCAAAAACGGCAATCTGAAGACTTTTCTTTCCTTTTAAGCCTTTCAATAGTCGGGGCATACATCTTTTCCTTTTTAACAATAGGCGAATAACTGAGAGTTTTGACGGGTTCTTTTTCTAGCCGTTGGGTCTCGAACTCATAAAATTCAGGCTCAAGGCAACAGAATGGAAAATTTTCTAGTATGACTTTTATACTTTTATTTTGCATAAGCCATGATAGTGCGTTTTTCAGATAAGGACGGACATCGGAATATCGAGGAACAATATTGTTAAAATTCACATCGGCAAATCCTCCTGGATCAATAAAAACAAAGATTATTCGCCTAACCCCTAACTTTGCAATAAATTTAGACATCATCAACAGATCGCGATAATTATATTTTCCTATCATGATCTTTACATCAAGGTCTCCATTATGTTTTAGTACATTTCTAATTCCAGACACTACTTGAAAAAAGCTTCCTTTTTTACGGTTGACTTGATCGTGAACAAAAGCTTTGTAACTTTCTAGATGCGTCACGATCTTTGTGCCATAAGACACTATTAATTTTGCTAGCTTTTCATGATGGAACATCCTTCCGTTGGTTTCAATCATAATGTTTTTATAACCTAACTGATCTGCTGTTTGCAGAATTAACGCCAGGTCTTTGCGAAGAGTAGGTTCACCCCCTGTTATCTTAAGACTGGTAAACTGACAGCTGAATTTTTCAAGCATGGCCTTAAGAATCTCAAAATCAACGTTATTTATAGCATCATTAACACCTCTGACACAAAAAATGCAGTCACTGTTACATAGAGCGCCAATATTCAGAGTGAACGTGCTGCAGTCGTTGGGCATAGGTTTTCCCAAGTAAATACTTTCCAGAATGTCAGCATACTCTTTAGAAGTTTTAACAGGGAAATTCGCCCGTGTCTTTACGCCTAACGGGTCGCGTGTCTCAATTATTCTTTTCATAATACGGGCCAATGTTTGTGCATTATCAAATATTAATGAATTAATGCCTTTCTTTGTTTTCTCTACCATACTAGGGCGGTTAGAAATGATAACAGGCGTTTTATAATAAAATGCTTCAAATAAAGTCATTGGTCCTGTTTCTTCCCAAACAGAAGGAATGATCAAATAATCTATCTGGCTAAATAGTTTTTCATAAAAGTCATCCCTGGCAAGATTAGGGATGATCTTTATTTGTGGAATATGCGTTTTCAGCTTTTCTATTTCAGCTATATCTTTCGGATTGTCTGGGTCAAACAGTATTCCCATAACTACTTGGAAATTCAGATTCTGTAAGTGTTTAATGGCATCAAGGAGAACATCTAGGCCCTTCAATTCCCAAAGTGTCCCAAGATAGCCGAAGGAAGGCAACAAAGTTTCTTTTGGCACTTCTTTGATAGGCTGCTTCAAAATTGACAATAATTTATTTAAATCTCCGCCTAAAGCCTGATTAATCTCATCTTCATCTATGTTGGAATTTTCTATAAAACGAATTGTTTCAGTATTAATTTTTTTGCCCCAGGTATTTTTAACAATTATGTTAACGAAATTGGCCCAGTTCATGCCAACCTTTTCGATCTCAGAACGAGTGACTTCTGATTTAAATTCATCTTTTGGCGGCCACTCAACTCCGTGATAAAGTACAACGGTTTTTTCTTTATTGCCGATAAGGCGTTGAATGGTATCTCTTTGCCAGTTAGAGCAGCAGATAATAGTGTCTACCAAGGAAATAATTTCTTCTAATCGTTCTTTACGGAGTTGGTTATAGTTAACCAAAGTCAAGCTCTCCTTTGTGGCGGCAGATTTACAGCTCTCGCAAGAACACTCCTCCATAGAGTTCAAAGGACATACCTTTCCTTTGTCATAACATGTTCCGGATAAACAGAATAGAGAATGGATATGAAGAGTAATAGCCTTCTTTGCAGAAGCTCCGGAACAAGCCCGTAATATCGAAAGGGCATTGACGCTATAAAAAACCTGCAAATGAATGATGTCAGGATTGAATTCTTTCAAGATCCTTGTAAATGCTAACTCAAGTTTAGAATCAAAAGAGAAATCAAAATCGTTGCTGACGTCCAAATGCAGATACATTATGCCATTTTCTTTATAACTGGTTGTTACTTTATATTGAGAGTCGTTACAGGGATTCAATACTATAAAAATGACGTCATGCTTTCGTGACTGTATTGATACAGCTTGGTAGAAGCCTGGGTGCTTTTTTATTGTTGAAACGTGAATTATTCGCATGGACAACTTGTTCCTTTTTATTCAATACGCAACTCTATTCGATAAATCCCATAACCATACAGTTCACCTTCTTTATATACATTAAATTCTTCCGGATTATTAAAAGGTGATGAGTTTATCCGTTCGAAAGGGCTTTCAAGATAAAAAAGATTGGCTCCTGCTTTGAGATTTTCAACCGACAATGATAGATCATCTAAGTAATTATGTATGCGTGTTACCTGCCCTAAATAAGGCGCCCGAAAAAAATAAAACACTTCCCCGTCATATTGTTCGGTAAGCTTATCTAAATTATCTTCCTGTATCAGGTTTAAAAATTTACGATTATTAGTCTCTTTTATAATAATTTGTTCTTTCCATTTTATCCCATCACTGACAAATAATATACCAATCCCAATTACACATAAAAGCATTACATTCAATGCTCGCTGCTCATCCTTGATCAGAGCAAATAATACAAAGAACAACCCTCCTAAAGAGAAAAGTACATAAATAGATGTTATTGGGATTATAAATCGATAACAATCCTGAAAATTATAAAAAGAGTACAATGTTAAAAAAGAAAAAAACACACTAAACAAGATCACCCTGAAAAGCTCTTCTTTAAACTTACCTTCTTTAATAACTTTAATTATTAGTCTTATAAGGTAAGTAATAAAAATTATACTTAAAAGCCAAAAGCCAATGTTTTTAAAATAATGAATGACATAGCCCCAATGTAAATAATAAGGGCTAAACTTGCCGATCTCAACTGAATGTGCCTTCATATTATTGTAAAAATCGGCATAACAATAAATTGTTGCCACAATGAGTAATATTGCAGTGTATTGAAAGGTCTGCAAAAATTTCTTTTTGGAAAGATCCAATATTTTATTTTGCTCAGAGCTGTCCCATCTAAAAAGAAATTCATCTGAACAAAGTATTGTTAGTAAAAAGGCTTGAAGTAAAGCACAATACTCAAGGCGTATTGTTGAAAGAATTGCTAAAGCGCAAAAGAGCGATAATCCAAAGACATTATTTAAAATACTTGTCGATATATTTTCATTTTTGCGGAATTTTGTTAACTGTAGGAAGCAATATATCGATATCAAAAATAATGTATTTGAGATTGTTGCAGGCATGGCTGTGGTTGCATAAATTATATTAAAAGGCATTAAAAGAATTAAAATTGATGATGCCATGGAAACAGTTTTATTTGAATATAATCGGTTGGAAATGATAAACATGAAAACTGCATTTAGCAAATATAAGAACAAATTAAGAATTGCGACCTTTTTGTAAAAGATATCAAAGCGATAATCATATAATAATGCATAAATGGAGCCAACTCCCAGCCCGTGAGGCGCAATATTAAATTTTTGACATTGGCCATCAATGTCAACTGCACAGATCGAATGTGCTCCATTTTCAATAATATTCTGAGCGCTTAAAATGTAGTTATGCTCATCAAAATGAACTAAAGGATTGAACGGCGAATTTTGAAGAGGAATAATGATAAAAACCCCTGTAAGTAAAATGAAAAACAGCTTGTTCTCTCTTAAGGTTGTGCCTATTTCGGAAAACAAACCTGTTCGATAAAGCAGTAGAGAAAACCATCCCAACAAAAAATAAAAACCATAATGAAAATAATGAGAAAAAAAATATTCAATCATGTTATATCCTATAACTAATTAACGGGACGAAACTCTCCCCAGCCGAAATGCTCAGGATATTCCTTCCATGGCCCTTCACATTTTTCAAAAAATTTACATGCATGACATTTATCCGCTTTTATTTTACAGTCGGACCTTCTTGTTTCAGTGAAATTTTCAATAACAGTATCCAGATCAAAAATTTTTGTGTCAGGAATTCTTTCTTCGGCCACAAAATCTTCATAGCCTGCCATAAAACAATAAGGAATCGCTTCTGTCATTGCGACAACTCCAGAGTTTATGGAAATGTTTAAAGCTTTTTTTACATAAGGGGCAACCAGCAACTTTCTGGGTACAACAGTGTCAAAATTCTTCCAAGCATTCCCCACTGCATGCACAAATGCAAACTGTATTTGATCAACTTTTAATTTTACCAGCAGCAGTGCTAGTTGAGGTAAATGACGGTAATTAGTCTGAGTGATAACGCTATTTGTAATGACTTTTTGATTTAAAATTTTTAAATTTATAATTCCTTTGACTGTCTGATTAAACGCTCCTTCTGTCTGGGTCAGATAATCATGGATTTTTGAGTTATGACCATGAAGTGCAGGATTAAACTGATTAACACCCGCAGAGATCATTTCTTTACAAAAATCAATATTTGCAAAACGCCGCCCATTGCTTTGCACTTGTATCACATTAAATCCTGAACTTTTTGCGTGTTTGACAAGTTCAATAATATCGGGTCTTATCGTTGGTTCTCCGCCAGTAAAGACAACGGTCTGATATCTATCCTGCGCGGCTTGGGATAAATACTCCTTAAGCTGATCAGTGCTTTTATTGCCAAATTGCTTTTTATGAGCTTGGACACAAAAACGGCAATCATTGTTACATAAAAATCCGGTTTTTAGATCAATGCGTTTCATATGCTTTTAGGTTAATTAATTGTTTTATTGCCAGGTATGACATAGCTCATAATGTAAAACCATGATAAGCAACACAGTTCTTGCACCCATGCTCTTTAATCTTGGACCTGATCGATTCAGCACTTTTGGAATGCCAGATTTCCTCCAGGCTTTTATCTTTTATATTCCCTATGCAGTTAAAGTGAATACAGGAATAAACTTTTCCATCTGGCATAATAAAAATACGATTAAAAGGGGTCCTACAAAACGCAGGATCATTCTTTTCTAATAAAAATTTAATTACCTCATGAATGAAAACAGCATCTTTTTTGTTCGACCTTTTTAAATCATTATAAACAAACAATAAATCCTTGGCGATCAACTTCTTCTCTTTTATAGTAAAGTTGATCATATTTTGATCAGAAAATTTGTTCGTATAATTCTTTGCATTCTCGACAAGCTTAATTTTGAACCCCAAATTATGTGATTTCGCATATTCATATGTGGATACAATATCTGTATAATTAATCTTAGTTATAGTAAATTTCAGTTTAATGTTGATTTCGGGGAACATCTCTTTAATTAAAATTATGTTATTAGTGATAGTTTTAAGCGAAGAACCTCTTTGTTCATCATGTTTGGTGATGCCGTCAATGCTTATGTGTAATGAAAAATCTGAAAATAAATTTCCATGTTTGTTGAATAAACTCATCATCTCATTCTTTAAAGTGCCATTTGTGGATATGATTTTTAATGAAGACGGTTTTTGCTCTAAAATCGATCCCACAATATTGATAAGATCGCTATGCAAAAAAGGTTCGCCTCCGGTTAACGCAATACTAGCATTCTCATCCAATGCTTGTGATCGTAGTACACTTTCGATGTTTTTCAAGGAAAGGTCTTCCTTGGGATTTTCCTGCCAGATACTGCATTGCTTGCATGTTAGGTTGCATCTGTTTGTTACGGCAATATTAATGTGTTGGATCTTATTGCTCATGTGCTAACTCTATTATTTTATAATCCAAAGAGTGATTCCCCTCATTGCAATCTTTGCATGATTCAAGGTCAATTTTTTGCTTTGTACACTTTTTAATAAATGATCTATATTTTTCTGAAGCCAGAATGTCTTTCAATGGCTGATCAAAAATATTTCCCATATTAAACCTGTCAATATCTTTTTGCACGATATAACAACAAGGAATAATTGTGCCGTCACAATTGATAACTAATTCTTTCAATGGCTTGAGACATTGAGTGCTGCTCATATCTTGAGAATACCGGCTATATTTTGCATCTAACGGCAGTAATTCCTTCCATTTATCTTTTTTTATCAGGACAGTTTTCAGCCTTAATCGGTCCACTTGTAAGTATCTAGCTAGCTCTTCAATGGCGGCAACCTCATGCTCATTGTGCCGCATAATGATAAACTGGATCTCAATTGTTAAGGGTCTTCTTAATGCGTTCCTTATTTTCACCAGATTGCGTATATTAGAAACCACCAGCTTAAATTGGCCTCCTATGCGAAAAATTTCATATGTTTCTTTTGTGGCACCATCTAATGAAATGCTCAAATAATCCAAGCCTGAATTTATAATATCTTTTGATTTTGTAGCTGTTAAATGCATTCCATTGGTAGACACTTTGATAAAACGAATGTCCTTTTTTTTCGCGTAAGCGATCATCTCAGGCATATTTTCATTTAATAAAGGCTCACCGTAATTATACAGGCTTAGGGATTCGATAAGAGAATGGTTGTCATCGATAATATTCTTAAATTCTTGAAAAGACATGTCTGCTTTTGCTCGATCATCCTGATGCGAGAAACAAGTAGGACATCTTAGCGTGCAGCGGTTTGTCAATTCGATCATTAAGCTCAGCATTAATTTAGTGAATCTCCTACACAAAAATCTACATCTGAAGGTTTTAGTACTGATTTATATATATTAAACCAGTTAAATAAGAAAAATAATTCTTTTGCGCGAATTTTAGCGGTATTTGCATCTTTAGTAAGGTTGCTTTGGTTTAAGAAAGAAATGAATCTTTTATCCAGAAAAGTTGTATAAGAAAATGATTCACTATTAATTCTGCCTGTGGGGACATTTTTTAGTTCGTTCTTTCTTCTTAAAGGAGTGTTTGTCCAGGGGAATTCAAGATATTCTGGATAGTATGCTTTATATAGTATTTCGTATAGCTTATGACGATGTATATATTTATTATAGTCAAACGAACAAAGCAAGCTTATGAATTTTAAGTCAGTGAAAGGTATCATAGTATTATCTGCAAAAAAAGCTGTAGGGCGTTCCCAACCAGCTGTATAGTGAACGTTTAAATATGTCCTTCCTATATGAGTTAAAAATAAATAGACCGGGCTTGCCGATTTGTCAATATGATCTAAAAGTTCGTTAAAAGTTTTATTTTTTATTGCTTTTCTAAAAAGTTTATGAGAGAGCAACTTTTTGCCGCTAATGGCTAAATTAAGCTTTATACGTTTATCAAACCAGTCAGGAGTATTTCCAAGGAGCTCTCCCCCATATAATCCAGAGAATTTTGGTAAGAAGTAGAAGTGGGAACTTGTTATATGCTCAAAACAATCATGAAAAGCTTTTTTATTTTGAATGTAAAAATTATAAACAACCTTTTTTTGGTAATTTAGATCTAGGAATAAACGAGGGTTAGTTTCTAAATTAGATGGAAAGTCTTGGATAATATGCTTAAGTCTCTTTTCCTTAGCGAGCATTTTGGCTATTTCCAAATCCTCATTTATTTCAAGCTTTGTATAAAGTATTGGCTTTTTGTTTAAGTGAAGCATGTTTGCTAATATGAAACGTGTATCCCATCCACCAGTTAAATCAAGAAAAGTATCTTCAGTGTTCTTATTGATTCGTATTTGAACAGATTCTAAGAATACGTCTTTTACCAATTGGAATTTTTTCTTCTCTGACATTCCGGAAACATCCATTGGCATAAAGTCAAAATATGTTTCTGACCGCATTTTATTGTCATCAAAATGCAAAATGGACCCAGGTGGCTGATTATATAGATTTTTGATAAAAGTTTTACCGTTAATAACAAATCCATAAACAATGAATTCAGCTATGGAATTATAATCTATATTATTGGCTATGTTTAACCAAATGATGGGTTCTGGTTCATTGCAGAAGAAAATACCCTCTTCGGTTTGATAGATATACATTGGAGAAAGGCCAAGTTGGTCATTTATTAAAAATACCTGCTTTTTATCAATGATGATAATATTGAAATAACCTCGTAAATGTTTAATAAATTCTAATCCAGATTTCAAGTATTTGCCGAGTATAAACTTTACGATATTTTCTTGTGTTAAAACTTTTAAAGTTGAATCTTCATATGCATTGATATTCCCTGTGATAAAACATGCGAGCTGTTTTGTATCGTCAATATAATATAAATATTTTGATCTAGCATTTTCTAATGCTTCATAAATAAGGGTTAGAGAGTCATTATTAAAATTAATGTAATCAATAAGTGTGTTTTCAGTCTTAAAGGTTTCAGTCATTTTCGGAAGGAATGAGCTGCGATTGTTTTTTAAATTATAATGTCCAAAGATTCTTGCCATTTGTAGGCTCCTAAAAGATTAATATTATATTTTGATAGAAAAATAAGGATACACACTGTAGCTTAATTTAGCCTTATAGTATGACCTGGCGGTTTTCTTTTACTTTCCAGATTGCATAATGAGCACAGTTTTACTGGTGAGTCCTTGAGAAAAGATTGCCGCAAATTAAAATAATCTTCATCCATCCAGATTTCCTCTGCAGATGAAGTGAAAATATTATAGGGAAATTTTTTTGGAAAAAGGTCTCTATTATAACTTGAAATGGGATTATAGTTCCCCATCAAAGTACAACAGGGATAAATATCTCCATTCCAAAGGATATGTAAGGAATTCAGTGCTTCTGTGCAAACAAATTTTCTTTTCTTTGAAATAAGAGCATCGATCTCTGATGGATCTTTGCACAATTGTTCCCAGCGATATAAAGGATTCTTTGGGAGAAAATCATTATTAAAGGAGTTTAAAATCCTGAATCTCAGGAAATCAGCACCCAGTTTCTTGGATAACGCTTTTATTTTATGAATTTCATGTTCATTGAACTTGTTAGGCATAAACTGGATAATCAGTTTACAATTAGGATTTAATTTTTTAAGCTTTACAATATTGGAAACAACAAGCTTAAAGTTGCCACCTTTGCGAAAAGATGGATAAGTTTCAGACGAAGCGCCGTCAAGACCTACGACCAAAGAATCCAGCTTTGATGCTGCTATCTTTTTAATAAGTGAATCGTTTTCTATGTTGAAGTTTGTTGAAGTATTCACAGTCTTGCATCCAGCTTCTTTTGCAAAGTTTATAAATTCATTAATATCTGGATGCAATAAGGGGTCTCCTCTGCAGAACAAAGTCAAATTATCTATATCTTTAAACTGTAATAATACGCGCTTAAAATCTTCAAATTTCATAAAACCCTGCTTATCAGTGCCATAGACTTCTCTACAACCAATGCAATTCAAATTACATGCATTGGTAGGCTCTATGACCAGGTTCACAGGCAGGGCATTTGTTATCCAAGAGAAATTCTTTCCTTCTATAATATGCAGTTTTAAGAAAGTATTTTCTTTCTTGAGCTTAAAAGTATGATAGTAAATTGAATGGAATATTTCTTTCATCTTCTCTTTGGAATGGGCTTCTTTAGGCAAAGAGATTCTTATTACAATATCAGAGACAGTTTCGCTTTTCATCTTTTGAGAAATTTCTGAAAGATCATATTTATATAGACCATAATCCAGAATTAAGGCTTTATTCCCGCATATTGGGACATTTGTTGATGGAAGTTTTGGACATAACTCCAGAAGCCTGCTTTGTGAAAAATTGTCAATAAAATCATATTTCATTGTTTTGAAAGTTCTCTTTTTTGGCCGGGTTATCATCATAATCTTTAAAAGATCCGCACATAAGCATGCATGAAGTGCATTTGAAGTCTTTCGGTTTTGTTTCTATTGTTGATAAAGAATTATTTAAGATATTACCTGCTAATTTTTCTTTTATGCAAAAAAAGATATCACCATTAGACATGATTGTTATGTGTTCCCACAAGACAGAACATGAAAAATGCCTTTTCTCACCGGCAAGATGGAAAGGTATATCTTTTATGAATCGGGCCATTTTATGGTTATTATTTTGTAGCATTTCTTCGGCAATGAAAAACAACTGTTTTTTAATGGAATGAAGCTCATCTTTTTTAAAGGATGTAGATATTTTAGAATTTCGATTTGTATAATATGTCATCTGCTCAACCGGTTTGGAAGAAAAAGAACAACCTAATCTTTGTGAGAGCCTGTAAACATCAAGAATTTCAGGATAATTATCACGCATGATTGTCATTTTCATCTCTATTCTTTGCTTAGGGAAAGAATGCTTAAGAATGCGTATCGTTTTTATTGTTTTGTCAAAGGATCCTTGTACCCCCCTGATTTTATCGTGCGTTTCATTGATCCCATCAACGCTAATGTTTAATTTAAATTCTAATTCAGGATTATTCTTGAGAAAATTAAGGATTTTTCTTGTAAGGGTTCCATTTGTCGTGATTGTTTTGAGTGAGCCAGGGTATTCATTCTCAATTTGTGTAACGATTTTCTGCAAACTAGGATGCACAAACGGTTCCCCCCCACCTAAAGAAATATCAAGCTCTTTTCCGTAATGGTGGTAACTATCTTTTATGACAGGGTCCGATAGCAACTTTTCAATAATTTGTGTGCTTATCATTTTGGCAGGACTTTGCCATATATCGCAATGTTGACATTGGAGATTGCACGCGTCTGTTATAACACAGCTTATACTTTTGATAAGCATAATTTCTCGTACCTAGTATAGCCTTTCTTACAAGCTGAGCATAACCCAATTCCTGCTTTAGCCTGTAAAGTCTCATAAAAATATTTATTATTTGTAACAATCTCTTTAAGGGAGTTATTGTTTATGTTGCCTAAAGGAATGTCCTCATCATCAAGATAACAACAGGGCCGAACATCACCATTAGCATTTATACGTAATCTTTCTTTTGCTATATGACAATCTTTTTCTGTTAACCTGAAAATTTCATGAAAGCGTCCCAAGTATTCTTGTTTGTTATGAAGAATTTCAAACAATATATCAAAACTGTTCAATTCATCCAGATGACCAAAAAAAGGCGTGATTCTTATTGGAACTATGCACATGACTGACATTTTTAGAATCTCAACAACTTCATCAAAGTAGAACATTTTCAATTCATCATAAGTAAAATCAAGATTTTTCATCTTGTTAATATTTGTATCCACAAGAGTAAAGGATATAGACGATATTTGACCATTAAAGATTTTAATGATCTTGTGAAGACCTTTATAATTATCAGGACGAACAGTAACATTTATATGTGGTTTTATTTTATTCTTGGCAAGAAAACGAACAGAATCTATTGTCGCGTAAAAAGCGCCTTTCTTTCCCCTAATATTATCATTTAGATCCGCTTGGTAAGAATCAATTGAAATATCTGCAAAATCTAAATACGGAATGATTTTGGTCAACATACTTTGATTGAAACCATTTGTTGATAAAGATACCTGTAAGCCTTTAGCTTTGGCATATTTAACAATATCTTCAATGTTAGAATGCGTTGTTGGCTCACCACCCGTAAAATTTACGCTTTTTACTGAAAGCATAGAAATATCATCAAGCAAAGTATAAATTTTGTTTTTATCTAATTGTTCGTCCTTTTTTCTCCAGCTGCACATTGAACAATTCAAATCGCATTTTGTTGTGATTCTTATTTTGACACTTTTTAAACTTAAAGCTTTTGTAATAAATCTCGCTGTTGTCTGGGCACCATTCAAATTTGCAAGTTTCTTTACCTCCGGAGCAATAGATAATTTAGAGTTAATTTCCTTCAATAGCTCCTCTTCAGAAATAGTCGCATAATTATAACATTTAAAACCAAAAAGCTCCGCCCTTATTGATTGTTCTTGGTCGCTTAATCTTGGGAATAGCATTGAAGGTGTATCTGTAAGCAAATGAGAGTTCAAGGAATTATAGCCTGCCATGCTTATAAATAAATCAGCTGTATGAACATAATCCATCAAATTTGAATCAAATCTAATAAGCTTACAATCTGCAGGAAGATTATTTTCCAGTTCAAGATATTTATCATCAGGAAATGTGTTTCCGGTAAAGATCATTAAAAGAGATGGACATTTTTTATCAAGCTTAATTTTCACATTAATCAGCTTAGTCAGCAACTCATGTCCATCTAGCCCACCGCCAATAGACGCAATGATTAATTTCTTTGATTTAGGATCAAGCTTTCGTTTTAAATTGTTTTCCTTTGGAGGTGTTATTAAATCATATGGATGCACTCTTCCTGTGAAAAAGCTGTTTTTAGGCGCTTCGTCAGAATAACCAAACTCAGGGTCTTCATGAATGAATATCCCATTGAATTGATCGAAATATTCTTTAGCACCTTTGGACAATATTAAATCCCTTACAGAACTATAAATTCTACAATCTTTCTGTTTCAACTGATGTATAAATTCGATAATTTCATTTTTAAGGCTCAATCTGCCAAAAGGAAAATGTTCTATAATTGCAAGATTAGGCTTAAATTTAGACATAATCATGTTTAGAATCAATTTTCTTCTTTGAAATGTTTTTTCAATATCTAAGCCAGAGCTTAAACCTGAGAACAGTGAATCAGCTGCTTTCACAGGTGGAAGATTATAAACTTTAGCATAATATTTAATATTTAATTCGGGCTGAGGCACTCCGCTATTTATCACCAATATTTTATATTTTCCAATTGATTTCAATGCTTTGCATATAGAATAAATCCGCATACCATGCCCATAACCTCCAAAATGATGATAATAAAGAACAATTTTCTTCATTTCATTTATTTGTCTATTATGAAATACTATACATTTTGTACAAATAATGTCAGCTCTGGGAGGCTTTCTCAGAAGGACCATCTCTTTCATATAATTATATTTTTCACTATTGAGAACTGCTTCTAATCCTTGTTCAAAAACATTACCAAAACTCATATATTGGTTCTTGCAGCATCCGAACAAATTCCCATCCCAGTTTATCTGGGGCTGTTCCCATAACTGTCTACAGATATCATCCTGATAATCCTTCCCATGCTTAGAAGCGTATTCCTCTCTTGAGACGCTGTTCTCTCCAGTTGCATTCAGGACCAATTCTCTGTTTCTTACAGGAGAATATCCTGTATCCCAAGACATTTTTGTTGAAAAGCTCATGTTTAATTTTTTTGCAATATCCCTTGCTGTGGAAATCTCATGTTCGTTATGCCCAAAAACAATATACTGCCATTGTAAAAAAGGAAAATCAGACCGGTACTGTTTTTTGAACTTATTAAGCAACATAATATTGCTTAAGACCTTCTTCAGACTACCTCGTTGACGATATTTGGCATAAGTTTTTTGAGTGGTTCCATCAATAGCTACAGTGATGGAAAAAAACCGATATTTTACAAGATCCTTTAATAAATCCTGTGAAATATTATTAAAATTAACGCCTCCGTTTGCAGTGAGTATTATTCCTTTTGAGAATGAATACCTTATTATTTCTTTAAGATCTGGGCTTAAAAATATCTCACCTAACCAGGATATATCTATTTGTTTAATAGAGGGATTCTTTTCTATTAATTCTTTAAATTTCTCAAATTTGAGGTATCCATAGCCTAAAACGCTGGGATGTTCTTTGCGCTTTGGAGTGTCACATAATGGGCACTTTAACTGGCACATATTACATGCTTCTAATCTTATTTTATTTGGTACGCTCATATATGGACCGATCAACCTTTACTTATCTTTGAATTTAAAACATCTGAAAGTATTTGTGCTGCTTTAATATTGCCGCTTTTAATGCAAGGGAAACTCTCATGGTAACTTTGCCAATTATTTAGGATATCCTTAACGGGATCCATAATTTCTGTTTTAACAATTTTCACGCAGCCTAGTTTTTCAAGAACCTCTGCTCTGTGAAATTGGTCATCCCATCCTCTGGGTAGCGGGACCAGAACAGCTGGTGTTTTTGAACTGATGATCTCATTTATTGTATTATAACCTGCCCCAGAAATAACGATCTTTGCTTTATATAGGTCTTTTGATAAGCTTTCCGTAGTAGTGGTTAATCTACAGCCGCTTAAGTCGCATTGCCCTTCATAGAAAGGGCCTGTTATAACATCCACAACAATACTAAAGTTATCGATCAAGAAGTTATTCTTCCGTAAAGAATTTAAAAATAAATCTACAGCAGAAAATAGAGGTTCATTTTGAGGGGTTCCTGCACCCGATCCAAGTGTGATCAAAATATTCTCGCGCGGAATGCTTTCTGAAGGAACATAAGTGTCGAAGATCGGTCCTACAAAATTTGCCGAATAACGGATCAAAAATTCCCGCTGATCAGAAAGAACTTCTTCTTGATCGTGCGGAATAATAATTGCATCAAAAAAACTGAAAAAATGTTTAATATTTGAAAATCGTTCTGGCTTAGAATTTCTCAAAATATAGATTGTTTTAATAAGGTTTATTTTGCAAAAATGTAAAAGATCAGAGCTAAACTCACAGTCAAAAAGTACAACATCGGGAAGTTCGTGAGAAATAATCTTCTTTAGAGCCATTGTGTTGTATTGATTGTATTCTTCATATGAGCATTCATTCTCAACAACAGCCCGAGTGTCTTTTTTAAGGGTATATGTTTTATAATTATTCTTGAGAATCCCAGTGTATTTCGTATTAGTCGCGAAAACAATTTCTACGTCAGGACGGAGTGTTTTAAGAGTTGCTGCTATCCGGCTGGTCCTAACAACATGACCAAGTCCAACTCCATTTATCGCATGAATTAGTATTTTCATTTATTGTCAAGCCATTTTCTAGTGTCATTGTTTGTTTTTAAATGGTAACAGAAATTGCATTTACTCCACATGTCCTTTTCTGGATCGATTCCCGCAGCCCCTTCTGCTAAAAGTTCATTCATCCTGTTTGAGAAGAAAATATTTCTAAAAGAAACATTCTTAACATTATCTACAGGGACGGTTTCTCTGCAACAAATATAATAATCTCCGGATGAGTTAATTCTTCCAAAGAACCATCCGTTATAACAATGTTTGCTTGGTTGATATGGGTCAAATCCCCGGGTATCTTTAGTTATTTTATATCTCTTATTATCAATATCACGCAATAAATTATTAATATTTGTCCCAAGAGAACACTTAATGGCTTGTGATTCTGCATTAATCAACTCGTTTTTTACTTGTGGGATCTCTTTAGAGCTGACTAGAATTCCCGAACCTTCCTCATAAGGAAGTGCAAACTTAAAATAGACATGGTCTATGCCGAGATTCTTAACAATTAGTATGTAATCTGAGATCTCATGATAATTTAACTTCGTTATTATGTAAGTTGTAGTAATAATAAAGGACTTATTAATCTTCGTTTTCTTAAGCCGAATAAGCTTAGATAAAGATTTTACAACAAGATCATAATTATCAGGATCACCCGCATAAATGCTCTGGTATGTGGATTTTTTTGCAGCCGAGAAATTCACAAGAATATTAACATTAGAAATTTTACTTAAGGGTACAAGATGCTCCTTTTTGAGCATTGTTCCATTGGTTAACAATTCTAGGCTAAAACCCTTATCGGCAATATATTCCAATATTGGCAGTGCTTTTGGCGAGTGTAGTGGTTCTCCATCGGATGAAATACGTATTGTTCCAACGCCCATTGCATAGGCCTGATCCAGAATTTGCTGTGCAAGCGGCAGATCAATCGCTGGAGGATCATAGCTGGTCTTTTTCTTTTTAAGGGGAGTGAACGTGGGGCAAAAAAGGCACTGAACATTGCAAAGGTTATAAAAGTCAAGGACAAGCAACTTTGGGCCAACAATCTGGGTCCCTATTAGAAAACTCTGCTTTCGAATATCATCCAAGTTTATATTGATATTATTTTCTCTAAGGGTTCTGATTAACCCGTGAAAGATGTTAATAAAATCTGTAAGGACGGAATTTTTTAGTTTCTTTATAATGCCAACATCAAAATGAACAGATTTTATCAAAGAAGTTATGTTTTCTATCGTGCTAGATACATCCATAAGGTCAGGCCCCAGCCTAATAAGAGAATGACGGTTTTTATCTATGATAATTTTTGTTAGTGACTTAATGATCTCAAATTTATTATTTTTTAAAATTAACTGCAGAGAACCCCTGTGTTTTAATGGTGTATTATAGAATCGCTCAAAACAATATGATCTCAATTCATCTGTTTGATATTTTTTATACATGCAAATAAGCGATTCTGACTGACTGATAAATTTTTCTTTTGTGCGCTTTGGGTCTGGAGAAGAATTATAGACAATGCATTCTTTCACGAAATGTATTGGATGCTTTTCCTTAAAAAGTCTATATCCCAAATCAACATCCTCACATCCCCACTTTATGAAAGATTCGTCAAAAAGAAAGTTCAAAAAGGTTTCTTTTTTGATAGAAAAATGAGCAGAAACAAAACATTTCCAGGCATCATTATTAGGTTTATCATTAAATAGCTGATTCCTAAACTCTTTAATAACAGGAATAGTTCTTCCTTTCTGAACATAATCGTTCAATTTTGAAAGGTCATAACATTCATAGTCATTTCCATATCCAGCATAATATCCTAAGACTATCTCTTTTGTCCTATGATGATCAGTATGTTTTTTTATCAGGTCTTTTTCTGCCACGCAATCCTGATCAAGAAATAAAAGAATATTCCCTTTTGAATGTTTAGCACCGTAATTCCGCGCAATACCAGCTCCGAAAATATCGGTGTTATCAAGATAGTAATAGCTTAGAGAAAAGTCATAGCTTTTCATTAATCCCGCAATTGTCTCACCAGTTCCATCAGTACTCCCATCATCAACAACTATGACCTCAAAATTATTGACTGATTGATTATCCAGGCTTTTGAGCAATAAAAGAAGGCGTTTCTGGGCATTAAAAGTAGGTATAATAACGCTTAAAAAGCTTTCTTTAATACTAGATCGAGGTAATGTTTTATCCATTTTATTTAATAATAACGCTAGAGTATTTACCTTTTCTTTTAGGCAATATGGAAGCTACTGTTTCTATGTGAACTTCAAGACTATTGTCTTCAAAAAAGGTTTTGAAAGTATTTATCACTTTCTTAACAGGGATTGGTTTCTCTTTACTTTCAGGGACTATTTGTACAAAAAACTGTCCATTTTCAAAAACTGCCTGGTACATTAATATATTATTAAAGTTGTAGAATATACTATCAAGCTCAAGAGGAAAAACAACCTTGTTTTTATGATAGATGATTTCATTATCACGCCCTGCAATATCACCCATAATAGGGCTCTTGAGGCCGCAGGCACAGTCCTTATTATCTAAGAAGTAGGCAAAGTCGCCGGTAAAGTATTTTACAAACGGCATGACGTAATTCTTTAAATGTGTGACAATTACCCTGCCGACATCCGAACGGTTTAGTTTATTGTCTGGAAGGACTTCTATATGCACCGTGTCACTAAAAATATGATTTTTGCCATGCGAACATTTAAATGCTATTGGCCCGATCTCAGAACACCCATATTGATCAAAAACTTTACAATTCAAATATTTTTCAATAATACTTTTTGTTGAAGGCAATAAAAGTTCATAAGTTGAGTGGATAACATAATTATTATCTAACTTCATTTTTTCTTGTTTGAATCGATAAAGAAGTAACTTCAAATAACTGGGATTCGCGTGAATTAACTGGGCATTAGATCCATTTATCAGAGAATAGACTTCTTTAATTTTTGATCTTGACTCATTAATAAAATCATTACTTGCAGGGATAACTGTGACCTTCGATCTGCCATTCTCAATAGATCTGACAGGTGGGGCAATATTAAGAGGATATTGTGACTCTACACAATTTAATGAGGTCAGCTTTAGCCAAGGACAACCGGATTTCCATTTCCCGGTTTGGCGGAAAGATTCGGACATTCTGGTAAAGGCATTAGAACTTAAAGGCCTGGCATAAAGAAATGCTGCTGATCCGCAAGAAGAAGTTCTATATATCCCGTATTCATCATCAAAATAATTGGGGACTACTTTCTTCCCGGGGAAGTCTAATTTTAATTCATCTTTGGTTATGAAAGGAAGATGTGAAAGGTTTAATTTCTTGTTTGGCGTTATAAAATTTTGAAATTTATTATGATAAACTTCTGATTTGCAGAATGAATAGTAAATCAATTTCTCAAGACTGTATTTATTCGTGCGGCTTTTCTCCATATATTGATCTTGAAAATCAGCGGCAATTTCCTCTGCGTTTTTATTTTCAATTTCAAAATAATTATTATATTCAGCTGTTTTTTTGAATGAGCGGCTGCAATAATCTTTAAACCGGCAGTCTCCCCTAATAATATCATCGCGATATTTAACATACTTATCACTATTCCAAATATTCACAAAGATATCCTTATGTATGTTACCTACCGCTAATTCTTGATTACGCGGCATTGCACAGCATGGGAATACATTTCCTTCCCAGTCAATTGTTGCATGATCAAGAACACCATAACATTTGTTTTGACCATAAAAATACTTCCCGTATAAACCTTCAAAAAAATTATCAATTTCTTCGTTAAATCCTGTTGAAGCATTATTTAGGATTTTAATTTGCTGTTCAACAGGTAGTTCAATTAATGATGTTAAATAAGGATCAACAGAAACAGGGATATTGTAACTTATGCTTTTTTTCAATATCTGCGGCCAAATTCTAAAATAAAATTCCTTGAGCTGATCCTTTGAAAGCTTAAGGCGCTTAATATTATCCTTGTTATTTGTGCTCAGGTGTACAAAGGAAACCCGAGCTATCTTCATGGATTCTGCAATATCTAATAAGCCTATAAGATGCTTATGGTTCACATTAGTGATAACAGAATTTAAGTATATTTTCATGCTTGTACTTATTTTCCTCAAAGCTTTAATAAGAAGCATGTTTCTTGAGAACGATTGATCATTGCCCCGCATTGAGTTATGAATATTTTCATCACTAGAATCTATGGACAGATATAAATCATCCAATACGCCAGATAACATTTTTACTTTTTTTTCATCTGAGAATATCAATGCATTTGTTTTCAGGCCTACCCTAAAACCTTTATCTTTTGCCTCTTTGATAATTGAAAATATATCTTTCATCAATGTTGGCTCCTGCCCATGAAAGCGCACCTGATCTACTCCAAATGTCTGTAACTGATCCAGGACCTCAGAAACATTTTTACGGGAATATGATGTCGAAGGGTGACTTTTCCAATTATCACACATAATGCACTCTGAATTACAGCCTTTCTGTAAATGCAGATCCACTCTGAATTCAGTCGGCTTCTTTCCATCATTCAAATCAATTGCTGATCTAACATAATCCGGCATTAACAAATAATCATATATACGTTCGATCTTTGCCGCAGTTTTCTTCACATTAAAGTATTTTTCAACAAAAAAACGGGCATTCAAACAGGCCTGAAAAGCCTTTTCTTTGTTCTCTAAAATAAACTTTACTTTAGTGAATATGCCCTGATGATCATTTTCAGCCACAAGATAACCAGTTTCATGATCGGTTATCAATTCAGGTATTCCCGAGTGAAAAGTTGAAATTACCGGCATACCAGATGCCATAGCTTCTTTTAAGAAATTAGGAATGCCTTCTTTGTAGCCTTTTTTAGCAGTTCTAGAAGGCAGAACACAAAGGTTGTATTTGTACAATTCTTTTATAAATGATAAATGAGGCATAAAGTCTTTGATGATGACATTATCGCTAATTTCTAAACGCTTAATTAGTTTTGACAAAAAATTTTTTAGTTCGCCCTCACCTATTAAAGTTAGCTTTGCATTTGGATAAGATCTTAATAATTTAGAGAAAAAGATTATTGTTGTTTCATACCCTTTCTTATCAACAAACCTTCCTGCCGAAAGAATATTAATGTTGTTTTCTGCAGGAATCCTTGGCCTAAATATAATCCTATCAGTATTGATTCCTCCGTAAATAACCTGGACCTTATCAGTATTACAACCGAAAGAAGCTAATACGTCTTTCATAGACTCAGATTTAACTATAAATTTAGAAACAAAAGGCATTAATTTTTGCAAAAAAAGTTGTGCCTTAGGATGAAACAGATCGTATCCCCTCAAAGTAACAATCAACGGAAGCTTACTTTCTTTTATAAGATCATGGAAAAAGAAAGCATCAGTAAGGAATTGGGCATGAAGAATCATGATGTTTTTTTCGGATATGATTCTGAGATATTTCAGGATAACTTTGTGATAAAAAATTTTTTGAGATTGGGGGATATTAAGCCATTTCGATTGTAGGTTAATAAATTCTTCACAACAATAATGGTCTATTTTTTTATCTAGCCTCTTTATGCGGCCGCAAAAAACGAAAGGAGAAAAATTTTTAAAACAAGTTGCTTCTTCATAAATAAAGTTTTCCCCCAATGTGTCAAGTTTGAACCGCAAAAAAGCAATATTTGTTTTGGCTTTAGAGTTTCTAGTGGATTTATTTAAAGTCATATTTAATATTATATTAGGATAATTGGGTCTTTTTGGGATATGAAAGCCTATTGTGCCAGCTGATTAAATTTAACAATAACCAAATTTTCATACCAATAATATACTTATTACTATTCTTAACATTAATAACCAAATATTTTATGTAATCTGATGATATTCCAATATTTTTAGCCTTTACAAGGGTTTTAACGACGAATTCCTTGTTACTATAATACCATAATTTAAATGGCGGAGTAAAACCTTCCTTTTTCCGACTTAAAACCCATACAGGAAGCTTTTCTTTGAATGCTTGCCTCAATAAGTGCTTCTGTTGATAAGAAGCATTAAATAAGTCTTCATCAGGGATTTTAAGCGCAAAATTAATGAGCTTTTTATCCAAATATGGCAAGAAAACATCGACATTATTGGTCTTGGCGGCATAAAATATATAGTCAACCCTGTTCTTTACTAAAAAATCCAAATCAAGCAAAACCTGTCTTTTGATTGGGTCTTTTGTTATGATTTTATCAGCAACCTGTCTTAAAGGGGTCTCCAGGCAAATATTATGATTATTACCCCCAAAAACCATATTCAGCGCACCTTTATCTAAAAAGATCTCTCCAAATTGGTAATGCTCATAAGCTGTTATATTTTTTCCTTCAGTAATGTTTTTTTTGTGCATCTGTAATCCGCAAAATAAACAATCGGCACCGTCACCAGAAAAAACATATTGTGTTCTTTCTTTTAATTTTCTGATCATAAGGTAGGTTGAAAGAAAACCATTATCCCCTATCGGCTGAGGTATGTTTTTGCTATAGAGTTCAGGCATTACTTTTAAGCTCTCTGGAGGAATAATTAGACTTTGGTGAATTGTGTTATATCTTTTCGCTAATTTATCAGCATAGACAAGATTTTGCGAATTTTTACTATAAGCACCTGTTAGTGTATATATTTTTCGGTCAGTTATATCTCTTAATGTATGAAGTATAGCTGCGGAATCCAATCCCCCTGAAAGAAGAATCCCTACGGCTCTTTCATTATCGGGCAATTGCCTTTGAAGGACATTTTTAAACTGTGAGTATAGAGTCGCGCTTATTTTAGCTGTACTCTCTTTGAGGGTCTTTGGATTATCCTGAAAATTAAAATTATAATTCCCGCATATTGGATTTGCCGAATTCCTAGTTAGGGTTAACGGCTTTGGCACAAATTGATAATTTAAATAATATGCCAAAATTTCTGGGTAAACCTTGTTTTCGTCAATATCAAGCAGGATAGAATCTGATAAAGAAATAAAATTTATAAATTTATCTTTCTTGAGAAAACGCAAAAGTTTATCCAGATGACTAAACTCTTCGGGATTATTAAATGCATTATGATGTAATAATATTCCTGCCGTTGAACACTTCGAAATAAATATTTTTTTTATGATTTCTTTGTTATCCTCAGAGACCCAGCTTCCGTCATCATTTCTTTTATTGAAATCAATGCGTAAAGGAATGTATCTGAGATCATACTGGCTTTCAAATTTAACTTTCTTGCGGCCCAAGGATATCGCTGAAAAACCTGTTTTTTCAAGAATGCTAAGAGTATTTTCATCAAATCCATGCCAAGGCGGGGTAAAAACAGTTATTTTTCTTTTAAAATATTTTTTTAATAGTCTGTTTCCCGCAACAATATCATCAAGTTGTTGTTTATATGTCCTGTTTTTCCCGAACTCATATTTGCCGAACTTATCTTTTGATTTGGAATGATTCTCATGGCTAAAGCCATGCTGCCCGATCTCTATAAGATCTCCGTAAGATTTAATTATTTTTGTAAGGTAGCCTATGCACTCATTTGTCAGCTTTTGAGGTATTGTTGCAAGATGTATCGGAACCTCATGAGCGATAAAAATATCAATGAGCTTTTCAAAATTTTCATTAAGTTCTGCAATATCATCAGCTCTAAAGAATAAATGCTTTTTATTTTTTACTTCCATAGTTTGCTCAATTTATCTACATGTTCCTGAAAATTATTTCGTGGATCTATGACCTTTTGTTCGAAAGCATAAAGACCTTTGATTGATTCGTATCCATAATTATTCGCAATCACTGTAAGTCCTCTATTACATAATTTGGAAGCTGCATACTGGCGAAATGGATCTCGGGATTGTAAAACTTTGTTTTGAGATCCAGATTTTCAAACATTTTCAGCACGGTTTTATATTGAACTTTATGAGGATTAATGCTTTTGGAAGCTATTGTAAAACTAAAGAACCCTCCAATATATGTAGGTATAGCGGCAATTTCAACAGCAAGATAGGGAAAAATTGCTTTTAAAAGCTTGTAATTCTTTTTCAAGACACCATCTTGTACGATTGTTGAGCCAGTCTGGCGTATCATGATCCCGTTCTCCTTTAAGGCAGAAGATATTCCAATATAAAAATTTTTCGAAAATAAAGCCTTGGCCGCTCCCACGGGGTCAGGTGAATCAATGATCACGATATCAAAAGTTTCTTTTGTTTTACGGATAAATCTTGCTCCATCCTGAATGACTATATTTACACGCTGATCATTAAAAGCCCCTCTGCTTAAGGTCGGGAAAAATTTCTTAGAAAGATTTATTACCTCTTCATCTATTTCAACTAGAGTGACCTTTTTAATATTGTGTTTCAAGACCTCTCTCAATACACCTCCGTCACCACCACCTATGATCAGGATATTTTTCGGGTTGGAATGCATTAGAAGAACAGGATGAGTTATCATCTCGTGGTATATGAACTCGTCTTTTTCCGTTGTCTGAATAGCACCGTCGATAAGAAGAAGCTTGCCAAAACGGTCCGTATCATATATGCGTACATCTTGGAAAGGGGTCTTTGTTTTGTACAGAAGTTGTCCTGTAAGTCCAATTTTTATGTCCGGGTATAAGCTTTCATATATCCACATATTACGCATTTGGCAAGACTCCTCTTTTAAATTCCGATATTTGAATGTGATTGGTTTTAAATCCTTTTTTTAGTACTGCAACGGCCTGGAAAGGATCAAGATTCCCGCAGAGAAATATGTCAAAAGCGGCATATCGGTATTCCGGCCAGGTATGAATACTTATGTGTGATTCCTGGAGAATTGCAACGCCTGTTATTCCTCCGGAAGGAGAAAATTTATGAAGATCGATCTTAAGAAGGGTTGCTCCGCAAGACTTAACACAGTCCTGCATTATTTTTTCTATTTTAGGAATAGAAGTCAAGCCACTCCCCTCCCACAACTCAACAATAAGATGAATGCCGACAAATTTAATCTGGTTTTTAGTTTCGCAGTATTCCTTTTTCTTCATAGAAAACCTTTTAAACTCAATGATCAGTTTGTTTTAAATTTATATATAAAGGGTTTATATTCCGATATTTCTAGCTTCCTGATGCATCTGCAATATAAGATTTATAAAATTCTTAAGGTCATCAATAGGTATCAAATTTCCATCTTTATTGAAGCACAGACACATCATTCTTGCTAGTTGGTTTATAAAAGTATGTTTATAGTTGGTTTTTAATCCTAATTCTTTTAAGAGATTATAATCACGCATTGGCTGAAACTTTTTACAATCTATTGTTCTGGGATTTTCACCCAAGAAGCAGAATTGTTTGAATTGATCCTTAAAGCATGGGGCAAGAGGACATCCGTAAATATTGCCATCAAAATGGAGAACTGCCTGGTCTCCCAAGTGATCGGGGCAAAAAAATGAAGTAATTCTATCATCCATTTTTGGTTGTTTAGAAAAAGGTATAGAAATGCCAGCGGGCTTTTTTAACAATAAGTAATATTTCAAGAACTTTCGATATTCCTTAAGAAAAACATTAATTGTATCTTTAGGCCATTGAGTTGAAAGCATTTCTGGTGCAATGCTTATGTTCTGAAAACCACTATCAATAAGAAATCGTATGTTTTTATAAAAACCTTTAGCATTGTTTGGTGAGATAGTCATAAATATCGTTGGTTCAGTATAATTTTCTTTATAGAAAAATATGTTTTTCCAAACTACAGAGAACGAGTCTGTGTTATCTTTAAACTTTCGATTTAAGTTGGATTTCAAATCTCCGTCCAAACTGAAATTTAACTTCAGGTTCTCTTTTTTTAAAAAACAGATTATTTCATTAGTGATAATAGTGCCATTTGTAGTAATATCGGAAATAAAGACTTTACGGGGGCTTACGACAGGGTCATGTCTTAAAAATTCAATTGTTCTTTTTGCCAATTCAAATTCTAAAAGAGGCTCTCCCCCTATTAGTTCTACTTCTTTATATTCTCCTGGAAAATTTATGAACCAAATTATGAAATCCTTGATTTGATTAAAATTCAATTTTTGTGAAACCTGTTTCTGCTCTTTAAAATAACAATAGGCGCATGCTAAATTACACCTGTTAGAAAGAAAAATTTGGGCTTTATAAAGTTCTATTGTTTTCATTTTAAGGTTTTAATAAGTTAATTTTGGCATAAATACGATTCTGTTAGTGTTCCATTTTGATAAATTTGTTGCTGATGGTAGATTGCTGTTTTTATAAAATTCGTAATTACCGCGAATAAACATGGGTGTTTTTAATTCTTTTTTAGGCAATTTGCATAAAATATATTTATTTATGCAGGTTTGTCCGCAGTATTCAATAGTTATATCCTTCTTAAATAGGCAAAATGTAGTTACTGAAGAAAAAACATATGGATAATATATGGTTGTAGAAATATTATTTTGTAAGCTAAAATTATATCCCTGGAACGTATTGCTCAATTCCGCTTGATTGATCCCTTTTTCAATAATGCTTTTCTGAAAATAATCATTGTTCAATGCGCATTGTTTTGAAAAATCTATACTCTTTTTATCTGACAACTGTAAAGCCCTAGGGTCATTTTTCGTATCGCTAAGAATTCTACCCAATACATATTTAAATGCTTTATGTTTAAAGTCCTCCTCCATAATTTTCCATATGCCCCAGTCATTATATACCACTTCAGTTTTTGGGGGTAAGAATTTAAGGATTCTTTTAACAGGATCGATATTATTTTCATGGCACCAGGGTAGGACTAAAGTAAATACCAGTTTTTTATCATTGCAAATATTTAGCACATCTTTTATGTCTTTTATTGAAGGTAAAAGATTGCTGCAGAATTCTGCACCGAAATATATCCTTTTGTATTTATGAGTCAATAATTTTAAATCGTTAATGCTGGAAATATAAATAGCATGTTCTATCATTAGGTAATCTCACACCTGGAAAGACATTCGCAATGGTAGATTTCTTTATGTAAAGAAACTATATTTTCCATGTCGGCATCTGCCTTTTCTAATTGAACAAGAGAGCGTTTAATGAAGACCAGATCTCTTATTTTGTTCTCTATGGGGTGACCACGTCCAGTTATTTTAACAATAATTCTGTCTTTGAACTGCAACAAACGATGCATCCAGCAAATTTTACATTCATAACATTTAGAGTAATTATGCTTTTTTGCAACATTACTTGCTAAAATATCTGTGGGAATTTTATTTTTGTCTTTTAAGTAAAACTGTCCGTATTCTTTCATAAGTTTGCAGAACGAAATCTTTTCTAAGTTAATTGACGGGCTGCCTAAATTATGGAAATAAGAGCAGATTCCATTTATATAAAGGCACCCTTCATTTTTTACGAAAATATCGAATTTAGTATCGGGAAACTGATCTAAAATTTTAATCATGTCTTCAAAGTGCAAATGATGCGGCAATGTGAACCTATTAGCACCGATATCTATATAAAATTTTATATTCCAGGAATTAAATGAGTGGCAACGGGTGCTGGTTATAATGTCAATGTCAGGGAATCTGTCTTTAATCTCTTCTATCAAGGCAATGTTTGTAACAATTATTCCATCAATCTCACAAGAAAATTCTTCCAGCAAATTTAACGCGTCATTAAAAATATTATTGGAACAAATATCATCGTTTAATGTAAGATAACATTTTAATTTAGAGTGATGGATAATTCTGGACGCTTCTTTTGCATCTTTAATGCTTTTAAAATTTGCCTGATTATAAGGGCGAAAATTCAAAGAATCAAGTTCCGTTAGATGTTTTACTTCTGATATGCCAAAATAAAACTCATCAGCACCAAGAGGAAGCAGTTCTTGTAATTCATCAAGAGAACTAAGTGGGGCGAGTATTTTCATTTTCTGAGTAACCGATCTTGATAAGTATAGATATAGCTGTCTTTATCTGTGAATCCTCTCTTAAAGCGGTAAACGGAATCTTTTCCCTTAATCCCTGTTCCAAGCACAAGCTGTTTGTATCCCCTTTTCTTATACTCAAGGATAAGGTTGTGAATCATAAAATGTTTTGCGTGCTTTTTATATCCGGTCTCGCTCATTCCTCCATATAGCATAAAGACAGCAGTATCAGATCTGAGAATAATAGAAACGGCAAGAATAACACCATTATCTTTGACGCATACTAATTGTATGTTTTTCTTTAAATATAGAAATAAATTTGAAAAATATGTGAATCTTTTGGGCACAGCACTTTTTTTTATAAGCATATCTTTATAAAACCTATAAAAGACCTTTAAGTATTTTAAGTCCTTAATTTCTGAAAAAGTAAGTTCCTGATTTACAGCATTTTGAATGTTTTTAGCGTGTTTTTTTGAAATCGCTTTATTTAATTCAAGCTCGTTTTTTGTTAAATCAATACAAACAAAAGGTTCCTTTTTAATTGCTTTCCCTATTTTTATTGTTTGAATGAATGGATTTTCCCTGATCTTAACTGTTTTTATGTTGTTTTTTTCGCAATATATTTTGAACGACCTATTTGCGCTCTCAGCAAAGCTTACATTATTACAGTTTGTGTACATCCCTCCATATCTAAGGCTGGACAGTATTCCATTTTTCAATATGCAAGGGAAACAAGCATGGTTATTGCCTTCACTAAACTTAAAGAATTTGACTTTAACATTTTCGCTTTCTTCTATAAATCGGGCGTAAGCTTTTGAATAAAATATGCTTGTGCAGTTATCCATCTATTTTATGTTTCCTTTGTAGCGTTTTATTCGCTTGTCTTAATAAATTCTAATCTGTAATTTACATTCTCTTTTAGCCGTTCAGATTGTTCTGTGAAGAGTTTAAGAAAATGTTTTACTGTTATCCTGTCATCAAAGAGACATTTTAAAAAAGAAAGGATCGTTTTGTCAGAGAAATAAATGCCGGTGAGGTCAAGCAGCCGTCCAGCAGGTATTTCACCCCTCTTATTTGCTTCTCTTATGAAAATTTCAATAATATCCGAAGGTTTAAACCTGAATTTAAACACTAATTTAAAGAATAATTTCTGATAGAAACCATGAAGGAATTGAAAGCATATCTTAAAATGTGATGCTTTTACCATATCTTCTTCGGTAAAGGAGTAGTTGCTAAGGACCATATTGTCTTTGTTTGTTTTGATCTCGAATTTCTTGACTGAATTTTCCAAATTAGAATTAGGGATTATGATCAAGTCGTTGATATCAACCTGATCTGCTTTACAGTAAACAACCCAGTCTAAAGTTTTCTTAAACTTTTCGTAATTGTCTCCTGGTAATCCCAGGATCAGATCGATGCCCGTATTGACCCCGCTTTTGCCCAATTTAATAATTGCTTCCCTGCATTTTTTAATATTGGTCGGACGATTTATATTTTTTAATGCCTCTGGATTAATGCTCTGTAAGCCAACGCTAAAGGCTAATCCGGGTATTTTTGTGAACAAATTGATCATCTCATCGTCAATAAGCTCCGGACGAACATCGATACAGATCTTAAAATCAATTCCTTCTAAAACCCTGAGAACGTTTTTGGCCCATTTTGGGTCGGCATTAAGCAGGGCATCAGTCAAAAAAACAGTGCCTTTGAAATTTTTGCTTCTTAAGTATTCAATTTCCTCTTTTAGTCTTTCAATATTGAAAAACCGTGGGCGTTCCCCACCGTGATAGCGACAATATGCACAATCAAAAATGCAGCCACGTGATGTTTCAAGGGCGACTAGTCCTGTCGCGTCATCCTGAACCATAACATCACCTGTCAAATATGGAGAAGGTAATTCTGATAGATCTTTTAAAGATGATCTTATTTCAGATACAAAAACCTTGTTCCCTTCTCTTAAGGCGGTATTAGGAATATTTGAGATCGTTTCCTTATTTAAATAGTATTTGAGCAGCTGCTTGAATGCTAGCTCTCCCTCCCCTCTGATCAGTACATCAATGTGAGAATTTGAATCAAGCATCAGCTTGTTTGATTCAACATCATCCGGCACCATTGGCCCGCCAAATACTATTTTAATATTTGAGTTTTTGCCTTTTACAAAACTCGATACAGATTTTGTTTTCTCAAAGTTCCATAAGTTACAGCTAAAGCCTACGATATCAGGATCTTGGGATAAAATATCATCGGCTATTGCCTCATTTGATAAAGTGTCTATATAGATACGATTAATGAATTGACATTCCTTATTGATCAAAGGATCCTGACGGCTGTAAGTTCTGACTGATGCCAGGCCTAGAGGAAGATCAACAGCCTTGCATATAAGCCACTCATCAGAAAAAACATGCCCAACAATTTTTTTATGATTATCAATATAGACTAAAACAATTCTCATATTCATCCATTCAAAAAGTATTCTAAATTACTTGATTTATTGAAAATATGGTTTATCAAGAACGGTCCTTTCAAAATATACTTTTGATGATTCTATAAAAGAATCTTCATGATTATGTAAAATGCGCGAATTATTTTTGAATAGTTTTAAAAAATGCTTTATTGTTACCCTGTCATTAAAAAGGCTTTTTAAAAAGGAAAAAATTGTTTTATCTGAAAAATCAATGTTTTTCCATGTCAATAACCTGCCAGAAGGAATTTCATTGTTATCGCTTGCTACTTTAACGAATAATTCAATGACCTCTGAAGGCTTTAATTTGGAGTTGCATATGTTAATATTAAAGATATCATTACATCGCGTAAACAAGAAGTGAAAAGACCCTCTAAAATGCGAAGCTTTCACTAAATCTTCTTCACTGAAAGTATAATTACTCAGGACCAGTTTGTTTTTATTCGTTTTGAGCTTGAATCTTTGCGCTGCTTTCTCCAGACCAGAATTAGGGATTAATATCAAATCACAAATATTGACACGAGGGATTTTGCAGTAAACAACCCAGTCTATTGTGTTTTTAAAAGTTTCATAATTATCACCAGGTAACCCCAAGATTAAATCAACACCGGTATTGTTCACCACTTTTACCAACTTAAGAAGAACATTTCTGCATTTCTCTATGTCAGTGGGTCGGTTTATATTTTTTAAAGTTGTCGGATTTATGCTTTGCAAACCAACACAAAAGTCAAGTTTGTCGATCTTTGTTAGCAGCTCGATCATATCATCATCAATTAGTTCTAAGCGTAATTCTATTGATACTTTAAAATCGAACTCTCCAATAATTGTTATAACACGTTTAAACCACTCTTTATCAAAATTAAGCAGAGGATCTACTACATAAATTGTGCCATTAAAGCACTTGCTTTTAAAAAATACCAGCTCTTGTTTAATTTTTTCAATTTTGAAGAATTTAGGTTGTTCGCCACCGTGGTAATTACAATATGCACAATCATAAACACATCCCCGGGATGTCTCTAGAGCCAAAAAACCATTAGCATTATCATAAATATTCAAGTCGCCACTTAGATACGGTGACGGTAATTCTGATAAATCAGTTAGTGAAACTGTCTTTGCGTTTGTGAATATCTTATCATCCTTTCTTAATGCCACATTAGGGATATTAGAAATTTCCTCTTTTTTTAGATAAAAATTCAACAATTTCCTGAAGGCTATTTCACCCTCACCTCTTACCAAAGCATCTATTTCTTTATGATCTTCAAGCATTTTCCTGCTTGATTGAACATCAATAGGTACCATGGGGCCACCTAAGATTACTTTTATATTAGAATTTATATATTTTATGCTTTCCCATATGCATTTTGTCTCTTCAAAATTCCACACATTAACGCTGAAGCAAACAAGATCAGGATTCTGTGATAAAATATCTTCGGTTATTGTCTTGATTGAAAAGCTATCTATATAAACACGATTGATAAATTGACAGTTTTTCTTTATGTGAGGATCTAATTTGCTATATGCTTTGATAGAAGCAAGTCCTAGAGTAAGATCTGTTGTATTGTGTATATAAACCTCACTGGAAAAATCATATCCAAAAAGGTCTGCTTTGTGAACATCCATATATGCTAAAAGAATTCTCATGAATATTCCTTTTTAAAACTGCCAGTAATTTCTTTGTTTATTTGTAAGAATAGTTTAGTTATAGCTTTGACATGATCATTGTCAGCAAGAATGCCGTGTTTTTCAAACAACGAACATGCCATTCTATCTACATCCCTTATGTAAGGGCTAGCGCAACTGTCCTTAAATCTGCTTCTTTTCAAGAAATCACAATCTATTAATGATGCTAGTTTTTCTAAATCTATTGCTTCCAGCGGATTTCCTACATGGACTAAGTCTTTGAATTCCTGATCAAAGGATTGCGCAAGCGGACAGGCATAAACATTTCCGTCATATGAGAGGACCATCTGTCTTCCCAAGCTACAGTTAAAAAAACCTTCTTTTTTTATCTGATTAAAAAGATTGTCTAAAAAACGAAGAGGTATATCCTTTTTTGTCTCGACAAGGAACTTGTAGTATGTTATTACTTTTTTAAATTCACTTATAAAAATATCAACCAGTTGATCCGTCCATTTACCAGAAATAACAGCTGGGCTAAATTTGATTTTATAGAATTCGTTATCCAGGAGAAATTTTATGTTTGAATAAAATCTATGTGCATTGTTCGGGGTAATTGTAATGCTAATTGAAGGTTGATGATTGATTTCATTTCTATACTTGAGCATATTCTTCCAAACTACTTCGAAACTATCCCCCCCATTCTTGAATTTACGGTTTCGATTGCTTGTCTGACTGCCGTCCAGGCTGAAGCCCAGCCCAACATTTTCCTTTCTTAAGAGATCAAGGATCTCCTTGTTTAAAATAGTACCGTTGGTAAAGATATCGCTCATTGTAATTTTACGGTAATCGTAAAGGTTGTTTTCCCTAAGAAAAGAAAAAGTCTTTTTGATCAACCCTAGCTCCAAAAGAGGCTCGCCTCCTGCTATGCCTATTCGTTTCAAGCGTGCCGGCTGTTTTAAGAACCAGGTGAAAAAGGCTTCTATTTGCTCCCAGGATAATCTTTTCTCAGTCTCTTTGGGCACGAAACAATAAGAGCAATCTAAATTGCAGCAATTCGAAAAATATATTAGTGCGTCTGTAATTTCTGTTTTCATTTAAATAATTTGTTTAAAATGTTCCCTTGGATCGATATTGAGCAACTGATTATCCTGGATAACCCCATTAATTACTTTCAAGAATAATTGTTGGGCCGCCCGCTTGTTTCTCCATATCAGCCCGTTTGTTTCATCAAAAGGAACCACATCTTTCTTAAAAACAGCATTGTCCTTTAAAATATTGATCCCATAACGCTCAGGATGTTTATAAGCTAATGTGCCGGCCCTTGGCTTGAAAGTATAAGCATTAACAATCTTTAGGGACTGCTTGTTTTTAACAATAAAACTCTTCATATGTTTAATGCTGATATTATTTTCATGCGGAAAGCCTACGATAAGCGATATTTGATTGGATATCCCAATCTTTGCTGTATCGCTTAAGATCTTTTCTGCTTCCAGGATAGAAATATCTTTAGCGATCTTACTGGCAATAGAAGGATGTACCGATTCTATCCCCCATCTTATATGAACACATCCAGCTTTCCTGATCTTCTCAATAATAGCCAAAGGCAAGTCTTTTGCTATAAAATAAGCCGACCATTTTATGTTTAGCTTTGCCTGGATTAATTTATTGAGGAATTCTTCCAGGTAGTCATTGTTAAAATTTAAGGCATCATCCTCGAAATAGAAATTATTAATATTATATTTTTTATTGTACTGTTTAAGATGTTTTACCACAACATCAATATTCCTATAATATCTTAATTGCTCAGCTGACAAGCAGGCACAGAAAAAACATCTGTACTTACATCCCCTGCTTAACCTGAAAGGCAGTATTTTCGCAGCAGGCTGCTTGGTTTTAAAAAACGAATCAAATTCAGGAAATAGTAGCTCATTTATATCTGTAATGATCTTTTTCGTTTCAGCTACTTTGTTATTATTTCTATCAAAATAAACGATATTAGGTATTTCTGAGGAACACACAGAATTGTCCAGTAGCTTATTAAAGACAGGCTCGATCTCTGAAACAGCAATATAATCAATAAATTTGAATTTATCTAATATCTCTTTTCCATAACTGTTCAGGTAAGGACCGCTTAATAAGATCCTGGCCTTTTTATTTAATTTCTTGATTTGATTTGCCACTGCTATCGCCAGCGGAAGGGTTTCATTCCACCAATCAATATAGAAATAGAAGATATCGAATTTTATATTGCCAATATCTTTTACGACCGAATGGATAAAGCCGCGGTTCTCTTTTTTTAATACTTCAAATGGTTTGAATTCTTCCAAAAAATCATTATATTTTCTTGTATAATAGTTTGCAGTTTCCAAATCTATCAATTTAAATTCTTGGCATTTGCTTTTTACATTTGCCGCAATAGAGCCTATATCCCAATAAGGAATAGGCCTGGAAATTGCTCTTCTCGGAAGTAAAATTGTTTTTATTCTCATGCTAATTTTCCAATAAAGTTGGATCTGTCCCATGTTTTAGAACGGGTCTATATGTATTTAACCAGTTAAACAGGCAGTATAATTTTTTCAAGTTCTCATGGTCGAATATTTTCTCTTTCATTATGTTCTGGCCTGACAGAAATTTAGAAAAATTTTTATCGCTTAAAGCTCTTTTGCGGAATTCTCTCTTTTCTTTCTCAAATCCTATATCCCATAAATCCTCGCATCCATTACGCTTTCGATGATATTCAAAGGTATATGGCTCCTTTAAGAATTCTTCATAGTACTGTTTAAACATGGCTGTATATAATTTATACTTCATATTGCTTTTGTATTCAAGGGAGCCCATTGCAGCAACAATTGTTGAATCGGTAAAAGGATGCAGCGAGAAAAAATCAAATATTCTGTCTCTTTGCATGTTCATATATATATTCCAATAGCTTCGGATAAATTGTGTTAAAAAAAGATGGAAAATATTGTTGGACGCACCTTTATCTTCATATTTAAGCTGTTTCGCTGTCTTTATTTTTTTTAAAAAAGGATCTTTGAAGCTCAGTTTTGCTTCAAGATGAAAATCTTTATTGAAAACCTTGAAAAAGGTATCTGACATAAAGCCAAATATCTCTGAGCCGAACAAGCCTGTGAACTTTTTTGACAAAAGAATTTCTTTGAGGGCAGTATCTTTTACATCTTTTGACAGTAAAGACATGTTTTTTGAACCAGAAAAAAAAGATCTTTTTTCTAATCTAAGCTTTTGATCAAAAACCCTGTCTAAACTGCCCCGCTGATTATCAATAATGTAATGTGCTACTTTGTTCTTTTTCGCAATATGCTTCGCTAAAACCAGATCATTATTTGAAGTGTTTTCTGTAACGGCTAGAGGCGTCTTTCCGAACGATAATAGAGTTGCCAGGACAAAACGTGTATCCCAGCCGCCTGTTAATTCCTGCACAATAGCGCCCTCATGAGGGAGCCTTATTTTAACAGCATCCGAGAATAGACCCTTAACAAATTCCGCCCTTTTTTTAATGGAAAGGGCATTAATATTTAAGAACTTCTTGGATGCTGAATACTTTTTTGAAGAAACCTTCTTTTTACTCACTGTAAGGATCGTGCCAGGGGCTTGATTTTTAAGATCTTTAACAAATGTCTTTCCGTCAGGGATAAATCCATAAATCAAGAATTCAGCAATAGATGTGTGATCCAGACGATTGTTCCTATCTAGCCATATTATTGGTTCCGCTTCGCTGCAGAAGAATGTCTCATCTCCAGCGCGATAGACATACATTGAGGATAAGCCCAGCTTATCGTTAATGATAAATAGTTTTTCTTTGTCTATTAGAATGACATTGAATTCCCCTCTGAGATGTTCAAAAAAGTTTAAACCGCATTTTTTGTATTTTTCGATAATGAATTCTGCGAGGTCGTTTTTAGATAAAACCTCCAGGCTTTGTTCTTCGTAAGCAAAAACATTTCCTATGACAAAGCATGCCTGATCCTTATTATCGGAAACAAAAAAATATCGCTTAGAATCGTCAGATCTAAGCGATTCATAAACTAAAGATATATTCTTAAAATTAAAGGTATTAAGCTGTGTAAATTCGCTGGTTTTATTAGGGAAAAAGCTCATCTCTTCAGCGATCTTAAGCGAAGAAGAAATATCGCGATCCACAGAATTATAAATACCAAATATCCTTAGCATAATTTATTTTAAAAGGTGACTATATTTCTTAAACAGATCGAGAGATAATTCATACATCTTTAAATGCAATTCTAAAATGTTCTCAATGTGTTCATTCTTCAGAAGTTTTCCATTTTCATCTAACGCAAAACAAGGCCTTCTTCTGAAAAGATGCGCTAAAAAGTGATCCTTATTTCTCAGTTCATGATCTTTAAAAATGCTGTATTTTTGAAAAAGTTGCATCTTATTGAAATCAATATTAATCTTATTGCCTATCATTTCTCCAATCTTAAACCGGCCTACAAGATCGTCTGCTTCTAAAAGAACACTGTCGCAAGTATAGATGTTCCTGTCAAAAGATAGGATTGGCTCTTCCCCCAGTCCGCAAAAAAAGTCATTCTCTTTCAATTCACCCTTTAGGGCACTCTTTAAAATATTATCAACGGGAACTAGATTGATCGGATTCCCTGAAAGCCTTCTTTTTAAATAAAATTTCAGGAGCTTTTTATACTCGCGGGTAAAGGCCTCGACATCAGCTCTCTCCCATTTCACTTTAAAAACCCCTGGATTAGGCCATGTTTTATAAAATCCGTGCTCTACGAGAAACTTTACATTTGAATAAAGATCTTTAACATTGGATGGCAAGATTGTCATTTTTATCAGCGGGGGCTCTCCAATGAAATCACTGAACATTTTTAAATTGTTCCAGACAAGGTCAAAGCAGGTCTTGCCGTCTTTAAAAGTTCTTGTCATGTTGTTTATGCGATCGCCATCAAGGCTGAAGGACACACGCAGGCCTTCCTCCTTCACAAAGTTTAATATCCCCTGCGATAAAATGGTCCCATTTGTAGGGATCGTGTCAATGATACTTTTTTTATCGGTATTGTTCTTTTTAAAAAATATAATTGCATCTTTTAATAGATCAAATTCTAAAAAAGGTTCACCTCCGAAGAAATTCAATTTCTTATAATCACCGTCTGAGGGAAGATCGATAAACCATTTTATGAAAGCTTTTATTTGCCCTGCGTTCAAAGACGGCACAACATTCTGCCTTACAAAGCAATAAGAACAATTCAGGTTACAGCGATTTGATAAAACTATTGTGGCTTTGGGGATGTTATTCATGTTCAATCTATTTTACTTAAAAAATCATCGATGATATCGATCTCGTTAAGGCCAATCCTTTTTGCATAAGAACGAAGTAACCTTCCCGTTGAGCGTATTTCTTGTGACGCCTGCATATTTTTCCCGGTTTTTAGTAAATTTTCCAAGACATTAATTCCAAAATGTCCGAGCTCTCCGTAATCACAAATAGTAGCCGAATCAATATACTTTCTGTTCTTATACAAAAAGCTCTTGGTCCCGAAAATGTCATTTTCTTTTTCCATCGGTAGTCCATTAATTAACGTAACATAGGTGTATATGCCGGCATTATGTGTATCTTTTAAAACCTGCGACATTTCAGTAGAGGTTGTGTTCTTATTGATGTTTTTTAACAATTCTGAACCTCCGGATTCAACGCCAAAACGCAGTTGGACACATCCTGATTCTCTCATCAATTTCAACAAATCAAAATCTAATTTCGCCGGGATGGCTAGGGCACTCCACAAGATCTCGGCCTTTTCTCTTACCAATTCTTTGCAGAAATTATTCAAATATTCATTGTCAAAATTTATTTCAGCATCAATAAAATGAAACCTTCTAACATTATACTGATTTTTCAAGCAAATTAACTCTTTGACCGAATATTTATAATTCTTTTTATAGATTTTCCCGCCTTTATAAATGTAATAACAAAAAAAGCAATTGTTTACGCATCCTCGGCTTAGTTCATACGGGAATACTAGTTTCCCATGTGATTTATACTTTTCAAGATCAAAAAGAGAAAAGTCAGGTAAAGCGGGTTTATTGAGCTGCAAGGCTAAATTTGCTTTGGGAAGAATGAGCTTGTTTCCATCTCTGTAAGTGACACTTTTTAATGCTTTGGATGTTGAAAGATTTTTAATGTATTCCAATATTGCGTATTCATTTCCGTCTTCCAAAAAGGCATCCAAAAATTCAAAACGACGCATTATTTGCCTTATGTGACTTTTGGGGCAGTTCCCGGCAAAGATTATCTTGATCGAAGGATCATTTGTTTTTAATTGAGCAGCGATACAAAGAGCTGAAGTGAAGAACTGCAGAGAAAATTGTTCGATCACACTGACAAAGAAAATGACAAAATTGAGGTTATCTAAAGATACCTCTTTTAATATTTTCTTTACTGTTAGATCTATTTTGGGTGATTTTTTTAACAAAACATGGTTGAAACATAGCTTAAAATCATTAAAAACACCTAAATCCACCCCTCTTTTTAACCAAAAAGAGTCTTGAGCAATAATGTTCGCTCTTAGATCAAAAAGCCTGACATTATTATTTTCAGCCTTCTTTAATATTGAGATCATAATTGCAACATCTAAGGCTGGCGATTTTATCATGCCTGGGCCCCGTGGCGAAGGTGGAAGGAATATTCCTATGTTATGATTTTTTCTCCTTTGAAGCATTTTAAAGTTCCAATTGATGTTATTCTACATTAAGGTATAAAAATACTATTATTAATATTATAAGTACTATAAAATTACATGTTATACTAACATCAATTTTAATAAACGACAAAACAAATTATGCTTCTTTCCTATTTAGCCGGTAATCTTTGCAAAAAAACTTTAATAATATAAAAAATTGTCTATCTTTAGCAATATGTTATAATGTCGTAACTTTTAAGAAATGACAAAAACAAATTATTGGTAGCTCCATTATGGTAAGTATTAATAAAGTTCTTCTATTTCTGTCTAACCGATGCAATTTAAGCTGTTCTTACTGCTTTGTTTCTACAAAAGATGAAGCAAGATTGTCCACTAAACAAATATCTATTTTCATAAAGTGGTTTCTTGAGCAAAATTGCCATACGGATTATCGGGAGCTCGATTTTTTTGGAGGTGAACCATTTCTTGAGCTTGATCTATTGCAAATGTCTATTCCGTTCTTCCGGGAACAAAATCGTGATAAGAAAAGTCAAATTCATACAATTCCTGTTAATGGAACAATTTTAACAGAAGAAATGCTGAGATTTTCTAAAGAACAAAATCTGAGCGTGTCTATTAGTTTAGATGGAGACAGGACAAGTAATGCGGGAAGAAAATTTAAACAGGGCGGTGATTCTTTTGATATTATTTGGGGAAATATGCAAAAGTTCAGGGAATTTATGGGTTGTCCCCCTCAGATTAAAATGACAGTGACCCCTGATAATGTCAAAGATCTATTTGCTAACGTAAACTTTCTTTTTGAAGAGGGTTTTTATAATGTCTATCCTAATCCAGCTCATATAAAAGTTAAATGGGCAAAAAGTGATGTGGATGTTTACTTAAATGAATTCAAGAAAATACTTCAGCTTTATATAATAAGGCGCTCAAGGAAACAGCCAATAGAAATAGCTCCAATTGATGCTCTCTGGAGAAAAAAAGCCGAAGACCTGGTTATGGAAGATTTCTCTTGCGGTTATGGAACGCAACCTATGCTCCATCCGGATGGGAATATTTACATTTGTGAACATAGTTTTTCTGAACAAAAATACTGGAAAGACCTTTTTTGTGTAGGGTCGATAGTAAATGATTCTGTACATATAGATTTTGAAAAAATGCGAAAACTGGCTGATTACAATATTTTTACGCAGTTCGATTTAAGAAATAAGAATCATCCATTGGCGCCAATATTTTCCAAAATGGCATGTTGCTCTTTTACTGAAAACAATACCTTTTTGAATAAGGAAGATATCGAGAATGCTCTTGATATGTATCTGTTGTCCAGTGATTATGTATTAAAAAGCTATGAGAGATTAAAACAGAAATATTCTGAAAATAATGATTTTTCGGATGATTTGATACCGCCTTTTTTGCGTTCAGTCTAGGCATTAAAAGAGGCGCTCTAAGAAGCATGATGTTAAGACCCGTTAACTAATGTTTTACAAACAAATTAATTTTATAATGAAAAAACGTAGCCATGAGGTTTTGTTCAAAAACGTTATTCCTTCAAAGACAAATAAGGACGTGCTCCCTGATTTATTAGAAGCGGGTGATGTCTTTAAACTGGAAAACGGAGTATACGGATTTGGCGGGATAGCCTTAGAGCTGTTTGATTACTTTAGCAACAGCATAAAAGAATCCGGATTTGGATTAGGTGCCACTGAATATCTGTACCCTTCCCTTATTTCAGTAAAATCTATAAAAAAAATAGATTATGTGCGTCGAGCTCCGGAAATCTTAAACTTTGTTTCCCATTTGAATTTTGTTTCTCACATAAAAAATGATGCTGATATTGTTGGATCGTTTATTGAAAGAAACAAAGATGCAGAAAATAAGATCTCCATGGAAGATGATGTGGATACTGATTTTGTGATCTCTCCTGCTACATGCCTGCATGAATATTGCAAATTGCAAAATACCGATTTGATTTTGCCTGAGGAAAAGATCATCGTTGGTGGTGCCAGCAAATGCTCTCGATTTGAGCCGGAATCTTCAGAATATTCATTAGGACGGTTAAGGGATTTTACAATGAGAGAGATTGTTTGTATCGGTACTCCCAAAGAAGCGCGTGCTTTTATAAAGGAGGCTTTTCTTTGTGCTAAAAATTTGCTAAGAGTATGGGGTTTAGACAGCCTGATAGCTATGGGCGACGATCCTTTTGTCATAAAGCAATCCAGGGTTGAATCTGATGATTTTCTGGAATTTTTTGAACTCAAATATGAGTTAAAAGCCACTTTACCCTTCAATGAAAGTAAATTGGCTATCGCCTCATTGAATTATTATAAAGATTTTTTTGGAAAGTCGTTCAATATAAAAGTTAATGGTAAGGTCGCCCACACAGCATGCTTTGCGTTCGGAATAGAAAGATGTGTATATGCATTTTTATCGCAATATGGTCTTGATAAATCTGATTGGCCAAAATCAGTTCTAAGTAGTTTGAAGAGCTGATTCAATTCGAAGAACTCTTAAATAGTCCTATTTCCCCAGCAGAATATTTCTTTATATCCATGTATCGTTTTTCTATGCAGATTTATAATTTCTGATGGCATCACATATGAACGAGGGCTTTTTGTCGGTCATAACATAAGAAATAGGAAGCCACAGTAAATCGTTGAATGTCTTCTCGGTTATTGGCAAGGGCTTTTTATTTTTAGGCGAGTTTTTATAATACTGCGTAAGATGCAGCGGTGTTGTATATCTGACTTTTGTTTCGATCCCTGTCGTTTTAAGATGTTGTCTAAGATTATCTCTATTTTCTGTCAATATGACAAAATCCCTATAAGCATGTTTGGATTTATTTTCTTCTTTCTGATATTTAATATCATTAGGAATAGTCTTTATGTAATTGTTAGCAAGGGTTCTCTTTCTTTTGATGATTTTATCTAAATAAGGTAATTTTGCCCGTAAAACAGCAGCCTGCATGGCATCCATTGTGCACGGTGTCCTTTGGGATAATGTTAATGCAGGATCGTTAGTTACTGTAAGCATATTTTTTATCAATTCATATGTTTTATTATCATTTGTGGTGATCAGTCCGCTGTTACCTATTCCCGAAAGGATCTTGGAGGAATGACAGCTGAAACAACCGATACCAAAATTGCCGGTTTTTGTATTGTTGTATTCTGCGCCATGCGCGTGGCTGCAATCTTCCACAATAGCCAATTTGTTGTTCCTCGCAATCTTGATAATTGTATCCATTTCGCACGGGTTCCCGTGAATATGAACGGGTATGATCGCTTTTGTTTTTTTTGTTATCTTTTCTTCTATTCTGTCGGGGTCCATAGTGAGAGTGTCTTCTTTGATATCGATAAAAACAGGTATGCATCCTTGGTTGGAAACTGCTAATGCAGTTGAAATGTAGGTGTATGATGGGAGAATGACTTCATCATTTGGTTTAATGCCTGAGGCTTTAAGTGCTAATTCGAGGGCGGTAGTGCCTGAATTTACGGCTATAACATATTTTGAACTGTTATATCCTGCGAATTCTTTTTCAAAACTTTCAATATATTTTTCATGTTCATATTCAGATTTTAACTGGATAACTTCTTTTATGTTGTTTTCAATCTGTTCTTTGAAAAATGCATTTTCTTTTTCATAATCCTCAAAATTAATAATCATTGGCAAGTATTGGTTGGTTATTTTAAAGTATTTTTCTGGTTTTAAACGTTCTGTGGGTAGATCATATTCAGATAGATCTAAAGACCAAATTCAAAATATAATTTTGAGCCTAGTTCTGATAAACAGCCGTATTTTACATTAGTGTTTTTAATTTGCTCGCAGAACTTTTTATCATTATAGTTTTCAGATAATATAAAATACGCTATATCCTCAACGGCGCTATCCAAAATATTATTTAACGGGGATTTACTGAATATTACCTCGCAGAGATAGGCGCGTTTTCCTATTAAATTTGAAGCATATTTTTCACAAGTCTCTTGGCTGCCGCCATTTTTAAATCCTTTATATATGCTTAATTCCTCCTGAACATCTGCCGGATTAGTATTATCGTACACGTTTAGATTAATATTCGCGTTCTGCTCATTTTCACTTTTCACTATCAAAGAAACATCCCCTGCCTCAAATCCGTTACACATGTTTTTCAAAGTAGACCCTTTTTGTTTGTTGCAGTTGTCAATATTTAAGCAAAATGGTCTTATTTCTTGCGGAAGACCTTCGCATTGATTTGTTGCAATGTTTCTCAAATGCAATAAAACATCAAGATCACCATTGCATAATGTTGCAGTTGCTGTATCAAGATTATTGCATAATGAGGGATCATTTTCCCTTATTGCCGAGTATGCGATAAAATGGCCATAAACAGAATTATAAGGTATTTCTTTCATGATTTGCATCTTTATAGCTTCTTTTTCTTGAAGGTAATCTTGAGACTGGGAAATGTCTTGGTAAAAAAGCGTGAAAGCGGAGAATAAAAGTATAAAACATGCAGGTATTAAATGTTTCATATTTGCATAATTCATTTTTTTATTCATAGATTTCTCTCCTAAGACAAAAATTTTGATATATTAGAGTTATATTTATGATACAATTAACCACATTATTTTAAGGTATTTACAAGAAACAGTTTATTATATGTTCAAAAAGCATTATTATCTAGGATATTTTATACTAATATGTTTTTCTTCTATATTCTCGTTTTAACGCTGGGTTTTGTTACAAGCTATACAGACATAAAGTTCAGGGAGATAAAAAATATCCACCTGCTTCTTGCGATAGGATTTGGATTGGCAGCTTATTTATGCCTGATTGCCAGCCACCAAAGGGCTTTTAATATAAATTTGGTATGGAATGTTCTGATCGGTCTTGGAGTAGGGCTGATACTTTATTTTACGGATACGTGGGGGGCTGGAGATGCTAAGCTTTTTGCTGTATATTGCCTGCTTATGCCCACAGAAAAATATTCAAGGGTTTTATTTTTTCCCTCCATTGCTATATTCTCAAATATATTCCTTATTAGTGCAGCGGGTATATTAATTCTATCTGTAAAGGATATTGTTAAAGACAGAATAAAGATATTAAAGATGATATTCTCCCTGGGTACATTAGCTGAGATTGGAGGATCTTTTTTGATTGTTTTTTCCCTAAATTGGGTTGTCGAGATTGCTATTAATCGTATTGTCCCGCAGGCAAAGCCCTTATTTTCAGTTCTGACCCTGTTCTTTTTATATCAAATAATTCGTCGTTTAATCACTAAGATCAAAAATAAACATATTATTGTCCTCATTTTAGCTGTAGGACTAGTTTCTAGGTTTCTGGTTTATAAGTTTGATTTTAACATTGAAATGTTTTTTTCTTACTTGAAAATGACTTTTGTCTATGCGCTTTTATTCCAAGTTGTATCTATTGTCTTCAGCTTAAATAAGCCTGATGAAAAAGAAGCAAAAAGAATACCTTTTGCCCCCCTCATGTTTCTTGGGACAATTTTAATAAATACAAATTTCCTAAATTGGCTAATGAATATATTGAGATCCATAAGAAAATGATCGCTCCCTCTAAAGCACTGATCAAGATTATTGATAAGCTTAAAAGCAATAATGTGAAGGCGTGCATCAATAAATCTAATATTAAAATAGATATTGACCTGACAAAAACAAATTTCTCAAAAATCTCCCCCCTCTTATATGCCATAGTGAATAAATTTGAAAAAGTTTATCTTGTCTTTATCGAGGGTGTCCCTTTTTGCCTAATGCCGGATGCAGCGCATCATCTTATATATACGAAGAAGAATGAAGTCGTATATGAAAGAGATAATATCTGTAAGGAATGCAAGTATTGCAAGCTATGTCCAGGATGGATGGTTGAAAATGTTGCGCAAAATATCCGCACTAAAGGCATAAATGATTTGCCTCGTGAAATTGTTTTTGAAGTTACTAATAAATGCAACCTCAACTGCCCTCTTTGCTTTAGCCAGAAGGGCTCAAGGGAATTGCCTTTAGGGAGGATAAAAGCTTTAATTGATGAATGCGTTGAGCTAGGGATAAAAATCGTAAGGTTTACCGGTGGAGAGCCACTTTTTTATAAAGACATTAACGAAGCGCTAGATTATGCAAGAAGTAAGAAGCTTCATATTATTCTTAATACCAATGCAACAGTTGTTAGTAATGAAACAGAACGCATTCTTAAATGTTGCGTTGATGATATGCTCATTTCTTTTCAAGGATTTAATTCAGCTTCTGAAAAAATATTGACACAATGTTCGGTGGATTTTAAAGAAAAGATCCACAACATCGCTAGATTTAATTCGCAAATAGCCCTCGTACGATTAGGGACTATAATTTCTCGGACTTTGATAAATAACTTCTCAAAATATTTTTATCTTATTAAATCATTAGGTATCAAGAACTGGGAGCTTTATCGTCCTATGGCTTGTAGCCAGTCTGAAGAGTTTAATATTACATGCAAAGATATCCTCAAGCTAATGAAGCAGATTAAGCTCAAAAAATTACAGGGAAATGATATTATGATAGCCAACCCTATTCCATTTTGCATAACAAAAGATATTAATCTGAGCCATCACGTTCTCACCGGAGCTGAATTTGATGATGGGCATAGCCGTCTTGTGGTTGATACACGAGGATTTCTTAAGCCAAGTTATTCTATTCCAGAAAACCTGGGGAATAGCATCAAAGACGCATGGGAAAAACCATTTTTAAAAAAAATACATTCATTGGATTATTTGCCGCGAAATTGCCAAAACTGCTTTTCATTAAGGTGGTGTAAAGGGGGTAGCCGGCTTTGGGCAAAAATAACGCATGGAAATTATTTTGATATTGATCCACTAATGGATCAAGAGCGAGAAAAACAAATTTGATCTTACTAGTGGAGGTTTTTTAAAATAAATGCGGGCAGGCCTTCTTAACTTATTTGAATTTGATCTAAATAAGAAAAGAAAAAATTATTAATAGCTGGAGTGGCTTCCATGAGAGGCATGGTTGCAGCTATGGCCCGAAGCAGGGTCGGCTGCTGAAACACTCGAATGAGCAGCTTCTGCTGATGTAAAAGAGGATATTATCCCAAGAGCAGAAATTGTTCCCAGTCCTATCTTTAAAACTTTATCTTTTGAGATATTTCCAGACTCATCTTTAATAAAGTTTTCCAAGTTTTTCTTAAATATTTTTTTCTTTCTCATGCGCCCTCCATTATTAGCCTGTCCATTGCTGGAAGATCTCTAAATTCTTTTTATTTTCTATTATTTTTGTGAACAAATATCTTAATTGAAAATTATGTACCTTATGCTTAGGTGTTTGGGTTATTTTTGGGACAATATTACCCTGCGACATATAATTTAACACGGGGCATGTTCCTGTCCAAGGCAAAAATGCAGAATTGTAATCCCATAAATCCAAAAGAGAGCTTTCACAAATTGAAAAGAGCTTTGGGTTTTTGATGGCTTTTTCATATGTGCTATCTAATATGTTGCCTAATTTGAACATATCGCTGCCCACCATCCTTGCTTCATCACATGGGTAAAGATCGCCATTGGGCATATAAGTTATTACTGCTCTTCCTGCCCCGCAAGGGCTCATCAGATCGACATGTCCGGGATTTTGCTTTTTTAGGATCTTTGTTAGCATGGCAATGGCCATGGTCTCCTTAATATTCACGCCCTGTTTGTTAAGTTCCAATATATAGTCCATTGCATCTGACCAAAAATGATTGAATTCTTCCGGAGAAAATCCAATGCTATCCCATTGACACTGAGCACCTCCCAGTTTATTCGATGGCCTTAAGGAGATGATGCTAATGCCCAGCCCTACATATTCATCAATGATCTCTTTTGCAAATGATAGGCTTTGTTTGCTGAGTGTTGGCAGCAAAGCTAGCTTGCTAGGTATTCCGCGTTTTTTGTATGCCTCTTGCAGCATAGCTATGGATGCTTTAACTTTTTCATAAGTTCCTTTTCCATCGCTAAAAACTCGATTGGAATTATGCACTTTTTCTGGCCCATCGACTGATACGCAGATATTGACCCCGTTATCAACCAAGAAGTTGACCTTCTCGTCATTTAAAAGGACACCGTTGGTCACTAGGCTGATCTTAATGTTTTTATTTATGGTGTTAAAATTTTGGATATTCTCAACTAAAAACTTCAAAACATCCCAGTTGAGTAAAGGCTCTCCTCCCTGAAATTCCAGGTTTATATTTTGGTTGCGCATGCCAAAACAGTAATCTATTATCTTAGCGGCTGTAGCAATATTCATATCCGCGGGATCTTCTGTTCTGGTTTGACAATAATTGCAGGCAATATTGCAGCGGGTCGTAAGAACGGCGATATGCAAAGAGGCATCAGAAAAAAGATGTGACTGAAGATTGCGGTACTCATTGATTATCTTGGGCAAATTCTCTTCCTTGACAATGACCCCTTTATCATAAAGCCTATTAAACAGATCATCATTCTCATCCAAAGAAAACTGCTCCAAACGTTTAAACTCATTACAATCTAATAGATCCCAGCTTCCAAGAATATTGCTTATCAAATAATGATCGTTAATTTTTTCTGTATTGTAGGGCAAAACTGCCCAGTCTTTAACTTGTTCGACCGTATTCATGTTTTAACCTTTTTGTAAATAAATTAAAGAATTCATCCAATTAAGAACATCCTCGATTTCCGCTGTCTTTAACCGAAAGCAGTAATATTCATCTGATGCTTCCGTTTCTTCAACCCAATCCTTATCTTCGGATAAAGCTTTTTGAACAGTGTCATGTTTATAGAGTTCTTTGCTAAGCTTAAGAGTAAAACTATCCTTCTTTTTTGTCAAAGGAAACGGCATTTCCATCTTTTTCTCTCTCCTCTTCTTCCTCTTCTTCTTCCAATTCTTTAATTAGATCTTCTATTTCTTTCTCTTCCGCTTCCTGAACCAGTGAAGGCGCGGCTGAAAATAAAGCTCTTTGCATAATAGCCTTGATCGCTTCGGCATTACTTTCTGAACGAGTGAAATAATGTGCATAGTTTACAAGTTCATTACAGAATTCTAAGGACAACTGCATAAGGTCAGTATTTTTTTGCTGAGGATAAAGATATATAACAAAATCGTCTTTATCAATGTCTAACAGAATATATGCCTTGTCCAAAAAAACATAGCCGACAGCAAAAATTGTCTCCTTAGAATATATTTCAGGATTAACCCTCAATTCGGCATAATTCTCATTAACATTAATTTTCGGTTTACTCATTAAAGCCTCCTATAATTATTAATTTACAGATAAAAGATATTCATTAGGGACAAGCGCCACAAGTATAAACATGACCAGTACTGTTAGCTGGGCAACACATATTACATCCGGAGCAACTTTTCATAGGCCACCCTGAATTACAGTACCATTGACATTTAATGCTGGTACAGGCTGAAGAAGCGTTCCCTACTACGATTTTGGGCAAATTTCCATTAGGAAGATTAATGTTGTCATTTGCGCACATTGTCGCCCTAAGAGGAGTAGTCCCTGTGCATACGGCAAGTGTGCACACAGCACCATTTTTATAATACCCCAAAGGACAATAATATTCACAATAAGTACCTGCTGTGCAAGTGCTGGAACCAGTGCCAACAAGAGTCCTTGCTACGTTTCCACTTGGAAGATTTATATCGTCATTAGTACACAAAGTTCCATTAGCTGGCACAGTGCCAGTGCAAACGGCAAGTGTACACATAGTGGCACTTGTTCTGTAATAACCTAATGGACAATAATATTCGCATTTAGCGGTTGTTGTGCAAGAGCCGGAACCATTGCCGACAACAGTTCTTATTTCGTTCCCGTTCGGAAGGCTTACGTTGTCATTAGTACACATGGTTGCATTAGTTGGAACGGTACCTGTGCATACGGCAAGTGAACACGTTGTAGGGCCTGAATTCCAATAACCCAATGGACAATAATATTCGCATTTAGTAGCAGTGCAAGATCCGGTGCCAATGCCCACAAGAGTTCTTGGAACATCTCCACTCGGAAGGTCTAAGTTATCATTAGCACACATGGTTGCATTAGTTGGAACGGTACCGGTGCAGTTGCTTAGGATACAAATTCCTCCTGAAAGATGGTAGCCAAGATTACAATACCATTCGCATTTTCTTGCAGTACAGGCATTAGTTTCAACAATTACTTGGGCAGTTTCACCATCAGGTATCCAGACATTATCGCTTGCACACATGGTTGTGTTTATCGGCGCACTAGAGGGGCTACATTCGCTTAAAACACAACTGTTTCCGGAAACATGGTATCCAAGCCAGCATTGATATTCACATTTTGTTGCGCTGCACGTTCCGGTAGGAATAGCTGTATAGTTTATGCCGCCGCTGGGAAGCTGAATGTCATCACTAGCACATAAAGTTGCATTAGCAATAGGGGAACCGCCACAGGTGCTTAATATACAATTGTTAGCAGATATATGATTCCAAGGAGGACATTGCCATTCGCATTTTCTTCCTAAAGTACAGGCGCCATTTAATACTGCAAGTTTACTAATAAGATGTTGTGCATCAGGAATTTGCTCATCATCCCTTACGCCGCCGTCCATACAAATTCCTATGTTATTAAGAGGTATTGCATTAGCTGCACACTGGTTCACTGAACACCCTGGGCCGTTTACTCTGTAGCCCAGATTGCATGCCCATTCACAATAAGGCGAAGGCTGAGGATCGCTGCAAGTACCATAAGAGATTATTGTTTGAGGAACATATATATGTAGAGCTGCAAGATTATCGTCATTAGTACAAACTGTTGAATTTGCCGGACCTGAAACAGGTATACAGGTACATGCTTGGGTGTTACAAGTTTGTGTGAATAGGTCAACTTTTACTGTTGTATAACCACTATCTGGGCAGAAAGCGCCTCCTGCTACAGGTGGAGGACATTCACATGTTCTGGTCATAATACCGCCATTACAATCCACTGAACATAAATTGGCAACAAATCCGGTTCCACGGTCATATCCCCAAGCACACCAAGTACCAGCAGCAGGACATGGCCCATTGTAGCATCTTTGAGTATCTACGTTTCCTAATGCGCTGCAATCAACGAGAGTGGCGCTTGGATCAGAAGGAAGTACGCAAGTTCTGCTTATAATCCCTTCCCCTCCGCAAGGAACAGAGCATGCAGACCAAGTGCTCCAGTGGCCGCCGACACAAGCCTGGGTGTTGCAAACTGCAGTTTCTGCAGCAGCGCCTCCGGCACAGTTCCCTGCTCCGCAAGAGCAGGTTCTGAGCATTTCGCCTCCACCGCAAAGCACAGGAATTGAATGCGTTGCTGCATCAAGGCAGGCACTCCAATCGCTGTATTCGCAAGTGGGTACAGGCGGACAATCAAATGTATTACAAGCAATAGAGGCAGGCCCATCACAGTCGTCGCCTCCCGCTGAAGGCGGTGGACAAGAACATGATCTGGACTGTATCCCGCCCCCGCAAGCTTGTGAACAAGGGCCAAAAGAACACCATCCGCCATCGACTGCCGGAGCTGCAACTGAACAGCTTCCGCAGTCAGCGCAGCAGTTCTCATCTGTTTCATGAGGAGTGTTGCAGAATCCATCGCCACAGGGATTTGGTTTTCCAACTATTCCTGAAGCGGTTCTATTAAAATATGTTCCTGAAAGATCTGTAACTCGAGGCAAGTAGGTTTTAAAACCTATTAAAGTGACTGCAGCTACACCTGCTAATATAAGCATGTACTCGGTTGCAGTTTGTCCGTAATTTCGTTTCTTCATTTGTTAATTCTTTTCATATGAAAAACTTTTCAACCTATTATATTGGAAGTATAACATAATTTGATATTTGTGGCTAACTAATATTAGTTTTTTTATCCAATATTTATTGTTTCAAACCATAATATTTTTAATAATAATATCAGAAACTAACCCAAAAGCTTGTCACCAACAGCCCAGTTTTCTCCAGAAACCTCATCAAAAACCACATAAGTTTGATCTTTTGGCTTATTGGCCACATCCTGGAGAGTTTGCGTGAACTGTTTTGCTATCTCTTCTTTCTGCTTCCTTGTTAAAGTCCCTTTAACTTTTACATTGATATATGGCATTAAAAATTCCTTTTATTTGGGATTTAAAGACAAATCTTTAAATGTTTACTTTTCCAGCAAAAAAATACCCAGATTTGCAAAAAAATTCCTTTTTACATGAACTATTTTATTGTTAGAGATCCCGACTTTATCCAGTATTTTTATGTTGTTTGCTTTGCAGAAATTAATAAAGTCCTTAAGGCTTAAAAAGCGCAAGTTTGGCGTGTCGAACCATTGATATGGCAATTCTTTTGTTACAGGAACCCTTCCCTGAAAGAATATCTGAAATCTTGCCATAAAATAGCAAAAATTAGGGATACCAACAATTACTTTTTTGCTTATGCGAAGAGACTCTAATATGACATTTTTTGGGTTTAAAACTTGCTGTAAACTTTCATTAAGGATTATGTAATCAAAGCGCTTGTCTCCGAAGTCAGAAAGGCTGGAATCAATATCATCATGCGAAACACTGATCCCTTTCTCTACGCATTTGTATATCTCTTTTTCATCGATCTCTATTCCTGTGACTGAGCAAGATTTTTTGTTTTTTAAAAGTTGAAGAAGATGGCCGTCACCGCAACCAAGGTCGAGTACCCTGGATTTATTTTCTATCATTTCAAGAATAACTTTATAATCCAGCCTGATTAGATCGCTGTTTTTGTCCGGCATTTATTGTTCCTTTGTTACTCTTTTTAAGAAGTGTTCTATTAATCGTGACTGGTCCTCAGTTTCCACTAAAAAGGAATCATGCCCGTATGACGCATCGATCTCAATATTTGAAACATCTATTTCGTTCACTTTAAGCGCTTTTACGATCTGTTTAGTCTGATATGGCGGGTATAGCCAGTCTGAAGTAAAAGATATGACCAGAAATTTAAGCAGTGATCTAGAGAAAACATCAGATAATTTCTTCCCTTCAGATAGATCAAAATAATCGAGCGCTTTAGAAAGATAAAGCCAGGAATTTGCATCGAACCTCTGGACAAAGCTGTCCCCCCTGTGTTTTAGATAATTCTCTATTTCAAAATCAGATGAAAAGTCATAGCCAAGCTTTTCTTTATTTTGCAATCTGCGCCCAAATTTTTCCTGCATGGATTTGTCGCTCATGTAAGTGATATGGCCCATCATGCGTGCTACTGCAAGTCCGCGCGCGGGGATAGATTTACCGTAATAGTCACCGTTTTGCCAGTCAGGGTCAGCCTTTATTGCCTGTCTTGCAACTTCATGAAAGGCGATCTGCTGAGGCGTATGTATAGTGTTTGTCGCGATTATGATCGCAGAGTCAAGGTATTCAGGGAACAGAACGGACCAGCTAAGGGCCTGCATGCCTCCCATGGAGCCTCCTGCGGTGCTAAGCAGTTTTTTGATTCCCAAATGGTCAATTAGTTTCTTTTGCGTTGCGACCATGTCGTTTATTGTTACGATTGGAAAGCTTAATCCGTAAGGTTTTTTTGTTTTAGGGTCAATTGAGGATGGCCCGGTACTTCCCTTGCAGCTGCCTATAACATTTGAGCATATTATAAAATATTTTTCTGTATCAAATGCCTTATTGGGCCCGATCATATTATCCCACCATCCGGGTTTGTTATCGCCTTTATGGAAGCCTGCAGCGTGCGCATCGCCGGTTAATGCGTGGAATATTAAAATGGCATTACTTTTATCTTTGTTAAGTGTCCCGTATGTTTCATACGCTATTGTGATGGGGCCTAATTTTTCACCTGATGATAATATTAGTTCGTTTGGTGGTTCACAACAGGAATAGAATTTCGTTTCTACGAAGCCTACTGAATTTTCATTAATTGATCTCATGTGTAAAGAATTCTGTTTCCAGGTAGTATATCTGAAATTTGTTTAGAACAGTTATCGTGATAAAGCTAATAATATATTAATAATATCTTTAAATCAAGAACTAAGAGAAAAACAATTAGGCTGCTATTCCTTTTAGGACATTTGTGGTTGCATCTTTGATCTTGACTTTTAGTGTCTGTCCGCGAAAATAGTTCCCGGCAGGGAACACGACAAGTATGCCGCCGTCAGTGCGGCCCTGGTAATTAGCCGTTGAGCGGGTAGTGCTTTCTTCCTCTATTAAGACATCAAGAGTGCTGCCGATTAATTTTCTATTGCTTGTTAATGAAATATTCCTTTGAAGTTCATTGAGCCTGACTATGCGGTCTTTTTTGGTTTTATCAGAGACATCATCGGGGAATTTATCAGAGGCAATAGTCCCTTTTCTTGGGGAATATTTAAAAATGAAAGCGGAGCTAAACGCTACTTCCTTCATTACTTTGTAGGTATCTTCAAATTCTTTATCAGTTTCAGAAGGAAATCCTACTATTATATCTGTAGTCAATGTGATGCCGGGGATTTTTGTCCGGATCTTTTTAACAAGATCAAGGAATGTTTTCTGCGTATAAGACCTGTTCATTTTTTCAAGTATCCGGTCATTACCTGACTGAAGCGGCAAATGTATATGTTTGCATACCTTGTTATTATTAGCTATCTCATCAATTAATTCATAGGGAAAATCTTTTGGGTGCGGGGACATAAACCGGATCCGCTGGATGCCTTCTATTTTGCTGATCTTTTTTAAAAGTGTGGTAAAGCCGGTACGGCTGGCGCCATAAGAGTTAACGTTCTGGCCTAATAAAGTAACCTGCTTAAATCCTTCATCGGCAAGCCTGCGGGATTCCTCAATGATATCTTCCATGGCCCGGCTCCGTTCTCTGCCTCTGGTATATGGAACAACGCAAAATGTGCAGAAGTTATTGCAGCCGCGCATTATCGCGATCCATGCGTTAACACCTTCAACCCTCTTGGGATAAATGTCCGAGTACATTTCATTCTTATCAAAAGCTATCCTGGAATTTTTATGTTTGGTCCTTGATACTTCACGGATCAATTCCGGAAGCTGCTTGTAATTGTCCGGCCCTGCGGTCAGGTCGATATCAAGGTTTTTATCTTCGAGCAGTTTTTCTTTAAGGTTGGTTGCAATGCATCCCAAAATGCCATAAATGGCAGGCTTGTGCCCGCGGGCATGCCTCATCTCATGTATGTGCCCCCGGACCTTGCGGATCGCATTTTCGCGCACCGAGCAGGTGTTAAGAAGAATAACATCTGCATCAAGCTCACTATGGACGAATTTAAATCCTTCCCCTTCAAGTATCGAAGTGATCAGCTCACTGTCATACTCATTCATCTGGCATCCGTAGGTAACCAGAAAAACCTTATTTTTCTTTATCTCAATATCGCTCATATGGTTATAATAAATTTTGCATATCGCGTTTTCATAACTTTCGGTTCAAAAGTGGTCAAAATGTCGCGTTCGTTCATCGGCTCTCAGTTAAAATAGAGTCGTTCGAATCATTATCACTATTAAATAGAATAGACTAACTTCTTTAACTCCTCGATTTCCTTTTCTGCTCCCTTAAGGCATTCATCACCCGCACGGTTTTCAATAGCGTTATTAAATAATCTGGGTTTCGGGCCTTTTAAAATTTCAAAAATGCATGCGATTGTGAGAATATAATATATTAACAGGATCCAGTCATAATTTTGCAGTATTGAGAGATGAAATATAATGGGCATTAAGATCGTAAGGTAAAGCAACAATCTTAAAATATATTTCTTAAATTTTAAATATTCCTTAGTATATTTATAATAATCGGTGGCAGCATTTTCATAAGGTTTGATTTCCTTAAAAAGAACATTTTTATAAAAATAAAATATTTGGAAAATCACATCTTTTTCTAGCCAAGAATCTGGTTCTTTATCAATACCCAAAGCTTTTAATAGCGCTCCTTCTTGATTGCCGTCCTTTAGTCTGAATTTAACCCAATCACGGAAATTATTATAGGCCGTTCTTATTTTGTTGTTTATTTCTTGGTAGCTGAATATTACAAACACACAGAATAATGTATAGGATGGTACCAAGGCCAGATTAAAAACTTCCATTAACATCTTCATGATTTATTATCCTTTCGTTTTATCCTTCTCTTTCATTTTCCATAAATAATCCGAACCCCTAAACTGTATTGATAGCCCGTGATCATTATACAAATCGAATATCTTTCTTTTTTGTTCAGCTAATAGTGGATACTCGTGATAAACAAAAACTCTGCCAGAAAATTTTAGTTCTGATTTCTGGACAGGTTGTAAATGAGGACCTTCTGTTTCAACCACAATCCCAGCATCTTGCTGAAAAACATCTTTATAATGGTCAACTAGATTAATACAAATCTCAAAAGTCGCAGGGTCGGATGGAATATAAAATCCAACAAATTTGGTTTGCGCCTCAAAGTCGTAGAATATTTGTGACTTTATTTTGGTTTCTGAACCATCCTTAATAGATTTTAAGACTTCGTCTTCCCTTGAGCGCAACAATCGGTCGCCAAAATCATGGTTAAATAAATACAACAGGGTAATCTCGACCTTATCACTCGTTGATCTCTGTGCTGGTTCTGATACTTTCACTGTTTGTTCAACACTTCTCCCCTCAATCTTGTCTCCTCCAACATAGTCGCCGTGAATTTCGATTTTTGGGTTGCCAACTACTTGGGTAATTTTTGCCAGAGGGGAATTCATTGTTTCGGCGAATTGTTTAGTTGGTTTGGATTGAAATATTTTCTCAAATACACCATATTGAAAACAAAGCACAATTACCCCGATGACGACCCCTACTAAAATTTTTATTCCAGTATTTTTTAAGCTATGTGGCATAGATGATTTCTGGACAGTATCAATTATTTCCTCTGTATTTCCCCCGATATTGCCATTAATACATCCAGCGGGATTGTTATCAATTTCAGCTTTTTGATTACCGCTTATTTTAGATTCCCACTGATAAAGTGATTTCACATATTCTCTTCTTTCGGTATACTTTGATATATTTGCCATGGCATAGCCACGCCATTCTTTTAATGAACGAAAACCGTTTTTATGATCCGTTCTTTCTTTTTGACAGTAATTCTCTATTAAATTGTATAATTCTTGATACCTCGTTTCTTCGGAATTTTCTGGCCCCTTCATCCTCGTTGCCACATCAACCATGAGACCTTGAATTGCTAAAATTGCTTTAGAAATCTCTATGGGTATTTGCATTCGTTCTCCTCAGAAATTATTATTTATCAGGTTTATCGCGTAGTTCATTCTCATATATCATATTAAGAAATTCCAAGATAGTCGTATAATACTGCTCCCATCGGTCAGCCGTAGGTTTTAAGGAATATTTTTTTCATTATTTATTATCTCCATACCTTCATCGGCTACCATATCTTATCAAATTTAACCTTATCATTAATCGATCCATTGAAATCAA